>ERZ772968.197-NODE-197-length-29535-cov-21.749864_pt1 | contig 29535 bp, 30 predicted proteins | sample MGYA00580674_ERZ772968 | MGnify/ENA primary metagenome ERZ772968 (study PRJEB29015, sample SAMEA2737940) | human oral metagenome | biome: human oral; feature: human-associated habitat; material: dental | place: China | collected 2138 ...
GAGTCCTGTCTCACTCCCTTTTTTTAACTACTACTCAAATAGGTCGTCCGACCCTCGGATGAAGTAAATCTATTTTCGTGAAGGTCGTCCGACCCTCAGACGGAGCAAACTTCTTTTCAGGCAGGCTATCCGAGCCTCAGACGAAGTGAACCACTTTTCAGGCAGACTGTCCGACTCTCGGACGACGTGAACTACTTTTTAGGAAGACTATCCGACCCTCGGACGAAGTGAACTACTTTTTAGGAAAATTATCCGACCATCAGACGTGGGGAAACAATTCTTAGATAAGCCGTTGATGTAGGTAATAGACTACCAATTTCTTTTATTCCATTGACCAAAACGATAAACAAAGCGAGGCTGAGACATTATTGTCCCAGGCTCATTTTTAATTCTAATCTTCCTGTGGGCTCACCCAATCAAGCTACCATTTGGTACATTTTGATCTACTGTGAGCAGAGTTAGTTGATTACCATATTCTGCTGAGAGGATCATGCCTTGGCTGATACGTCCCATCATCTTGCGTGGTTTGAGGTTCGCTACGATTTGGACTTTCTTGCCAACCAATTCTTGCTCGTTTGGATAGTATTTAGCAATACCAGAGAGGATTTGGCGGTCCGCACCGTCTCCCGCATCCAAGCGGAATTGAAGAAGCTTATCAGAGCCTTCAACTTTAGAAACTTCTTTGACTTCTGCGACACGGATTTCTACCTTATCAAAATCGTCAAACTTGATCGCTTCACGGTTAAGTTTAAGCTCGACTTCTTCTGGATTCCATTCTTTTTCAACCGCAGGTTTGTTTCCTTCCATTTGTTCTTTGATATAGGCAATTTCTTCTTCCATATCCAGACGTGGGAAGATTGGTGTCCCTTTCTCTACAACTGTCAGGCCTGCTGGGAGCTGGTCAATTGCTAGGTTTTCTAGTGAAACTGCTTGAGGCAAGCCGAGTTGACTGAGAACAGCCTTGCTGGTTTCCATCATGAAAGGTGCGATCAAATGCGCCACAACACGAAGACTCGCTGCCAAGTGGCTCATGACTGCTGCCAGTTCTTTGACCTTAGCTTCATCCTTAGCCAGAACCCAAGGAGCGGTTTCATCGATGTATTTATTGGTGCGAGAAATGAGCGTCCAGACTGCTTCCAGCGCGCGTGGATAGTCCACCGCATCCATGTGTTTGTAGTAGTCAGCGATGGATTCAGCTGCTACCTGAGCCAAAGCCCCATCAAAGTCTGTTACATTTTCTTCATAAGCTGGCACTAGACCGTCAAAGTACTTGTTAATCATGGAAACGGTTCGGTTGAGCAGGTTTCCAAGGTCGTTGGCTAGCTCGTAGTTGATACGGCCAACATAATCTTCTGGCGTGAAAGTTCCGTCTGAGCCGACTGGAAGACTGCGCATGAGGTAATAGCGCAGGGCATCCAATCCATAGCGTTCTACCAGCATTTCAGGATAGACCACATTGCCCTTAGACTTGGACATCTTGCCATCCTTCATGACAAACCAACCATGGCCAATCAAACGTTCTGGTAATTTCACATCCAACATCATAAGGAGGACTGGCCAGTAGATGGAGTGGAAACGAAGGATGTCTTTCCCAACCATGTGGAAGACTGTTCCGTTCCAGAACTTATCAAAGTTACCGTGCTCATCTTGACCGTAACCAAGAGCAGTCACATAGTTGAGCAAGGCATCGAACCAAACATAGACAACATGTCTTGGATTAGATGGCACAGGCACGCCCCAAGTAAAGGTTGTCCGAGAAACTGCCAAATCTTCCAGGCCCGGCTCGATAAAGTTTTTCAGCATTTCATTGAGACGGCCGTCTGGCGTAATGAAGTCAGGATGAGATTTGAAAAATTCTACCAAGCGGTCTTGGTACTTGCTGAGGCGGAGGAAGTAAGACTCTTCAGAAACCCACTCCACTTCATGTCCAGATGGCGCAATTCCACCGGTTACATTTCCAGCTTCGTCACGGAAAACTTCTGCCAGCTGGCTTTCGGTGAAGAATTCCTCATCAGATACAGAATACCAACCTGAATATTCACCCAAGTAGATATCGTCTTGAGCTAGGAGACGCTCAAAGACATCAGCCACAACTTTTTCATGGTAGTCATCGGTTGTCCGGATAAATTTATCATACGAAATGTCCAGCAGTTTCCAGAGTTCCTTGACCCCAACTGCCATACCATCGACGTAAGCTTGCGGACTGATACCAGCTTCCTCAGCTTTTTGCTGGATTTTTTGACCATGCTCATCAAGACCAGTCAGATAGAAAACATCGTAGCCCATGAGGCGCTTGTAGCGAGCCAAAACATCACAAGCAATGGTCGTATAGGCAGAGCCGATATGGAGCTTGCCAGACGGGTAATAAATAGGTGTCGTAATATAAAACGGTTGTTTTGTAGTCATTTTTTAATCCTTTCAAGGCTAATGAAACCTTTTTTGATAACACTTCATTATATCATATTTCCTAACGATTGAAAGAGGGTACTCCTCCTTCTTCTAGCCTTTTTGTAGCTTTACAATCACTTTGCTATAAATCAACTCTATCTTTTGGTATAATAAACTCAGGAAATTTCTACTAGAAAAGGACATTTTATGAAACTCATCTCTTGGAACATTGACTCTTTAAACGCTGCTTTGACCAGTGATTCTGCCCGCGCTCAGCTCTCTCAGGCTGTCCTTCGGACCTTGCAAGCAGAAAATGCGGATATCATCGCTATTCAGGAAACAAAGCTTTCCGCTAAAGGCCCGACTAAAAAACATCTTGAGATTTTAGAAGAGTTCTTCCCAGGCTATGAAAATACTTGGCGCTCGTCTCAAGAGCCAGCCCGCAAAGGCTATGCTGGAACTATGTTTCTCTACAAAAAAGAGCTAACACCAATCGTGACCTTCCCAGAAATCGGCGCTCCGTCAACCATGGATGTTGAAGGTCGCATCATTACGCTGGAATTTGACGACTTCTTCGTCACTCAGGTCTATACGCCCAATGCTGGCGATGGTCTCAAACGCTTGGAAGAGCGTCAAGTCTGGGATGTCAAATACGCTGAATACTTGGCTTCACTAGATGAACAAAAACCAGTCCTCGCAACTGGCGACTACAATGTAGCCCACAAGGAAATCGACCTTGCAAATCCTGCCAGCAACCGCCGTTCACCAGGCTTTACCGATGAAGAACGTGCTGGTTTCACCAACCTACTGGCTAAAGGCTTCAGCGATACCTTCCGCCACTTGCACGGTGATATCCCTAACCAATACACTTGGTGGGCGCAGCGCAGCAAGACTTCTAAAATCAACAACACAGGCTGGAGAATCGACTACTGGCTGACCAGCAATCGCGTGGCTGACAAGGTAACCAAGTCTGATATGATTGACTCTGGTGCACGGCAAGACCACACTCCGATTGTCATGGAAATTGAACTTTAAGGAGGAATCCGATGGACTATCAGGCTGTTATCCCCGAATTTATGGTATCTGACCTCGAAAAGTCGCGCCACTTCTACTGCGACTTGCTGGGATTCTCTGTCGAATACGAGCGTCCCGAGGAGAAATTTCTCTTCCTCTCGCTTGAAGACTGCCAGCTCATGTTAGAAGAAGGCAGCGCAGAAGAATTAGCCCAACTGACCTATCCTTTCGGACGCGGTGTCAATATTTCCTTTGGCATCGAGGATGTCCCTCAGCTCCACAAAAAACTACTGGAAGCTGACTATCCCATCCATCGTCCGCTGACCAAAAGAGAATTTCGAGTAGGAGATAGCTTTATTTATCCCCATGAATTTGGGGTTTTGGATCCAGATGGATATTTCCTACGATTTAGTGAATAAGAAAAAGGAGGCCGCTAGCCTCTTTTTTTCTATTTACAAATAGGTTGCTCGAATCCGCTCATACTATCAGAGGGTATTTTGTAATGGAAAGCGGCCAAAATTCTGATCCGTCAATGCAGGATTCCCTAGCTGATAGACCTTGTCGGCCTGCTGGGTCAAACTGTCCCATGGCTCCTTACCAATACGGCTGACCAATTCAACATTTCCCTTGAATCTGGCCAAATGCTGGCGTCCCTGCTCGGAAAATCCTAAGATATGAATCCCTGACGGAAACTCTTCTTGTCTAGCTCCGACCAGAATATAGGTCAGCAGACGTCGAACCCGAGCCTTGGTATAGCGCTTGGTCGCTACCTGCTCGACCAGCTCTTCTATGGTCTCACTGCTTTTCAAGGCCTCTCTAATCCTAACAGCCAACTCCTGATTGACCTGATAAAAATCTGTCAAATCAGGACAGGTCACTATCTGATAGCGGAGATAAGGAAAGAGATCCGACCAGGTCACCTTTGGGGCCGTTTCAAGTAAGTGATGGGCTGGTGTAAATTTCTTGAGAAAGTCTGGCTGATCCAGATTCTGACGAAGGGCCGTTGCGGAGGCAAATTCCTCATCAGCTGACAAGGAATGATAGCCAGCACCCTGACGTTGAATCGGACACAGCTTTATATCTTTTCCTGCCACAGCCTTGGCATAGGCCAAGCCCAAGATATGATTGGGAGTAGAACCTGAGAAATTAAGCCCTGCAAACTCCTGCCACATGGCCTGAGTCTTCTGGGGATAGGATAGGGAATCAGGCAAGCCAGCCAGATAAGCCTCCATCTGCTCTGCTTTTTGACCATAGACCCTAGAAATACTCTCGTAGTCCAGCACTTCCTCAGTCCCGAAAGTCAGCTGTTCGATGCCCAGCCTCTCTAAGATGTCTACTGCTCCCTTAGCGAAAAAGTCCGCCGCCTGAACGCTGACCAAGAAAGGCAGCTCGAGGACCAGATCCGCTCCAGCTTCTAAAGCCATCTGCGCCCGAGTCCACTTGTCCACGATAGCCGGCTCCCCTCGCTGAACAAAATTGCCACTCATGGCGATAATTTTCAGGCCAGAAGATTGATCCAGCAGATATTTGTGCCCATTATGAAAAGGATTGAATTCTGCGATAATACCGGTAACTGTCATCTCATTTCTCCGCCACAAAGAACCAGCGAGCGCTCTTGTCAGTTGGCTCCTTGTCCTCAAAGTCCGCGTACACCTCGACATTTTTAAAACCGGCCTGCTCCAGCAAGATATCATAGGTCAGAATCTCATAGGTCCGCTCCTCATGTACCTCATCATGGCGTGTGAAACGCCCATCCTCTTCTTGGACAAAGAAGGTCAGCTCATGCACGATGGAATGAGGCGGTTCATCCGCATAAGAATCCCACACCATGGCAAAGTTTTCAGCATTTTCATGATAAGAATAGCCTGGAAAGACCTCGTCAATCTGGTAAATCGAGTGCACATCAAAGATAAAGCGACCGTCCTCATTTAGATGCTGGTAAACTTCTGCGAAAACCTGACCAACATCGACTTCGTCCTCCATATAGCAAATCGAGTCTGAATAGCAAGTCACCAAATCAAACTGACCGATACCACTCAAATCCAGCATATTGCCCTGGATAAAGGGAATGTCCAAACCAGCCTCTCGGCTGCGCTTCTCTGCAAAATCCAGCATTTCCTGACTCAGATCCAGCCCCGTCACATCAAAACCAGCCTGCTTAAAATAAATGGACTGAATGCCCGTACCACAGGCCAGCTCCAGCAGCTTTTTCTTATCCTTGGGAAAATGGCGCAGGCTGAAATCCGTCCACTTCTCATACAAAGAATCATCCATAATCGCATCGTAAACCGACGCGAAGGTTTCATAAGTTGCCATACTTTTCCTTTCAAAAATAGCCCAGCCAGCAGGCTGACTGAGCCGAATTCTGCTTTCTTGCCTAAGGGCAAAAAATCACTTGTTTTTTTCTTCCAACAAGGCCGCAACATCTACACCAGTCGCTTCGTGCCAGAGCTTTTCCAGATTGTAATGCGCCCGCATTTCCTCAGAAAAGACATGGACAACGATGCCACCCAAGTCTAAGAGCACCCAGCCACCTGCTGCGTCGCCCTCAACATGACCAGCAGAAACTCCAGCCGCTGCAGCTTTCTCACGGATATTTTCAGCTACTGCATCCAGCTGACGGCTGTTCATCGAGCTGACGATGACAAAGTAATCTGTCACAGTGGTCAGGCCTTGCAAGTCCAAAGCCACAATATCTTCTGCACGTTTTTCATCGGCCGCCTTCACGACCAGTTCCAATAATTCTTGTTCTTTCATAGTTCCTCTTTAATTTTCTTCTATTTCCTTCAAATATCCTACAAAGGCATTGTAGGTCTCCAAGGTCTGCGGATAGATAGGCATTCCCTTGTGAGCCAAATGCTCTATTGTCCTTGCTGTTTCATAGGCCACAGCCTGATTGAGCGACTGCTGAGCCAGCTCTCTTGCCTTGTCCACTCCCGGAAAGTCCCGGTTGTGCTCAATGTAGTCAGCGACGTAGACGACCTTGTCCAGCTCAGACATGGTGCTACTGCCCACTGTATGAATCTCGATGGCTCGCAGAATCTCAGGATCTTTCACTCCTAAATCTTCCTGAATCTTGTAAATGCCCACCATGCCATGCCAGACATTATTGCCCCAGTTTTTGAGGTCAGGATCCAGCTGGTATTTGTCAATCAAGGCCAAAAATTCCTCATCCGAGACCTTTTTAGCATAGTCGTGTAGGAGTCCTGCCAGACCAGCCTTTTCGACATCAAGACCGAAGCGCTCCGCCAATTCTCGGGCAGCCTTTTCCACACCTAGACAATGCCGCAGGCGTTTCTCTGGCATGACTGTTTCCATCTTAGCCAGCAAAGCCTCACGGCTCATGCTGATATAGCTTTCATAGGTCATAGGTAAAGCCCTTCTTTCTCGATATAGTCTAAGACTGGCTGAGGCAGCAGGAAATTAGGAGTCCGTCCCTGAGCCAAAAAATCCCGTACCATACTGGAGGAAATATCCATAAGGGGTACATCCACCCAGATGACAGGATAAGAAGTCCCCGCCTTGTAGCGCGGCCGCTGAACACCGACAAACTGAACCAACTCAACTAGCTCATCAATCCGGTACCACTTGGGCAGATAGTCCACCATATCCGCACCGATGATAAAGTAATAATCCGTATCTGGATGCTGCTCCGTCAGCAGCTTCATAGTGTCGTAGGTGTAGGAAATTCCCTTGCGCTCCAGCTCAATGGTTTCAATCCCTAGACCTTCAATACCCTCGATAGCCAGCTCCAGCATCTTCAGCCGATGCTTTTCATCAATGGTCTCTTTCTTATCCACATGGGGCGGTTCGTACTCTGGCATGAGCAGGACCTGATCCAAGCCTAACTGTTGGCGGACCTGATCCGCCACGACCAAATGAGCATGGTGGACAGGGTTGAAATTCCCACCTAAAATGCCAATCTGCTTGCGTTTTTTATCTTTAACTTCTGGTTCTAATTCCACCCTGGTAAAGGGGGTCAGTAATTCAATAGCCATAGGCTGATATCTCCACAGAAACTTTTCCTTAAATTTGTTTGACTTTGACAGAGAGTTTGCGATTTTCCTTCTTGCTGGACTGCTTGAAGAGAATCAAGATCCGGCCAATCTTCTGCACCGTATCCACTCCGATTTCCTCTTCCAGAATCTCCGCAACCTCGTGGATATTCTCATCTGTATTCTGCAAGAGCGTAACCTTGATCAGTTCTCGTGCATCCAGTGCCTGACGGACGCTAGTTTTGATTTGGTCGTTGAGACCATTTTTCCCAATCTGAATGATAGGTTTGAGACTATGTGCCTGACTGTTGAGAAAGGCCCGTTGTTTTGATGTTAGTGTCATAGTTTTCCTTATTCTTTTAAAAATAACAGAGCTTATACTCAAAGAGTATTAGTCTTGCCCGCACATGAGATTTCTTTCCAAATCAAATGAATACCGTTTCTTTTGAAAATCTTGGACATAGTACCTCATCTTTGTTTTCCCTTTTTGAATAATGCTATGTCCTTCCGCTTCCAGCAGCCCTCTTTGTACTTCAAGGCCTCCAGGATACTTCGCATTGACTTCCCCGCCTGACTTGAGTACTCGCCAATAGGGGATTTTGGCATCTTCCTCAGACCAAGCGACAATCAAAGCAGCAATACCTGAAAAAAATGGAGCACTATTATCCTGTCCAAAGCGAGTACGCAAATCAGCCAAAGTCACCACTTTGCTGTATGGTATTTGCTGAATAGCTTCCGCATATTTTTCTGGTGCGATAAAAGTTGACTGGGTCATACATCCTCCTACCTTTCTTAGATAATTGCCTTGCGCAAGACCACATCCACACCCTCTGGCGCCCAGCCAGCTACTCTGGCAGGACCACTGACGCGAATCCAACCCAGACCAGAGAAGACGATATCTGTCTTGTCCTTGATGGTAAATTCATGCTTGACCAAGGCTGGAAATTCTTCCTTTTCCTTGCCAACTGGCGGCACCAAGAGACTTCCGACATGCCTGTCATAAAAATCGCTGGCACCTTCCAACTTGGTTCGGTGGAGCTTGAGCTCATTGTCAAAATAAGCCGTAAAGCCCTGCTTGTCGCCTGCCACAAAGTCGAAACGGCCTAGACCACCCAAAAAGAGGGTTTGCTCTGGATTGAGCTGGTAGGTTTTGGGCTTGATTTCCTTTTTGGGGCTGACATATTTGAGATTCTTAGCAGAAAGATAATGAGCCATCTGGTGACGATGGATAATGCCCGGCGTATCATAAATATGACTGCCGTCTGCCAAAGGAATCTCGATTTTATCCAGAGTCGTGCCTGGGAAGCGCGAAGTCGTAATGACATCCTTATCGCCTGTGATTTCCTGAATAATGGCGTTAATCAGAGTGGACTTGCCCACATTGGTCACGCCGACCACATACACATCACGTCCCTTGCGGCAATGCTCAATCTTGTCAATCAAGTCCTTAATGGCCTGCTTGTTTTGAGCAGAGGTCAGAATGACATCAACTGGACGCAGGCCTTCTTCGTGAGCTCGCTCCGTCAGCCATTGGGTCACCTTGCTATCCTTGACCGACTTAGGCAGAATGTCCTTTTTGTTCCCGACTAAGAGAACGTCATTTCCTGCGACAAAGCGAGGCAGGCCAGGAATGACCGACCCATTAAAATCAAAAATATCGACAACATTGACGACCAAAGCATCGCTATCTCCAACCTCATGCAGAAGTCGCAGAAAGTCATCATCCGTCAGCTGGACGTCGCTGATTTCATTATAATGGCGCAGGCGGAAACAGCGCTGACAATAGAGTTCACCTGTCTCCAAGCCTTTTTCTAGGGCTGACTGGGGCGTGTAGCCTAGTTTGCCCTTATCTTCTGTCTGAATAGTGGCTCCGCAGCCGATACAGAGAAGTTCTTCCATGCTTAAATTCCTTTTTTGTATTGAATTGGGCCGTATTTTTCAGTGATTTTCTTGAGCACACGGCGTTCACGCGCCCGATTGATCTGGGTTTTGATAGAGTCGTGCTCAACCAGCGGTTTGACCAAAATCGAACGAATCCCGGCCCGATGAGCAGCTCGAATATCCGTCATGAGCTGGTCGCCCACCATGACCACTTCCTTTTTTTCAAAATGAAAAAGCTTGAGCGCCCGGTCAATTCCCCAGGTGAAGGGTTTCATCGCCCAGTAGACATAGTCAATTTCAAACTTTTCAACAGCCCGCTTGACCCGTTTTTGGTTATTATTGGACACCACGATAATCCGAATGCCCGCGTCCCGCAAATCATGGAGCCACTTCTTCATCTCTGGGGTTCCATCAGGATTATTCCAAGCAATCAAGGTGTTATCCAAATCCACCAAAACAGCTTTGATCCCCTGCCTTTTCAAACTCTCTACTGTCAAATCGTAAACTGCCTCGACCGCAAAGTCGGGCATGTAATCTTCAATCGCCACATCTCTCTCCAAAAATCGTATTCTCACTATTATAGCATAAAATAGGCTTTTTGGCACCTATAGCTTCAAAGCTTACAAAAAAAGCAAAAGATGCTATAGTAGATATAAGAATAATTCTCTTGGAGGTGCCTATGGTAAGCAAGGATCGAGAAATGAAAACTGTTTCTCCCTTTTTGCAAAAAATCATCAACTGGTCGTCCATCATCGGAGCTGTGGGGACAGTGGCCTTTTGCATCTGGGCCTACTATGCAGGGATTCTCCAGTCCAAGGAAACCTTGTCTGCCTTTATCAGACAAGCAGGCATCTGGGGACCACCTCTGTTTATCTTCCTACAAATCTTGCAGACTGTCGTGCCCATTATCCCTGGCGCCTTGACCTCTGTTGCAGGCATCTTTATCTACGGGCATATCGTCGGCACTATCTACAACTATGTCGGCATCGTCATCGGCTGCGCCATCATTTTCTATCTAGCTCGCACCTACGGACCAGCCTTTGTCCAGTCCGTCGTCAGCAAGCGGACCTATGACAAGTATGTGGGCTGGCTGGATGAGGGCAATCGCTTTGAGCGTTTCTTTATCTTTATGATGATTTGGCCTATCAGTCCCGCTGATTTTCTCTGTATGCTAGCCGCCTTGACCAAAATGACCTTCAAAAAGTACATGCTGATTATCGTGCTCTGCAAACCCATCACCCTCATCATCTACACTTACGGACTGACCTATATTATTGATTTCTTCTGGAAGTGGCTCGCAAAATAAGGGCCACGGGCATTAAAAATCGCTCAAGCTAGTAAGCTTGGGCGATTTGTTTATTCTGAAGATGCTGATGTTGCAGGGTGATCGGCAGATGATGCTGATGGTGTCGGAGCTGGCGTAGATGCAGGCGCAGAACTTGCCGGCGGTTCACTGCTAGCACTCGGCTCAGGAGGGGTCGGTGTCGAACTACTATAGTTGGCACCACCATAATTGCTCTCCGTTGGTTGATTGTAAATCGGCTGCTCATCATGCTGATAAGTTGCTGAAGAGCTAGAATTAGAAGAGCGCAAGCTTCGGCCTCCCATCAGATCTTCATACAGTACGGCATTGGTTTTCAGAGTCTTAACTGAAGACGAGCCCAACGTTTTCCGAATCAAATTTTGCATTTCCAGCAAATGCTCAGACGTAACCAGCTGATAGCTACCGCCATCAGCCAAGGTAGCATCTTCCCCACGCAATTGTTCAGACTGAATGCTTCTAAAGGCGTCTTTGTAGCCCAATAACTGAGGGATACTTCCCGCATCCAGCGCTACATTGGTCTGCATATTCTTGCTGACTGCTCGCAAAATAGCTTGATAATGACTGATACTATTAAGACTGAGCACCTTCTCAACGACCTTTCGGATCACCTCACGCTGACGTTTCTGACGACCGTAATCCCCCTCTGGATCCTGATAACGCATGCGGGCATAGACCAAAGCTTGGTCTCCGTTGATCAAATGCTTACCTGGCTCGACAGTTGCAGTATATTCCGGTTCATTTTCTTCGATGGAAATCGGGAAATCAAAGGTATTGTTGACTTCAATACCTCCAACTGCATCGACTAGCTGAACCAGTCCTTGCATATTGATCATCACATAACGGTCAATATGGATGTTCATCAATTTCTCAATGGTCGCGATGGCTAATTCTGCACCGCCATAAGCATAGGCAGCGTTTAGTTTGGCTTCTGTCGTTTCGCCTTTTTCATCGATTTGAGTCAGAATATCCCGCTCCAAACTCATCATGACTGTCTTTTTAGTCTGAGGATTGACAGATAGGAGAAGCATAGAGTCGCTATTTCCCTTCCAGGTATCAGACCGCGAGCCACTCCCTGTATCTACCCCCATCAACAAGATTGTCAGCGGCTTGGTTTCGGCAATAACATTCGTTTCATTCCCAAAACCTTTGTAGGTACGGGATAAAGCATCTGTTGACTGATTGTAAATAGTCCAAGCATAGCCTCCTACTCCAATAGCTGTTACAAGCAACAGGCTCAAAAACATTCGTACAATTTTTTTTAACATATTTCATCAATCTATCAGTTTTCCCATCAGGTAAACATCCAGAAATATCCCTTCTCTTAAATAGGCCCCTCTTTTTTGCAGGCCTTCGATTTCAAATCCTAATTCTTTATAAAGATGAACAGCTCGTTCATTTCTGACCTGGACAGTCAGCTCCAAACGGCGGAGACTGCTCCCATTTTCTGCCCAGTCCACAGCTTCTTCTAGCAAGATACGACCGAGGCCTTGATTCCAAAAGGCTTTTTTGACAACGATAAAGACTTGCCCAATGTGGCGAATCCGCTCATGAAAATCCGCTGTGATACTGACAATCCCAGCGATTTCATTATCAAGCAAGGCCAAGAGATAAAGCTGATTATCCGACTCAGCTTGACGCTGAATAAACTGAGCCATCTGATCTTCATCCATCAAAATTCCCGCCTCATCCAAGGTCATGTAGTCTGACTCGGCTCCGACTTGATTTAAGAAGCGAATCAAGTCAGCAACATCTGCCTTCTCTGCCTCCCGCAAGACCAATTCAAACTCAGCCATGCAGCAATTCCTCCAGCAATTCCTGAGAACGGCGCCCCTGACTTTCAAAGACTAGCTCGCGACCATCGTCTTTCTTTAGAAGAGTCAGCTTCAGATAATCATCTGGTAAACTCTCACCTAGCAATTCTCCCCACTCGATGACCGTAACTCCCTCACCAAAGAGAAAATCATCCAAGTCAATTGAGTCTGGATCTTCACCAATCCGATAGACATCTAAGTGGTACAGTGGCAAACGTCCTTCATACTCGCGAACAATGGTATAGGTCGGACTTTTGATCATCTGCTTGATGCCCAGACCTTGAGCCAAGCCCTTAGTAAAAGTCGTCTTGCCCGCACCCAAGTCTCCTGTCAAAACCAAAACATCTTGCTCCTGAAGGAGGCTTCCTAGACGCTGGCCCCATTTGATTAATTCTTCTTCATTATGACTAAACATTCTTTTATTATACCAGAAGATTTGCATTTGCGCTCAATTTTCTAATAGAGGAAGCAAAATGTTTGAAAAAAATTAGATGAGCTTTCGAAATCTTCTAATCAAAGCAGGTCACTCACTTTTATTTAGAAGTAAACTAGGACATTTCCTAAATTTTTCCCGCAAAAAAGAAGCTGGAAGATGTCCAACTTCTTAATACTGATTCTTAAGAAAGAGCCAGGCTGATAAAGTTAAGGATGAAAAGCAGGTTTAAGATCCAAATCATTGGATGCACATCCTTAGCTTGACCTTTGATAACTTTCACAAGAGCATACATGATAAATCCTGCTGCGATCCCGTTCGTGATACTGTAAGTGAAGCCCATGAAGATAGAGGTGAAGAAAGCTGGGACAGCTTCTGCCATATCATCCCACTGGATATTTTTCAGACTGCCAAGCATCATGATCCCAACGACAATCAAGATTGGTGCAGTTGCTGCTGTTGGAACGATTGCCAACAACGGGCTAAAGAAGCTAGATACTGCAAAGCAGACCGCTACAACCAGGGCTGTCAAACCAGTCCGTCCGCCAGCTCCGATACCAGCTGCAGACTCTACGTAAGTAGTAACGTTAGATGTTCCGGCGATTGCACCGATAGTCGTTCCGATCAAGTCTGAGTACAAAGCCTTGTCCAAACCTTCTGACTCATGGTTTTCACCAGAGCTTGCGACGATCCCTACTTTTTCACCAGTTCCGATCAAGGTACCAATAGTATCAAAGATATCCGTCAGAGAGAAGGCCAGGATAGCCATAAATGTCTGAGGCAGGCGCGCCGTATCAGCAAAGAGAGCTCCCAAGCCTTCTGGACCAACCGCAACCCCGAACACTTGTCCAAGTTCTTTCAGAGCTGTTGACAGATTATGCTGACCGAAGTCAATCGCAGACAGGTTTACTAAGCCAACAGCAATCGCTACGACTGTCGTTGTAAAAATAGATAAGATAATGCCGCCTTTGATACCCTTGATAACAAAGAAAACTGTAATCGCTAGGCCAAGCAAGGCAAGTAAAACTGCCGGATTATTGAAATCAACCAGTCCCGGAGTCGCAGCTGAGTTTGCTGTAATAGCAGCTTTGGCTTGGTCAGCTCCCTTACCGGCTACTACATAGTTGCCAGGATCGATCGAAAACTTCAACAGTCCGGCATTTTTAATCCCTACATAAGCTAGGAAGACACCGATACCAGCGGAAATAGCTGAACGCAAAGCTGATGGAATAGACTCGATAATAGCCTTCCGAATCTTAGTCAGGGTAATGAAGAGCGAGATCAGACCACAGATGAAGACCATCCCCAGAGCCTCTTGCCAAGTATATCCCAGACTAAAGACGACCGTGAAAGTAAAGAAAGCATTGAGCCCCATACCCGGCGCCTGTGCGTAAGGGAGGTTGGCATAAAAGGCCATCATGAGCGTTCCAGCAACGGAACCAATGATCGTAGCCAGAAAGACACCTTGAGCTGGCATACCCGTTTGCGACAGCATGGCTGGATTGACAAAGAGGATGTAGCTCATAGCAAAGAAAGTTGTTAACCCAGCGAGAACTTCCGTACGAACATCCGTACCGTGCTCTTTGAGTTTAAATAATTTATCCATTATAGATAATCTCCTAAATTGTTTTATGGCAACTGTATAAAAGAGAACTCCTGATTTTCTTTAAAACAGCGCTGCTTATTCGTTATTTACGAACAATACTATGATTATACTCAAAAACATTCACTTTTTCAAGCCCATTGCTCCAAAAAATACTTTAAAGTGTCTTATTTTTTATTTTCTCTGCTTAAAAAGAGCAAAGTCATGATTTGGATAAAGGTAAATCCAAGGATAAATACCAGACGATCCTTCTGAAAGGTTTCCAGTAGCTTTTGGACGACTAGCTGGGGCCGCGTCACCAGATCCCAAGAATTGAGGCGATCATAACGACCGATATAGATGGCTAGACTCGACAGATAAGACAGCCCTGCAACCACAAGCATATCCAACCACCAAGTCCACTTCCAGCGCTCGCGCAAGATATTCCAGCTCTCAATCCCGCAGTAAACGCCAAATAAAATACTCGGCACGAAAGCCATAAATAGGCGCATACTGATAGGGTTCCACAGGGTGTCTCCCACCCAAGTCATGTGCACTAAGTCCGTCAGCATATAAAAAGTATTAGGATAAAAGGCCAGCCAAACCACTAACAAAAGCGGATAAAGCCATTTCTGCTTCTTAGATATCGTCGTTAAGACGGCAGCGTCATAGGCAATTAAGGCCAGAATCATATTCCAAATCAGGTCTGGCCCCTGAGCCGTAATCCCCTGAATATACACGACAAATGCAATCAGTAGGAAAAAAATGTGAATTAAAATTGGTTTACGCATACAAGATCCTCCCCTTTACTTTAACTCTCTTCGCTCATAGACTATCAGCAGACATCTTTCGTCTTAGCTATTGAGAAAACATTATACCACAACTTGTGGCATTTATTCTTAATTCTGTTATAATAGTCTTTACAATACTTCGCGAGACTGTATGAGGAAAAAGAATGACAAAAAAAGTAATTGCCGTAGATTTGGACGGAACCTTGCTCAATTCTGAGAGTAAGATTTCTGATTTTACCAAAGAAACTATCCAAAAAATATCGGCTAAAGGACACAAGGTCATCATCACCACTGGCCGCCCTTACCGCATGGCTCTGGACTTCTATAAGGAATTAGAGCTGAATACTCCCATGATAAACTTCAACGGTTCTCTGACCCATATCCCTGAGAAAAGGTGGGAATTTGAGCAATCCTTGACCGTAGACAAGTCTTTCTTGCTGGATATGGTCCAACGAAAAGAAGAAATTGAGGCCGATTTCATCGCTGGTGAATACCGCAAGAAATTCTATATCACCAATACCAACGAAGAAATCGCAGATCCCAAGCTCTTTGGCATTGATAATTTTAAGCCAGAAAATCAATTTCAGGCCCAGCTGGTCACTAAAAATCCAAATGCTATCTTGCTGCAAACACATGCCACAGACAAATACGCTCTAGCCGAAGAGATGAATGCCTTTTACCAGCATGAACTCTCCATCAATACCTGGGGCGGTCCTCTCAATATCCTTGAGTGCGGCCCTAAAGGTGTTAACAAAGCCTTCGCCCTCCAGTACCTGCTCAATATCCTCAATGTCGATCGCAAGGACCTGATTGCTTTTGGTGACGAGCACAATGATACTGAAATGCTGGAATTTGCGGGAACAGGCTATGCCATGAAGAATGCCAGCGAAACCCTGCTGCCTTATGCTGACCAACAGCTTGAACTCACTAATGACCAAGACGGTGTAGCTCACAAGCTAACTGAGCTCTACTTATAGAAATCAAAACAAATCAAACAAACACAATTTGAACCGCACCTCAACTGCCAGACTCTTTCTGTCTAACTGTTGAGATGCGGTTCATTTTTTAAGGTAAATTTTTCTACTTAACCAACGCTTCTATTCTACTTTTCCACCTTCGACAACGAGGTCATCCGCTTTTGCAGCATCACCGTAGGTTGGGTGAAGAGTCTTTTCATAAGCCTTGTGGAAGAAGTTTTCCTTGCCCAATTTTTCAATGTCTTTATTGATGAAATCAAGCAACTCTTTGTTTCCTTTTTGGACTGCTGGTGCGATGGTATCTGGGTCACCGAGAGAAGAAATCCCCACTTCATACCCTTTATTTTCAAGAGCCCAAGCTAGAACTTCAGTATTGTCAGTCGAGAAGGCATCTCCACGTCCATCCAAGAGAGCTTGATAAGCGTCACTATATTGGTCATATTTTTGAAGTTTGACTTCTGGATGATTTTTCTCAAAGTAAGTTTCAGCAGTAGTTCCTTTTGTGACAATCAAAGTCTTGCCTTCAAGCTGTTTAACATCTGTGATGACACCTTTCTTAGGAGATACAACACCCAGTGAAACCTTCATGTATGGAAGGGCAAAGTCAACTTGTTTCTTACGTTCGTCTGTGACGGTAAAGTTGGCAAGGGTGATGTCCACCTTGTTAGAAATCAAGTATTCCGCACGGTTAGCAGCATCGACAGAAACGTATTTCACCTTAACACCGAGGTCTTTGGCCAGCTGATTTCCCAGTTCGATGTCATAACCTTGGTAAGAACCGTCGTTGTCTACATAACCAAAAGGTTTCTTGTCCCCAAATACAGCAATTCGAAGTTCACCACTTTTTTTGATTTCCTCAATAGTACGAGCTTTAGCAGTAGTTTTGCCAGATGAAGAAGTAGCATTTCCACTTGAGCTACAAGCTGTGACAAAGATAAGGGCAAAGGCAAGTGCCAAAACAGTTAAGAGTGATTTGAGTAGTTTCATAAGAATCTCCTTTATAAATATGAGCCAAATTGGCTGAAGTCAAAAACGTTTAAAAATTCTTGTGCTCGTTTGGTTTGTGGATTGGTAAAGAAAGAATGAGCCGTTCCTTCTTCAGCAATCTTCCCTTGGTCGAGGAAGATAATCCGATCTGCAATGGCTTGGGCAAACTGCATTTCGTGGGTCACCAAGATCATGGTGCGACCTTCTTGAGCTAGGTCGTTGATGAGTTCGAGGACCTCACGCACCATTTCTGGATCCAGTGAGGCCGTCACCTCGTCAAAAAGGATAATTTCTGGATGCATGAGCAGGGCACGGACGATAGCTACCCGTTGCTTTTGTCCACCAGACAATTGGCGGGCGAAGCTGTGTTTTTTATCGAGCAGTCCGACGCGTTCCAGTAATTGTAGGGCTTCTTCCGTCACCTCTTTCTTATCTCGACCTTGTGCTTTGATAGGACCTAAGATAAGGTTCTGCAAAACGTCCAGATGGGGGAAGAGTTCATAACTTTGAAAGACCATGCCAATCTTTTGACGAACCAAGTGAAAGTCTTTCTGATTTCCAATAATGGACTGGCCATCCAGCAGAATATCCCCACCCTGAATGGTTTCCAAGCCATTGAGGCAGCGAAGCAGGGTACTTTTCCCACAGCCAGATGGTCCTAGAATAACCACTACTTCCCCTTTTTTGATTTCTAGGGAAAGTCCTTGGAGGATGGGATTGTCTCCGAAGGATTTTTTTAGATCCTTGATTTCTAATATAGTATCAGACATTTAGTTCCTCCAGTGTTTTTCTAAGTGAGTGGATAGTTTAGAGATAGGGAAGCAAACTGCGAAATACAGAACCAGTATGGTGCCGTAAATCCAAAAGGATGCGGTTGGAATGGTCAAGCGATTGCTATCGATGATTTGCTGTCCCACCTTGGTAACTTCAACAACCCCAATCAAAACAACCAGAGAAGTCGTTTTGATCATCCGAGTGACCAAGTTGATGGCCTGCGGAAGCAGTCTTCTCAAGACCTGCGGGATGATGATGTGGTAGTAAAGTTGGAAGGCCGTCAACCCCAGCGCCTGTCCACTTTCAAACTGATGTTTAGGAAGGGAAGTGATGGCTCCACGCACCAAGTCTCCCATCTCGGCCGTTCCCCAAAGGGTAAAAACGATAACGGCAGAAGTCTCTCCAGAAATGTTGATATTAAAATTTCGAGCTAAGCCGAAATAAACAATAAAGAGTAGCACCAGTTGGGGCATGATACGGATAAATTCTAGATAAAAGCGTGTCAGGAAGCGAACGACTCTAGAATGAGAGGTCATGATGATCCCCATGACCGTACCGAAAATCATAGACAAGAGGACAGAGAGGATGGAAATACCAATCGTGACTCCCAATCCCTGTAAGATCCGTAGGAGATTATTTCCCTGAAAGAGTACTTGTATTCCCGAATCCTGCATGGCGGAGCCTCCTTTCTATCCAACTAAAAAGCAATGATATAGGCAGGAGCATGATAAGATAGGCCACTACCAACATAGCCAGTGCAATGTCTGTCTCATAGTAAAGTCCGATCAAGTCCTTGGCGACATACATGAGGTCAGCTAGGGCAACTACCGAAAAGACAGAGGTTTCCTTGATTAGGAAAATCACATTAGCACTGAAGGACGGCAGAGCCACTGCTGCGGCTTGTGGAAGAACCACGTAACGAAAGACCTGCAGTGGTGTCAGACCAATAGCTAAGCCAATCTCATGCTGAGTTTGACTAACTGCTTCTAGCCCGCTTCGGAAGGATTCCGCCATATAAGAGCCTCCCAAAAAGATGAGACCCAAAGTTGCGCAGACCTCTGAAGAAAGGACAATCCCAATCCGAGGAAGCCCGAAGTAGAGAAAGAAGAGTTGGATCAAAAGCGGCGTATTTCGAGACAATTCAATATAAGCTGTGGCTAGCTGTGCCAAAATAGGGATGCGATAATGTCGGATGATACTAACAAGTAAACCAACTAGAAAAGCTCCTAAAATGCCCCAAACTGCGATATGCAGAGTTAGAAAAAATGCCTTTTGATATAATGGTAGATATTGTTCAACAATGGACCAATCCAAAAGAGAACCTCCCATCTAGGAATAATACAGCTATTGTAGCACTAAAAGACATGTTTGGATAATATGTATTTTCTATCACAATGATAAAAAATATTTATCGTCTCTATTACAATCTGAAACTTCCAGACAAAATTTTTGAAAATGATATGAAAAAGAGTTAAGATGTTCCTGTAAATCAAAAAAGTAAACGTTTACTTTTATCAAGGAGGACATTTTATGTCATACAAAACAAGCAATGCCGAAGGCCCTGTGGATTTTATCAACACCTATGATCTGGAGCCTATGGCGCAGCAAGTCATTCCTAAAGCTGCTTTTGGCTACATCGCGAGTGGAGCTGAGGACACGTTCACTTTACGCGAGAACATTCGAGCTTTTAATCATAAACTCATTGTCCCTCATACGCTCTGTGATGTGGAAAACCCAAGCACTGAGATTGAATTTGCTGGAGAAAAACTATCTTCACCAATCATCATGGCGCCTGTCGCAGCCCATAAATTAGCAAATGAGCAAGGGGAAGTGGCTACTGCGCGTGGTGTACACGAGTTTGGCTCTCTTTATACAACCAGCTCCTACTCTACAGTTGATCTTCCAGAAATTTCTCAAGCCCTTCAAGGGACACCGCACTGGTTCCAATTTTACTTCAGTAAAGATGATGGGATTAACCGCCATATCATGGATCGTGTCAAGGCAGAAGGCTACACAGCCATTGTCTTAACCGCGGATGCGACTGTAGGAGGCAATCGTGAAGTTGATAAGCGCAATGGCTTTGTTTTCCCAGTTGGCATGCCAATTGTTGAAGAATACTTACCAGAAGGTGCTGGTAAGTCCATGGACTTTGTCTACAAATCAGCTAAACAACGCCTGTCGCCACGAGATGTAGAATTTATCGCTGAATACTCAGGACTCCCTGTGTATGTCAAAGGTCCTCAATGCCGTGAAGATGTCGAACGTTCGCTTGCCGCAGGTGCTTCTGGAATCTGGGTAACCAACCACGGTGGCCGCCAAATCGATGGTGGGCCAGCTGCCTTTGACTCGCTTCAAGAAGTTGCTGAAGCAGTTGATAAACGTGTACCGATTGTTTTTGACTCTGGTATTCGCCGTGGCCAACACGTCTTTAAAGCCTTGGCTTCAGGAGCAGACTTGGTAGCCATTGGACGACCTGTCATTTATGGATTAGCCCTTGGTGGTAGCGTCGGTGTACGCCAAGTCTTTGAACACCTAAATGCCGAATTAAAAACCGTCATGCAACTATCTGGAACTCAAACCATTGAAGATGTCAAACACTTCAAACTACGCCACAATCCATACAATCCAACCTTCCCAGTCGACCCTCGTGATTTGAAATTGTATTGATAAATAAAACAGATTGCAATAAAAAAAGCACACCTCAAAAGTTAGACATTAAATCTAACGATTGGGGTGTGCTTTTTATCAGAGTGCATCTAAGCTGGCTCTATGGCAGGGATTGGTCAAAGCCTCTGGTAAGTTTGATTTGTTTCTCTAATATTTATTTCTTATTTTCTATTAAGCCTTTTCTTGCTCTAGTGGGACGACGACTAGGGTCTTGCCAAGGCTTGCTAATACTTTCAATACCGTATCCAATTGAGGGTTGGTCTTGCCTGTCTCCATTCGAGCGATAACAGGTTGACTGACCCCACTAAGTTCTTCGAGCTTCTTTTGGCTAATGCCCTTTTCATGTCTGGCCTCGATCAGCTCTGTCATAATCGCTACCCGCAGATCACTTTCTAGGATTTCTTCCTTTGTGAAAAGCTCTGCTCTCACTTCTTTCCAATTACTACCGATGGCACTATTCTTCATCTTTTAGCCCTCTTTCTTTCAAATCTTGCAACTCTCGTTTGGCCTTCTCAATCTCCCGTCTAGGTGTCTTCTGCGTCTTTTTGACAAAATGGTACAGTAAGACAAAACTTTCATCTATCCAAGCCACAAACAAAATCCGATCCCGTAAGGGTCTTAACTCCCAAATCTCTGCCTCTAGATGCTTGATGTAGGGCTCACCGGCACGAGTTCCCTGTTGACTCAAGAGCTCGATATAGTCATTGAGCTTGTTGAGTTTGATCTGGCTATCCTTGCTGTTGAGACTAGCCAGCTCCTTCATATAGTCCAAAACTGGTTGATTCCCATGTTTATCTTTATAAAAATAAATAGTGTGCACAAAGCATCCTCTTTTCGAATTTATTATAACTCAAAAGCTATCGAAAGTAAATACTTTTAAGTTATCAAATACTGATAAGCCCCTTTGAAATATTCAAAAGGGACTCATTTATATAATTCGAAAATAGCGCCCTTATTGGTGCCAATGAGGACAGGCTTTATCTTTGTGAGAACTAATAAGATTAGCAAGGTTAGCGAAATAGACAACTATGCTTTGTAACCATATTTTATCAATACTTTTGTTTTAAACCTATGATAAAAAATCATAACTTCCGATTCAGTATAACTGCAATAGCAATACCCTTATAATCTTCAAAAGAACCTATAAAAACTAATTCTTCTTTTCAAGAAACTATAGTCTCTTGAGAGACCCTCATCTGGCACTTGTTTTTGACGACAAATGACCTAGGGGCGACGGATCTTATAAATAGAAATGAAAAGAGCCTTCTAGGCCTAGATTGCAATGATTCTATAGGAAAAGTGACCGGCCAAGGCCTAGGTCACTACAAAACATCATTACATACTCATAACTAACAGATAAAGTAGCTTGATTTCAATTAAAAAGATGTCCATCTATCGCTTAAAAATCCATCCCATCTGGATTAGGTGCCCCGCCTTCCAAACCGCTGATATTTTTAAGAATTTCTAGATCAGCTGGACTCAGTTCGATGTCAAAGCAGTCCAGATTGCTAGCAATCCGACTCGGAGTGACTGACTTAGGCAGGGGCAGGAAGCCTTCTTGTAAGCTCCAAGCTAGGGCGATTTGGGCAATGGTCTTGCCATACTTATCTGCTATCGCCTGCACAGCTGAATTTTGGAAGAGCTCGCCCTGGCCAAATGGTCCCCAAGCTTCAAGTAGGATATCATGGGCACGGCAGAAGTCCACCGCCTCTGTCTGATAGACACCTGGCGCTAGGCGGATTTGATTGACAGCTGGTGTGACGCGCGCTGTTTCCAGCAGAGCCTCTAGATGGTGAGGCAGGAAATTGCTGACGCCGATCGCTCGGATCTTACCAGCTTGATAAAGGTCTTCCATGGCCCGCCAAACTTCTACATTGCGCTTTTGCCAAGCCCCGTCTTCTCGTACAGGCTTAGGATTTGGCCAATGGATCAGGTAGAGATCCAAATAATCCAGCCCCAACCGCTCCATGGAGCTGTCAAAGGCTTCCAAGGCCGCTTCATAGGTATGCTTGCTATTCCAGAGCTTAGTTGTGATGAAGAGCTCCTCACGCGGAATGCCGCTGTCTTTAATTGCTCGACCAACACTCTCCTCATTCTTATAGATAGCTGCCGTATCAATGTGGCGATAGCCAGCCTTCAGAGCGGCTAAGACTGACTGATAAGCCTCTTCTCCGTCCTGAGCCTTCCAAGTACCAAAGCCCAAGACTGGAATCTTGACACCATTGTTAAGGGTATAATTTTTCATATCTGTTCTCCTTATTTTTTCTTTCTTTTGGCCAATTTTGGCTTAAAGATATTTTCCTTGGTTGGAGCCATGCCTCGGCTGAAAAAGCTGTAAATGATAAAGGCCAGCCCAGCAATAAATATCAAGAAACGATGCAGTAATAATCCAAAGAAGAGGAATACCAAGCCCATTCTCATAAATCTATAATCAATCTTTTTCATCCTGTCCTCCTCGTCTGTGATAACCCTATTATAACATCTTCTCTTTCATTGAGAAAGCCCTACCATCTGTTAAGAAAAATTTCTCAGAGACTTTCTAGTTGCGCCAACCATTCTAGCTTTGCCCAAGTTCCTCTAGCAAATCCTAGAGAAAAGTCAGTAACTCCACATTAAAAAGGACAGGTTACCCCATCCTTTCTAAAAATATAAGGAGACTCAATTAAAGAATACTGGAGGCAGCTTCAAAGCGCTTTTCACCATCCAGATAAGTAGCAACCAGCTCCAAATCCTTGTCCAGCACGATAAAGTCGGCATCATAGCCTTCCTTTATCTGGCCACAGACATCGTCGATGTGGACGGATTTTGCTGGGATAAGACTGGCCATCATGACTGCTTGATGAGGATTTGCGATGCCCCACTCAACCACATTTTTCAGACCGTCCTTGAGCTGCAGGATTGATCCTGCCAGGTTGCCAGTCGATTTGAGACGAGCTGTGCCATTGGCTACCACCACTGGAAATTCTCCCAACATATAGTCGCCATCTTCCAGCCCACCTGCAGTCATACAGTCTGTGATGAGGGCTACATGTTCATGGCCCTTTTGCTTGAGCAAAATATCACAGGCCTTGGGATCCACGTGGTGACCATCACAAATCAACTCCGCATAAGTGTGAGGCAACTCGTACATAGCCCCAACCATACCTAGCTCACGGTGGGTCAAGCCCCGCATACCATTGTAGGCATGTACCCAGACACTGGCTCCTGCTTCTACTGCTGCTTTGGCTTCGTCATAGGTCGCATTAGAGTGCCCCAAAGCGACTGTCACACCTTCATCAGTGATGGTGCGGACAAATTCTTCCACGCCCTCACGCTCAGGTGCCAAAGCAATCTTATTAAGCAGACCATTGGCTGCCTTTTGCCAAGCACGAAATTCATCCATACGAGGATCCTTCATGTAGGCTGGGTTTTGGGCACCCTTGTACTTTTCAGTGAAGTAAGGCCCTTCAAAGTAGAGTCCACGAATCTTGGCACCACTTGCTTCTTGATAGCGTGCACCAATATTTTCTGTCACAGCCAAGAGCTGCTCGTAAGATGATGTCAGCGTAGTCGGCAGGAAACTGGTTACCCCAGTCGTTAAAAGCCCTTCACTCATGGTATGGAGGGTACCTTCGATGTTATTGTCCATGACATCGACCCCACCAAAACCATGGATATGGGTATCCACCAGACCCGGTGCGACAGAGTAGCCTGTGTAATCCACCACTTCCGCATCCGCAGGGACTTCCTGTACTAATTTTCCAAATTTTCCATCAATCACTTCTAAAAATCCACCCTTGCGAATCCCTTGAGGATAGAAGAACTGATCGGCTTTTATATATTTAGGCATCTGACTGCCTCCTCTTGTTCTATTTCTATTGACTCTATTATAACGCTTTCTATTTTATTTGTAAATGGTCTATACCTCTTTTTTAGAAAAGTTTATTATATTATGTAAATCAAGAAAAGAGAGTGGGGCAGAAATCGGTCATTCGTTAGAATTCGATTTCGTCGTCCCACCTCCGAACAGTTGAATAGGGCTGTAAAAGCTGATGAAATCAGCCTAGTAGAGCCCACTCAACCACTGCGTCTTACTCGACAATCCAAAGACAATTGAGAGGCTAGGACTTTTGTCCCAGCCTCTTTCTGTCTTAAATTTGTTCCATTTGTACTTTCTCAGCCAAATTCATGGCATGGTCAGCAACTCTGGTATAGTGGGAAATGATATCGATGAAGTTGACCCCAGCCTGCGGCGTACATTCTCCCTTGTTGAGGCGGGCAATGTGGGTCTTGCGCAGGCTGCGTTCTAGCTTGTCAATCTCCGCATGTTTGGCCTCCAAACTATTGGCCAAGTTCACATTATTTGTTTCCACAGAATGCAAAGCTTCTTTGATAAAGTCCAAGGTCAATTGATAAATATTTTCCAACTCTGCCAAGGCAGCTGGTGAAAATTCTACTTTCTTGCGGTGCAAGTAGTCCGTCAAATTCAGTAAAGCTTCTGAGTGGTCACCAATTCTCTCCAAATCACGGCTAGAGTCCAGAATGCTAGTCAAGACTTCACTCTCCTTTGGATTGAGTTGCTGACCAGATAGGACAATCAGATAGCGAGTCAATTCATCATCAATAGCGTTGATAGCTTCCTCAGTCTTATGGCCCTTCTCAGCTGATTTTTCTTCGTAGTTAATAATATAATCATAGGCCAATTCGAAAGATTTAGCCGCGTAGCCACCCAAGTGAAGGAGTTCCTTTTTAGCATTTCCCAAAGCCAGTGATGGCGCTTGGTCAATCAAAATCGTATCTAGGTAGAGAGATTCGTATTTAACGGTTTCATCCTCACCCGGAATCAACTTAGTAACCAAATATGCTAAAAAGCCAATAAAAGGAAACTGGATAATGGTATTGGTAATATTAAAAGTTCCGTGGGCAAAGGCAATGGTCATTTCTGGTGACAAGTGCAAGGCTGTCTCAAACCACTGAATCAGCGATGTAAAAGGCAACAAGAAAATCATGCAGATGATTGTCCCCAACACGTTAAAGGCTACATGGGCTCCAGCAACACGCTTGGCTGCGATATTAGCGCCCAAGGAAGCGATGATTGCTGTAATCGTCGTTCCGATATTGTCACCGAAGAGGACAGGCAAAGCCCCATGCAAATCAATGAGATTGCTGGCATAGAGATTTTGTAGAATACCAATAGTCGCTGATGATGCCTGGATGAGCAAGGTCAAACCCGTTCCGACAAAGACACCTAAGACTGGATTTTTACTCAGCTGAACCATGTAGTCGCGAAAGACTTGCAGATCTTTAAGTGGCTCCATGGCTCCACTCATGAGATTGAGGGCAAAAAAGATCCCGCCAACACCAAAGAAGATGCGCCCAATATTGTTAACAGAGCGATTTTTTGTGAAAAAGAGGCAAACCGCACCGATAAAGAGCAAGGGAAGTGCATAATCACCCAACTTAAAACCAATGATGAAGGAAGTCACAGTCGTACCAATATTGGCCCCCATGACAATCCCGATAGCCTGGCGCAAGGTCAACAGCCCCGCACTAACCAGACCAACTGTGATCACTGTCACACCTGAACTAGACTGGATCAGGGCTGTCATCCCAATTCCAACTAGCACACCTAAAAAAGGATTGCTCGTGTATTTATCAATGAAATAGCGCAGACGATCTCCTGCCGCCTGCTGCAAGCCGTCACCCATCATACGAATACTGTACAGGAACAGCCCCAAGCCTCCTAAAAAGCTAAATATAATTTCTTGCCAATTAATGGACATTTCTTTTCCTCCGAAAAATAAATAGCGGATAATCTCCTATACTATTTTAAAACATCCAGCCTAATCTCACAAGCCTTTTCTAAAAAAGAATTGAATTATTTTTGCTCATTTTGAAACTTTTATTTTCTTCATACTCAAGAGCAAACTAGAACAGGCGGCAAGCCCCTCTCACTACAAGAAAAGACAAGTAGACAGAACTAAATTTCAATATTTTTAGCTTGGTTCATCGCTTTCTAGTCTCAGGCTCAAAACATCTAAATTGCCCAGTTTATCTTTTATCTCAGCATAACTCACATTCTATACGTGCAAAAAGCAAAAACCCCAGATAGCCTATGGCTATTTGGGATTTGCTTTCCATCACTAAAATGCTGCTATCATTTTAGCTAGGTTTTAAGATTAGTCTTCCAAATTCACATCAGATGTTGATTCTTTCTTCTTTTTGTTCTTAAGAAAGGCTGATGCTAACGTTGCTATTCCTAATCCAAGAGCTGCTAATGGATTATTGACAGTTCCTGTATTTGGTAAAGCTTTAGCATTTAGAGTAACCTTAACTTTTTCTGGTTGTGCAGGCTGTGGCTTAGGTGCTTGAGAGTGATTTGTAGCACTAGATACAGATGCACTTTCAGACAGACTAGTAGAGAGGCTTGCGCTATCACTCAGTGACACACTTGCTGATGTGCTCAATGAAGTAGAGATAGACTGACTATCACTTACAGAAGCTGAAGTACTTGCACTTACAGATGCGAGGTAGCTTGGCAGGTTAAACTCTGGCTTAGACTCGCTGGTTGGATCACCCTTACTATAGCTGAATGAGTTTGACTCTTGTGACACACTTGTACTCAAGCTGCTTGAAAGGCTATCGCTAAGTGATGTAGAGGTACTTACACTTACGCTTGCTGAATCTGACGCACTGACTGAAGCCGATACGCTGGTGCTTAAGCTTGCGCTTGCTGATAGAGATTCGCTTACGCTCAGCGATGCCAAATCATTTTCACTTGCAAGAGCAGACGCACTAGCGCTCAATGACACTGAAGTGCTCTCGCTTGTTGAGACTGATTGGCTACTGCTTACAGAAGACGAAGCACTCTCGCTTGCTGAGATTGAAGCACTAATTGATGCACTGAGGCTTGTTCTCAAGCTGGTGCTTGCTGAGTCTGAGGCACTGAGTGAGGCACTGAGGCTTGTGCTCAAACTTGTACTTACTGAATCTGAGGCACTGATTGAGGCACTGAGGCTTGTGCTCAAACTTGTACTTGTTGAATCTGAGGCACTAATTGATGCACTGAGGCTGGTACTCAAGCTGGTACTTGTTGACTCTGACGCACTGAGTGATGCACTGAGGCTTGTGCTCAAGCTGGTGCTTGCTGAATCTGATGTGCTAATTGAGGCACTGAGGCTTGTACTCAAGCTGGTGCTTGCTGAATCTGAGGCACTGATCGAAGCACTTAGACTTGTACTCAAACTTGTACTTGCTGAATCTGACGCACTGATTGAGGCACTGAGGCTTGTACTCAAACTTGTGCTTGCTGAATCTGAGGCACTAATTGAAGCACTGAGGCTCGTGCTCAAGCTGGTGCTTGTTGAGTCAGAAGCGCTGATTGAGGCACTGAGGCTTGTGCTCAAACTTGTACTTGCTGAGTCGCTTGCACTAAGTGAGGCACTGAGACTGGTACTCAAACTTGTACTTGTTGACTCTGAGGCACTGATCGAAGCACTTAGACTAGTACTCAAGCTGGTGCTTGCTGAATCAGAAGCACTAATTGAGGCACTGAGGCTTGTGCTCAAGCTGGTGCTTGTTGAGTCAGAAGCGCTGATTGAAGCACTGAGGCTCGTGCTCAAGCTGGTGCTTGTTGAGTCAGACTCGCTGATTGAAGCACTGAGGCTCGTGCTCAAGCTGGTGCTTGTTGAGTCAGAAGCGCTGATTGAGGCACTGAGACTGGTGCTCAAACTTGTGCTTGCTGAATCTGAGGCACTGAGTGAAGCACTGAGGCTTGTACTCAAGCTGGTGCTTGCTGAATCAGAAGCACTAATTGAGGCACTGAGGCTTGTGCTCAAGCTGGTGCTTGCTGAATCAGAAGCACTAATTGAGGCACTGAGGCTTGTGCTCAAGCTGGTGCTTGTTGAGTCAGAAGCGCTGATTGAGGCACTGAGACTGGTGCTCAAACTTGTGCTTGCTGAATCTGAGGCACTGAGTGAAGCACTGAGGCTTGTACTCAAGCTGGTGCTTGCTGAATCAGAAGCACTAATTGAGGCACTGAGGCTAGTGCTCAAGCTGGTGCTTGTTGAGTCAGACTCGCTGATTGAAGCACTGAGGCTCGTGCTCAAGCTGGTGCTTGTTGAGTCAGAAGCGCTGATTGAGGCACTGAGACTGGTGCTCAAACTTGTGCTTGCTGAATCTGAGGCACTGAGTGAAGCACTGAGGCTTGTACTCAAGCTGGTGCTTGCTGAATCAGAAGCACTAATTGAGGCACTGAGGCTCGTGCTCAAGCTGGTGCTTGTTGAGTCAGACTCGCTAATTGAAGCACTGAGGCTCGTGCTCAAGCTGGTGCTTGTTGAGTCAGAAGCGCTGATTGAGGCACTGAGACTGGTGCTCAAGCTGGTGCTTGCTGAATCTGAAGCACTAATTGAGGCACTGAGGCTGGTACTTGTTGACTCTGACGCACTGAGTGATGAACTGAGGCTTGTGCTCAAGCTGGTGCTTGCTGAATCTGATGTGCTAATTGAGGCACTGAGGCTCGTGCTCAGGCTCGTGCTTGCTGAATCTGAAGCACTGATTGAGGCACTTAGACTAGTACTCAAACTTGTACTTGCTGAGTCGCTTGCACTAATTGAGGCACTGAGACTGGTACTCAAGCTGGTACTTGTTGACTCTGAAGCGCTGAGTGAGGCACTCAGACTTGTGCTCAAACTTGTACTTGCTGAATCTGAAGCACTTACTGAGACAGACTGGCTCAGGCTCAATGACGCTGAAGCACTTGCACTTGTTGAAACAGATTGACTCAAACTTACTGATGCTGAAGCACTTGCGCTTGTTGAGACTGATTGGCTGCCACTCAACGAAGCTGAGGCTGATTCACTTGTTGAAACGGATTGACTCAAGCTTACTGATGCTGAAGCAGATTCGCTTGTTGAAACGGATTGACTCAAGC
>ERZ772968.199-NODE-199-length-29492-cov-7.773177_pt1 | contig 29492 bp, 24 predicted proteins | sample MGYA00580674_ERZ772968 | MGnify/ENA primary metagenome ERZ772968 (study PRJEB29015, sample SAMEA2737940) | human oral metagenome | biome: human oral; feature: human-associated habitat; material: dental | place: China | collected 2138 ...
AGCTCCAGAAGTACGACCAGTACTCCGACGCCTACCAGGCCCTCGAGGACGGCCGGGGCGACGCCTTCTCCACCGACAACACCGAAGTCATCGCCTGGGCCATCGCGCACCCCGGTTTCGGCGTCGGCATCAAGAGCCTCGGCGAGACCAGCTACATCGCGGCCGCCGTCAAGAAGGGCAACAGCGCACTGCTCGACTGGCTCAACAACCAGCTCGTCGACCTCGGCGAAGAGGACTTCTTCCACAAGGACTACGAGCTGACCCTGGCCCCCGTCTACGGGGACGCCGCCTCGGCCGACGACCTCGTCGTCGAGGGCGGGACCGACACGCCCCAGTCCGCCGCGCAGTGAGGCGGACGGCGGGCCCGCCAGCCCCCGGGGCACCCCACTGGGGACCGGTGCCCGGCGCCCGCAGGGCGCCGGGCCGCCCCGGAGCGCCAGCCCGCCCACCCCAGGGCCCGGCCGTGGGAACCGGGGTCGGCCCGGGCGCGGGGAGGGCCCCGTCGAACGAAGGAGGAGAACAGTGAACCCAGAGGTACTGGCCGAGTACGCGCCTCTGTACGCCAAGGCGGCGGTCCTCACCGTCAAGATCGCGGCCATCGGCATCGCGGGCTCCCTGGCGGTGGGCCTGGTGTGCGCCGCCGTCACGCAGTTCAGGATCCCCGTCATCGGCCGCATCGTGACCGCCTACGTCGAGCTGTCGCGCAACACGCCACTGCTCGTGCAGCTCTTCTTCATCTACTTCGGGCTGCCGCGCGTCGGCGTGAAGTGGAGCGGCGAGACCTGCGCGGTCGTCGGCCTCGTCTTCCTGGGAGGGGCGTACATGGCGGAGGCCCTGCGGGCGGGCCTGGACTCGGTCGCCCCCATCCAGTGGGAGTCGGCGGCGTCGCTGGGGCTGAGCCCCGCGCAGGTCCTGCGCTTCGTGGCGCTCCCCCAGGCGCTCGCCGTTTCGGTGCCGCCCCTGGCCGCCAACACGATCTTCCTGATCAAGGAGACGTCCGTGGTGTCCGTGGTCGCGCTCCCCGACCTCGTGTACGTCGCGAAGGACCTCATCGGGATCTCCTACAACACGTCCGAGGCGCTGGTCCTGCTGGTCGCCTCGTACTTGGTGGTCCTGCTGCCCGTCTCGTTGGCGGCCCGACTGCTGGAGAGGAGGGCGCGCCGTGCAGGATTCGGGGATTAACGTCCTGTGGGAGGGCCGCAACGCATTGCGGATCCTCGAGGGGCTCGCCGTCACCCTGGGCGTCTCCGCCGTCTCGGTGGCGCTGTCCCTCGTGCTGGGGGTCGGCGTGGGGCTGGCGATGAGGTCCCGCCTGGCGCCCCTGCGGTGGCTCATGCGGGCGTACCTGGAGTTCGTGCGCATCATGCCGCAGATCGTCCTGCTGTTCCTGGCGTACTTCGGGCTCACCCGCCTGACGGGCCTCAACCTGGACGGCATCACCGCCTCCGTCCTGGTGTTCACGCTGTGGGGGGCCGCCGAGATGGGCGACCTGGTGCGGGGTGCGCTCATCTCCATCCCCCGTCACCAGTACGAGTCCGCCGAGGCGCTGGGCCTGGACGCCCGGCAGGCCATGCGCTTCGTGATCCTGCCGCAGACCGTGCGCCGCCTGGCGCCGCCCGCCGTCAACCTGGTGACCCGCATGGTCAAGACCACGTCCCTGGTGGTCCTCATCGGCGTCGTCGAGGTCCTCAAAGTGGGCCAGCAGATCATCGACGCCAACCGATTCGAATACCCGACAGCGGCGCTGTGGGTCTACGGAGTGGTCTTCGTGGCCTACTTCCTGGTGTGCTGGCCCATCTCGCTGCTCTCGCGCCACTTGGAGAAGACATGGCAGAACTGAATGAGAACACCGGCGCCGGCGCCCCTGGGCGGGCGTCCGCCCCCGAGTCCGCCGGCCCCGGCGCGCCGCCGCGGCTGCGCCTGGTGGACCTGGACAAGACCTACCCGGGGGGCCACCACGCCCTGCGCGGCGTCTCCCTGGACGTCGCCGACGGCGAGGTCGTGGTCGTCATCGGCCCCTCCGGATGCGGCAAGTCCACGCTGCTGCGCACTATCAACGGGCTCGAGCCCGTCGACAGCGGCAGCATCCAGTTGGACGGGGAGGAGCTCACCGCGCCCGGCGTCCGCTGGCAGGCCGTGCGCCAGCGCGTGGGCATGGTGTTCCAGTCCTACGAGCTCTTCCCCCACCTGACCGTCATGGAGAACCTGGTGCTGGCCCCCGTCCGCGTGCGCGGCGAGGCGAGGGCCGCGGCGCGGGAGCGCGCCCGTGCGCTGCTGGAGCGCGTGGGGCTGGCCGACAGGGCGGACTCCTACCCGCGCCAGCTCTCGGGCGGGCAGCGCCAGCGCGTCGCCATCGTCCGCTCCCTCATGATGGAGCCCGAGGTGCTGCTGCTCGACGAGGTGACGGCAGCGTTGGACCCGGAGATGGTCCGCGAGGTGCTGGACGTGGTCCTCGACCTGGCCCGCGAGGGCATGACGATGGTGATCGTCACCCACGAGATGGACTTCGCCCGCGCGATAGCGGACCGCGTCGTGTTCATGGACGGGGGACGGGTCGTCGAGGTGGCGCCGCCCCGCAGGTTCTTCGCCAGGCCGGGCACTGAGAGGGCCCGCCGCTTCCTCGACATCTTCACCTTCGAGGGGGCCAATCTCTGAAGGGCGCCGCTGTCCGCCTGGGGGCCGGCGGTCGCGGAGGCGCTGGCCCTTTGGCGTGCCGCTCCTGGCCCGCCCGGTCCGGACGGCCCCGCCGCGCGGGGCCGCCGGGGCTGGGCACCGGCGCCGGAGGCGGTCCCCGCCGGCGTCAGCCCCTCTCGGTCGACTGGTGGTGCACCAGGACGGGGCCGGGCAGCCAGACGCTGGACTCCACGGACGACCCGCCCTCCCAGCGCAGCGTGTAGCGCACCAGGAACGCCTCGCCCGCTCTTTGCACGTTGAAACGCCCGATGCTCGCCTTCGGGGGGACGGGGCCCGCCAGCGTGGTCGTCGCCTGCCCGCCCGGCCAGATCCTGGTGGTCTGGGGCCCGGTGATCCGCGCCAGGGCCTCCTCGTCGCCACCGGTCCACGCGACGAGGAAGCGCTTCTCCCAGTCGATGGGGTCGGCGGCCTCCTGCGCCGGAGCGGACGGGCCGCTAGCAGCGGATGCCCCAGCGCCCGCGGGCCCGGACGGGGCCGAGCCGGGTGCGGCGGGCTCCCCGGGCCCAGGATCCGGGGCCCGGGTCGGCTCGGGGCCGACCGCCGTGGCGGGCTCTGGGGCCCCGCCGACGGATGGGTGGGGGGAGAAGGGGCGCTGCCCGCGCGCGCTCTTGCGCCCGCGTCCGCCCCGTGGCCCGGCGGCCGCGTGGGACGGGATCGCGCCCGTGGAGCCGCCGTCCGCTGGCTCCGGGCCGGATCCCGGGGACTCCTGCGCGCCCCCCGCGCTGTCCGGGTCCGCGCCCCCCGGGGTCCTGGTGCTCCCGTCGGGCTGTTCCGTGCCTTCCGGGTCCGTGCCCCCCGGGGTCCTGGTGCTCCGGCCGGGCTGTTCCGTGCCGTCAGCCCCGTCCTTCCCGCGCGCCCGGAAACCGGGGCCGGGAGCCGGAGTGCCGCCCTCCTGGTAGGTTTGCGCGCACGCCCGCGCCAAGTCGTCGGCGAGTTCGTTCAAAGGGTGCCCCGCGTGGCCCTTCACCCATTCGAAGGTGACGGTCCGGCCCTCCATGGCGCGGTCGATCCGCTGGATGAGCGCCAGGTTCTTGATGGGTTTCTTGTCGGCCTTCGTCCACCCGCGCTTCTTCCAGCCGATCCGCCACTTGCTGGCGACGTTGATGGCGTACTGGGAGTCGGCCAGGACGTGGAGCCCCTGGTCGGACAGCCCCGCCGCGGCGGTCGCCTCGAGCGCTTCGAGCAGGGCGGTGAGCTCGCCGATGTTGTTCGTGCCCTCGGGCCAGCCGCCCGCGTCCCAGCAATCGCGGTCCACCACCCACGCCCAGCCCGCGGGGCCGGGGTTTCCCAGGGAGGAGCCGTCAACAGCAACCGTGATCGTCATGCGCCCAATGGTAGCGTCGGCGCGGGCGCCCCGGCCCCGGTTCCCGCACGGTGGAGCCGTCGCTCCGGTGCCGCGCCCAGCGTCCCGAGCGGCTGCCCGGGGAGCGCCGAGGGGCCAGCGGCCCGCGTGGCCGTCCCGGGCGCGCCGCGGCGCCTACTGCGCCACGCCCACCTGGCCCAGGGCGAAGGCGAACTCCTCGGCCCGCGCCGCCCAGCGCCCCTCGCGCCCCGACGGGCCGCCGTGCCCCGCGACCATCTCGGTGCGCAGGACGACGGGGCGCCCCCCGGCGGGCCCCGCCTCCCCGCCGCGTCCGGCAGCGCCCGACGCCTCGCGCAGGCGCTGCACCCACTTGGCGGGCTCGACGAACTCGACGCGCGTGTCATTGAGGGACGTCGTCGCCATGACGGCGGGCAGCGCCACCCCCTCGGGAACGTTCTCGTAGGGGGTGTAGGCGCGCATCGCCGCGAAGACGGCGGGATCCGTGATGGGATCGCCCCACTCCTGCCACTCGCCGACGGTCAGCGGCAGCGACGCGTCGAGGATGGTGGTGAGGGCATCGACGAAGGGCACCCCCGCGAGCACCGCCCGGAACCGGTCGGGCGCCTTGTTGACGACGGCGCCCATGAGGAGGCCGCCCGCGCTGCGCCCCTCGGCGACCAGGCGGGACGGGTCCACCCACCCCGACGAGGCCAGCCACTCGGCCACGTCGATGAAGTCGGTGAACGTGTGCTCCTTGGCCAGCCCCTTTCCGTCCTCGTACCAGGCGCGCCCCATCTCGCCGCCGCCGCGCACGTGGGCGATCGCGAAGACGCAGCGCCGCAGGAGCGGCAGGCGCAGGGCGTCGAACTCGGGGTCGTAGGACACCTCGTAGGCGCCGTAGCCCGTCAGCCAGCCCGGGTTCGTCCCGTCGGGGCGCGCGTCGCGGTGGTGGACCAGGGTGACGGGGATGCGGGCCGCCCCGTCGCGGGCCGTCACCCACACGCGCTCCTCGACGAACTCGTTGGGGTCCCATCCGGGCGCGTCCTGCGTCTTGATCGGCGTGACCGCCCCAGAGGCGGGCTCCACCAGGGCCGTCGTGGGAGGGAGGACCTGGGATTGGTACTCCACTCGGAGCGTTCCGTCCCAGTAGCGGCCCTCCTCCGCCGAGAGCGTGCGGACGGGGCCGGGGGCGTCGACGAAGCGGCCCGCGTCCTCCCACGCGCCCCGCAGCGCCGCCCCATCCGCGCCCCATCGCGTGCCGCCCGCCCCGTCGGCGCGCTCGGCGCGCGGTGCCCCTGCCCGGCGCAGGCGCACCTCCACCTGGGTGAGCGACCCCGAGCGCATCGTGAGCGCCAAGAACGAGGCGCGGGCCTCCACGTGCGCGATGCGCTCACCGGGTCCGGCACTGCGCAGCGCCACCCACGTCGACGGGGGCGCGATGGGCTCCAGGTCCGGCGCGCCCCCGGGCTGGGAACCGGGGTCCCGCGCGCCCAGTGCGGCGCGGGAACGGCCAGGCCCCGCCTCGGGGGCCAACGAGGCGAGCTCCCCGTCCGGGGGCAGGGGCGCGGCCGCCAGCTCGCCCTCCGCACTGGTCGCGGTGTGGACGACGAGCAGGTGGTCCCCGGCGGACTCGACTCCGATCAGCGCGCCGGGGGCGGCCCCCACCAGTGGGATGGGCAGGCGCGTGGGGCAGTCGGGCAGCCACAGCCACGCGCCCCCGGTCGTCGACGCGGCCGAGTGGATGACGACGTGCCCGGGGAACCCCGACGGGGCGACGACCAGGTCGAAGGCGCCGTCCGGTTCGGCCAGCAGCAGGAGGTCCTGCGGGGCGCCGGTCCCCACGCGGTGCGCCCACACCTCGCACGAGCGCCACGCCTCGTCCAGGCCCGTGTAGACGAACCAGCGCGAGTCCGCCGACCAGGCGAGGCCGTAGCCCGCGCCCACCACGGCCCTGTCCACGACCTCGCCCGTCTGGGCGTCCTGGACGACCCACGTGTACCGCTCGTCCCCGCGGGTGTCGCGCGCCGAGGCGATGAGGCGCCCGTCGGGGCTGGGGACCAGGTCCGCCAGGCGGAAGAACTCGTGCCCGGCGGCCTCCCGGTTCTCGTCGATGAGCAACTGCTCGCCGGGCAGGGGGCGCCCCGGCTCCGGCAGCGGAGGGGCCTGCGCGTCCGACGAGGCGTCGGCGGGCACCCGGTGGTGCGTCGCGTAGTCGCTGCCCTCGTGGGTGCGGCTGAAGTACCAGTGGTCCCCGCGGCGCACGGGCACGGAGGCGTCGGTGAGCGCGGTGTGGGCGCGGACCTCGCCCACGATCGCCTCGGCCAGGGGCCGCGTCGCGGAGGTGACGGAGTCCGCCCAGGCGTTCTCGGCCTCCAGGAGCGCGATCACCTCCGGGTCGTCGGCGTCGCGCAGCCAGTCCCACGGGTCGTCGAAGCGCTGGCCGTGGATGTCCCGGACGCGGAAGCCATAACGTTTGGGGGCGATGGGCGGTCTCATGCCCCAATCATAGGGGCGCCGCGGCCTCGCGCTCCTGGCGCGGGCGCAGGGCCGGGCCCGTCCCTGTCGGCCCTCCCGTGGAGGCGCGCGGGCGGCTGAGGCTATCCTGATGGGCGTGATTGAAGGAACGCCCGGGCGCGGGAGCACGATCCCGCACTCCACCGCCCCCACCGGGGGGTCCAGCCGGGCGGGGCGGTCCCCAGGGGCGCCCGCTCCTGCCCGCGCCTCCCTCAAAGGCCGACTGGTCGCCTGGATCCGCGAGTTCATCCAGTTCGGCATGGTCGGGGCAACGGCCTTCGTGGTCGACTGGGGGCTGTTCAACCTACTGCAGCACGGGCCGCTGGGGCTCCTGGCCGGGCACCCCAACACCGCGCAGTTCTGCGCCGCCGCCACCGCGACCCTGTACGCGTGGGTCGCCAACCGCCTGTGGACCTACCGCGGGCGCACCAGGGCCCGCGCCTCCCGCGAGGCCCTGCTCTTCTTCTTCGCCAACGCCTGCGGGATCGGCATCAGCCAGTTCTGCCTGCTCTTCACGCACCACATCCTCGGGCTGGCCTCGGCGCTGGCGGACAACGTCGCGGTCTACGTCGTGGGATTCGCCCTGGGCACCGCCTTCCGCTTCTTCTTCTACCACTACGTCGTGTTCACAGGGGAGCGCTGAGCGGGCCGATCCCCTCCGCCACGATGTGGGGGACGCTTCATTCGGACGATCCGCCTCCACCCGTCCGCGCGCCAGGCCCTAGGCTCGGAGTATGAGTGACGACCGGTCCGTTGTGCCCCACGGCCCCGAGGGGGCCGCCCCCACTGGCGATCCCTGCCCCGCGCCCGCCGATTCGATCGCCACGATGACGACCATCGACGACACGGCGGTCGTCTTCGAGGGCGGCGGCATGCGCAACGCCTACACGGCCGCGGTGGTGAGCGAGCTCATCGCCGAGGGCATCAACTTCCCCCACGTGTCCGGCGTGTCCGCGGGGGCCTCCCACCTGTGCAACTTCGTGTCCAGGGACGCCGCCCGCTCCCACGCGACCTTCGTCGACCTCGTCGACGACCCCGAGTTCGGGGGCGTGGGCCACTTCCGGCGGGGCCAGGGCTACTTCAACGCCGAGTACATCTACGAGCGCATCTGCTACCCCGACGGCGCGATGCCCTTCAACCTGGGGGCCTTCCTGCGCAACCCCGCGCGCACGAACGTCGCGGCCTTCAACGCCTCGCGGGGGGAGGTGCGGTGGTTCACCAAGGACGAGATCTCCACCCTGGACACCCTGGGCCCGGTGATCCGCGCCTCGTCGACCCTGCCGATCCTCATGCCCCCCACCATCATCGAAGGGGACACCTACGTGGACGGGGCGCTGGGCCCCAACGGCGGGCTGCCCTTCGACGCGCCCCTGCGCGACGGCTACCGCAAACTGCTGGTGGTCCTCACACGCCCCCGCGACTACGTCAAGCCCCCGCTCACGCCCAGCGTGAGCGCGCTGCTGCGCATGGCGTACCGCCGTTTCCCCAGCGTCCACCAGGGGGTCGCCCTGCGCGCCTCCCGTTACAACGCGGGCCGCCGATGCCTCTTCGGCCTGGAGGAGCGGGGCCGCGCCTACGTGTTCTGCCCCGACAACCTGTGGATCACGAACACGGAGTCCCACCGTGAGCGCCTGGAGGCCACCTACCGCGCGGGCCTGGTGCAGATCCGCAGGGAGATGCCGGCGATCAAGGCGTTCCTGGGCCTGTAGGCCCCGCCCGGCGTCCGCCGCATCGCGCCGCGCGTTCCAGGTGCTCCCGCCGCGGTCCCGCCCCGGTGCTCCGTGTCGCGGGATTGCGACACGGCTGCGACCATATGGTCAAACGCCCCCGTTAGAGTTCACACATCGGCGCACGGAGCGCCGGAGTGAGCACAACGGGACAACACCGGAGGATGATCGACATGAAGGCACAACGGAGCGGCATGACACGCAGGGCGCTCGCCGCCCTGACCGCGCTCCCCCTGGCGTTCGCCATGAGCGCCTGCCGAATCGGCCTGGATGCCGGGGGGTCCAACCCCTCCCCGGCGGCCTCTGAATCAAGTGGGACGACGGCCCCCCAGACGGGCTCCTCGTCGCAGGCGAGCGCCAACCCCAGGGCGCGCTCCTCCCAGGTTCTGAGCACATGGGAAGGAAAGACCGGGAATGGGCAGAACTTCCGGGTCGACATCAACTCGGTGGTCGTCAAGGAGGACGTGACGACGCTGACCATGACCTTCACGAATACGGGGTCGAAGATTCAGATATGGTGGATGTACGCCTTCGGCGGTCAAGAGATGCTCTCCACCCACGTGAAACTCATCGACTACTCACGGCACCTCGTCTACTCGCCGGGGAAGGCCGAGGACGGAACCTGCAACTGCAGTGGCTACCAGAGCACTGGGCTTGATACTAACGAGAGTCGCACGGTGTACACCACCTTCAAGGGGCTTCCTGAGGATCTCACCGCGGTCGATGTGAAGATCAACGGCGTCGGCCAGCCCTTCGAGAACGTCCCGGTGACGAGGGAGTGAGAGCCATGATCGCGGTGAAGAGAATCGGATGGGTCGGTACCGCGGCTCTCGCGCTCGTCGTTGCCCTCGGCGTGAGTCCCGCCCGAGCGGAGGACAAATCACAGGTCGTCTACCCCGACCCCGTTGAAGTGATCTACTCGGTTGGTACCACCGACGGTGCGGTGTCGACGGCGAAGCAGAAGAATGCCACGGTCACGACCCTGTCGGGGGATGTGAACTTCGAGGTCGACTCCGACCAGCTCACGGCCAGGGCCAAGGAGATCCTCGACTCCCTGGCGGCCGATTGGTCCAAGGCCAAGCCCTCCACGGTCACCGTGACGGGGTACACGGACTCGGTGGCCGACGACGCCTACAACCTCGACCTGTCGAAGCGTCGGGCGAAGGCTGTGGGCGACTACCTGAAGGGCAAGGTCTCCGGCCTGTCGCTTACGACCGACGGGAAGGGCGAGGCCGACCCCATCGGCGATAACGGGACCGACGAGGGGCGTGCTCAGAACCGGCGCGTCGAGATCCGCGCGCAGAAGTGACGCTACCGCAGGCGGGCAGGCCTTTCGAGCGGCCCCTGCCCGCCTGCGGCTCAACGCCAAGCCCCCTGCCCCCACCAGCCCCGTCACTGGTGGGGGCAGGCATTCATTTCGGCGGCGGGGGAATCCTCGTCGCCGCGGCGCCCGCCTCGGCGGGCAGCGGCAGGGTGAGGACGACGCTGGTGCCCACGCCCTCGCGCGATGTGAGGCGCACATTCCCGCCGTGCCTCTCGATGACGAGGCGCACGAGCGGCAGGCCGAGTCCCGACCCGGAGCGCCCGGCCGCGTTCGACCCGCGTGCCAGCTCCGCCCACACACTCTGGCGCTCCGCCTCGGGGATCCCGATCCCCGTGTCGGCCACCTCGATGCTCACGCTGCTTTCCGACTGGCTGGCGCGCACCTCGATGCTGTCGCCCTCGCTCGAGTACTTCACCGCGTTGAACACGACGTTCTGGATGGCCGAGTACAGCAGGTCGGCGTCCCCGACGACGCGGGGCAGCGGCCACGGAGCGGTCGGGAAGACCAGGGTGAAGTTCCGCGAGTCCCCCACGCTGGAGCGCGCGGCCTCCACGGCGTCGCGCGCCGCCTCCTCCAGGTCCACGAACTCGCGCTCCAGGGGTGCGGAGGACAGGTCGGCCAGTTTGCGCAGATCTGTGACGAGCACGCCCATCCGCCGGGCCTGGGCCGCCACCAGTGCCGACGCCTCGTCGTCGCCGGGGGCGGTGGCAGCGAGGATCGCCGTCAGGGGGTTCTTCAACTCGTGGTCCAGGCGCGCCAGGAACTGCCTGTGCTCGAGGTCGCGGCGCGCGTCCGCCTCAGCGGCACCGGCCAGGCGCGCCTGCGAGAGAGCGGAGGAGACGAGCACCATCCCCATGGCCGCGGCCGACATCAGGACACCGACGAATGCCAGGACGGTGGGCAGGGGCACGGACGCCCACACCTCCAGACCCGAGCCGATAAACCACCACGCCAGGGCGCAGGCGCAGGCGACGGCGGCGGGCGCCAGGCACAGCAGGATCCGGCGCGTCATCAGCCGACCCTCCCGATGAAGCGGTACCCCACGGAGGGGACCGTCTCGATGAACACCGGGTCGGCGGGATCCTCGCCCAGGGCCGCCCGGATCTCGCGGATCCGGTGGTCGACCGCGCGCGTGGACGAGGCGAAGTCGATCCCCCACAGCACCGACAGCAGGCGCTCTCGGGTGTGGAGCTCGCCCGGGTGCGTCATCAGGTAGTCGAGGAGCCCCATCGCCTTGGGGGTCAGCTCGAGTTCCCTATCGGCCAGGAAGGCGCGCCTGGAGAGGCGGTCGAGCACCAGGTCGCCGCTCGTGACGCGCTCGGCGGCCGACAGGGGACGCGGAGTGCGCAGGGAGCGGCGCAGCACGGCGCGGATGCGCGAGACCAGCTCCTGGGGGTCGAAGGGCTTGGACAGGTAGTCGTCGGCGCCCTCGTCCAGCGCGGCCGAGCGCTCGAAGGAGGTGTCGATCTGCGTGAGCAGGATGACGGGGGTCCACGTGCCGCCCGCACGGATACGGCGCACCATCTCGCGCCCGTCCATGTGGGGCATCATGATGTCGGAGACGACGATGTCGGGGTGGAGCCTGCTGTGGGCGGCCAGTCCCTCCTCGCCGTCGCGGGCGGTGTGGACTGTGAACCCCGAGCGGCGCAGGAAGGGCGCGAGGCCGTCGATGATCGCCGCCTCGTCGTCGACCAGCAGGACGGTGGCAGCCGCGCCCGCCGCGGGCTCCGCCGGGGAAGGCGTCCCGGTGCGCGTTGTCACGGCTGTTCTCCTCGGGTTCCGGTTCCGATCAGGTGCGCGCCAACGGTGGCCGCCGGGCGCGCCGTTTTTCAGGGTAGGCGACGCGCCCGGTGCTTGTCCACGCAGGTCCGCTGCGGGCCGGAGCCCGGTCTGTTGCCGGATCCGGGCCCCGCGCGTATCCGGGGAGCCCGCAGCGGACTGGGCCGCGCGCCGGGGCGGTCCCCCAGCGCGCGGCCCGGCGTGCCCGTCCGGTCGCGGGCGGCTACTCGGTGGCGAGCGCCTCCGCGGGGCTCACGCGGGCGGCCCGCCTTCCGGGCAGCCACGACGCCACCAGGGCGCTGAGCACCGCGACGACCAGGACGGCGCCGATCTGCGCCCACGGGAGCACCAGGACGGGGGTGACGTCGTCGAGGGGGATGGACAGCAGGCCCAGCCACCCGAAGAGCACGCCCATGCCCAGGCCGACCAGCGCACCCGTCACCGACAGGCACAGCGCCTCCAGCGCGAGCAGCCGCTTCATCTGGCGCTTGGTCAGGCCCAGTGCCCGCAGCAGGCCGTTCTCGCGCGTGCGCTCGACGACGGACAGGGACAGGGTGTTGGCCACGCCCACCAGGGAGACGATGACGGACACCCCCAGCAGGGCGACGACCGCCATGAGGACCTGGTCGATGACCCGCATGTACGTCTGGCGCTCCAGGGCGCTGCCGTCCACCCTCAGGGACGGGTCGAGCGTGAGCAGGGCGCTCTGCACCTCCTGCGCGTCGGCGCCGTCGGAGAGTTTCGCGATGACCAGCACCACGGAGCGGTCGGGCGCGATCGCGGCCAGGTTCGAGGCGGAGACCATGACCTGGTCGGGGTCGGCCTTGTCGCTGTACGAGGCGGTGAGGGACAGGCAGGAGCCCGCCGACCCGCACACGGTGAGCCGCGTGCCGTCCAGTCCCGCGACACCGACCCGGGCGGTCTGGTCGTCCAGTTGCTCCACGTGGGAGTGGGCCACGGCCGTGTAGTCGGGTTGCCCGACCAGTTGGGCATCGGCCGAGCCCGGGGCCGAGGAGGACGCGAGGGCGGGGGAGCCGTCGGGGAGGGTGACGGACCCGGATGCCGCGTACTCGGGGGCTGTGGCGGCGACGCCGTTCGTCGCGGCGACCTTCGCCTCGACGTCCTGTGCCAGGGGGCCGCCCGAGTTGGAGGCGACGCCCAGGTCGAAGGGCCTCGCGTCGTCGACCGCCGTCGTCAGCGTCTCGCGCAGGGAGGACGCCCCGACCATCATGGTGACCACCAGGGCCACGCCGATGACGATGGCGCTGCCGGTCGCCGAGGTGCGCCCCGGGTTGCGCATCGTGTTCTCGCGGGCCATGCGGGCGAGCATGCCCGGCCACGCGGCCCCCAGCAGGCGCGTCAGGGGCGGCAGGACCACGGAGAACGCCAGGATCAGGCCGAAGAAGGCCAACAGGGACAGGCCGAACATGGCGAGGAAGCGGGTGGTGGTGTCGGCGGTGCCCGAGGCCGCCCAGACGCCCGCCAGGGCGCCCACGGCGATCAGCGCGCCGATGACGAGGCGCGCGGTGTGGGACTTGCGCGCCCCGGCCCCCGCCTCGTTGACGGGCGCGAGCGCGGCGATCGGCGGCACCCGCGAGGCGGACAGCGCGGGGAAGAGGCCGACGGCGGCAGTGAACACGGTGGCCGCCGCCCACACGAGGGCGAGCTGGATGTAGTCGGCGGACGCCAGTGCCCCGGCGTAACCGGTGCGGGGGTCCATGACGGTCAGGGCGCCCGCCCCGAGGAGCGTGCCCGCTGCCGTGCCGATCAGGGAGGAGAAGGCTCCGATGGCCAGCGCCTCCAGGGTCACGAGGCGGCGGACCTGCGTGCGGGTGGCGCCCAGGGTGCGCAGCAGCGCGAGTTCGCGCCTGCGCTGCTGCAGGACGACCCGGAAGGTCGAGGAGACCACGATCGAGGCGACCAGGGCCGCCACTGCGGGGAAGATCATGAGCATCGCGGTCATGGCGGCGCCGCCGAGGTGGGCCTGTTCCAGGTCGGATTCCATCGCCGCCTTCGCCGTGGTGACATCGACTCCGTCGAGGCCGCTGAGGGAGTTCCTGATGGTGGAGGCCCAGCGCTCCTGCTCCGCGGCCGGCGGGTTCCCGTTGTCGTCCCCCGCCTCGTCCGTGGCGACCATGAGCGTGCCCGAGGGCACGGAGCCCATGAGGGCGGTGAACCCCGCCTCGGTCGTGTAAGCGGCGGGCATGCCCGAGTTCGACGAGGGCGCGGAGTAGACGCCGGTGACGGTGAGGTCCTGGGCGGGGATCCCGTCGAACTGGGGGCGGGCGGTCACGGTGCCGCCCGCTTTGACGCCCAGGAGCGTGGCGGTGGAGTCGGGGAGGAGGATCTGGCCGGGCCCTGTGGGGTAGTCGCCCGAGTCGAGGGCGGGCCTGCGCAGGGGTTCGTCCATGAGGGGGGAGACGAAGAAGAAGGCGCGGGCGCCGTTCGCCTGGGCCTCGGCGGGCCACTGGGTGTAGGTGCCGACGGCCCGCACCCCGGGGACGGCGTGGAGCCTGGTGCGCGCCTGGTCGGTGAGGTCGGACAGGGAGGCCCCCCCGGCCTGGTTGGGGTTGAAGGAGACGACGGTGGTGACGTTGGCGTACCTGTCGGTGACCCCGGCTCCGAGCTGGGAGACGAGGCCGCCCATGACGACCATGGTGATCGCGATGAAAGCGGTGGAGATGGCGACGGCCAGGCCGGTGGAGACGAAGCGGCGGCCGTGGGCGCGCAGGTTGGCGCGCACGAGCATGGTGTTCGTGGTCATTGCGGGCTCCTGGGTGTCAGCGCAGGGCGTCGGCCAGGGCGTACTGGTCGGCTCCGCGCAGGTCGGCGACGATGCGCCCGTCGCGGCACACGAGGACCCGGTCGGCGTGCTCGGCGGCCCCGGTGTCGTGGGTGACCATGATGACGGACTGCTCCAGTTCGTCCACCGCGCGGCGCAGCAGGTCGAGGACTTCGGCGGAGGAGCGGGAGTCGAGGTTGCCGGTGGGCTCGTCGGCGACGATGACGGTGGGGCGGCTCATGAGGGCGCGGGCGACGGCGACGCGCTGCTGCTGGCCGCCGGACATCTCGGAGGGGCGGTGGCCGAGGCGGTCCTCGATCCCCAGGGAGCTGACGATCAGGTCGAACCAGTCCTTGTCGGGCTTGCGGCCGGCCAACTGCATGGGCAGGACGATGTTGGCGCGGGCGTCCAGCGTGGGCACCAGGTTGAAGGACTGGAAGATGAAGCCGATCCGGTCGCGGCGCAGCCGTGTCAGCTCCGTGTCGCGCAGGATCGAGATGTTGCGCCCGCCGACGAAGACCGCTCCCGAGGTCGCCGTGTCCAGGCCGGACAGGATGTGCATCATGGTGGACTTGCCGGAGCCGGATGGCCCCATGATGGCTGTGAACTCGGCTTCGCCGAAGTCGACGGTCACGTCGTCGAGTGCGCGGACCTCCGTGTCTCCGCTGCCGTAGATCTTGGACACGTGCTCGAGGTGGACGATGTTGTTTTCCATACCCACTATGGTGGTGGGCCGACGGGGGCGGGGTCTATGGGCGTCCACCCTGGAAAGACCCTGATCGCACCCTGGGCGCGCGGAGGGGTGGCCCCCGGTGGCGCGCCGGGGCGGTCGCGGGCCCTACCAGCGGTAGCGGTTGATGGCGGCGCCCACGTCGATCATGCGGGGCCGGGCGACGAAACCCGGCCGCGCGCCGAACTTCGTGATCGTGTCGAGGCCCTCCGAGTTGAGCTGGCGCTCCAGGCGCGCCAGCACGTCGCGCAGGGAGGCGCGCCCGGCGAACTGCTCCAGGGCGCCGCGCACCAACCACGCGACGGCCTCGGTCTGGCCCTGGTCGACGATCTGCTCCACGTCGGACAGGTCGACCGTCTGCCGGTCGATGAGGAACCCGGAGTCGAGGGCCTTCGTCTTGGGGCGGTCCACTGCGGGTTTGCGCGCGGGCACGCGGTCCGCGGGCCAGGAGTGCCCGCCGGTGCCAGTGCCCGAGGGGGTGGCGGCCTGCGCGGACGCGCCGTCGGCGTCCTGGCCGGGCGCCGGGGCAGGGGACGCGCCCGAGGAGCCCGCGCCACCCTCGTCCGGGGCGGGGGCGGCCGTCCCGCCCACGGGGGCGCCGTCGTCATCGCCGGGCAGGGGGCGGGGCTGCTCGGCCACGATGGCGCGCGCCCGCTCCGTGGCGTCGTGGCAGAGGTACTCGTCCATGAGGAGGACGCGGTCGGCCACGTCCAGGTAGTCGCCGGAGCCTCCGACCACCATGATGAGGGAGGTCCCCGCCTCGGCGAGGCCGCGCGCCCGGTCGACCAGGGGGGTGATGGGCTCGTGGGTGACCAGGGAGCGCATGCGGGCGTCCCGGATCAGCAGGTTCGTCGCGGAGGTGTCCTCGTCGATGAGCAGCAGCGGGGAGCCGAGCTCCACGGCCTCGCTGATGGCGGCCGCCTGGGACGTGGAGCCCGAGGCGTTCGCGGTGGAGAAGGCGGTCGTGTCCGCGCCGCCGGGCAGGCCCCCGATGAAGGGGGAGATGTCCACGTCGGTGATGGAGCGCCCGTCGGCCGCGCGGATCTTCATGGCGTTCGGCGTGGTCGCGACCAGTTCCCTGCCGTCGCCGGGGATGTGGGCGTAGACGCCGCGGGCGATCGCGGACAGCAGCGTCGACTTGCCGTGGTAGCCGCCCCCGGCGATCAGGGTGATCCCCGGGGGGATGGCCAGTCCGGTGACCGCGCCCGCGTGGGGCAGGTCGACCGAGGCGCGCAGCGCGGCGGGCGAGATGAAGGGGACCGCGTCGGCGAGGGGCAGTTGGGAGACGCCGGAACGGCGGGCCAGCACCGCGCCGTCGGCGACGAAGGCCACCCAGCCGTTCTCATCGAGGGCCCCGCGCAGGGCGCAGTAGTCCTCGTAGGCCGCGATGTGGGTGAGCAGGCCGCGGCGCTTCGTGTTCGTCGCCTCGTCGTCGGTCACGAAGTCGAAGCAGTCCATGATGATGTTGGGCACGTCGACGTCGAAGAGGCGGGCAGCGGTGCGCCCGAGGATGGTGCGCCCCCTGGCGGGGAGCCGCACCTGGAAGCGCACCTCGACCCTGTCGGGGAGCACGAGGGCGTAGGACCGCTGGAGCACTTCCTGGCGGGGGCGCGGGATCTGGACGTCGCGGCCGGCGCGGGCGTGGGCGGCGTCGTAGAAAATACGGGCCAGGTAGTCGGCGGCCGCCAGGCGGGCCTGGGACGAGGCGAGGGCCTCGTCCGGCAGGCCCATGCCTGACGGCGTCGTCCATGCGCGGAGCACCGAGGGCGGCGCGTAGGGGTCGGACTGGACCCGGTCGATCGCGACCGTGAAGTCCCCATAATCCCATGTCCCCGCCAGGGAGCGGTAGGCCCCGTAGGGGCGCCCGTCCATCTGGGACAGTTCCTTCAGGAGATCGCGGTCGGTTCCGGTGCGCAGGCTCATACTCCCAGGTTAGCGCCTGCGGGGCGTCGTCGGCCGCTTAGAAGAAGCGGCCCCAGCTGCTGAAGGTGCTCCAGAACCCCATGAGGACTATGACCCACAGCACCACTGCCAGGACGTCGACGCCGAGGCCGACGATCCCCAGGACTTTCCCGGTTCCCGCGTTGGGGATCGACGTGACGGGGAGCCCCATGGCGGTCACCTGGTTCTGCAGGTTCTGGCCCATGACCCAGGCGGCGATCCCCATGCCGACGGAGGCGAAGAGGAACAGCCAGCTGACGTAGGGGATGAAGTTGCAGAAGGCGCAGATCAGGGACGCGAGGCCGAGGCCGAAGACCGTGCCGGCCCTGGACCGCAACTCGTACTCGGGTCCGAAGGACGACAGGGGCTGGCCGTACATGGGCTGCGGCTGGCCGTACATGGGCTGCGGCTGGCCGTAGCCGGGCTGTCCGTAGCCCTGTTGCGGTTGGCCGTAGCCGGGCTGGGGCTGTCCGTAGCCGGGCTGGGGCTGTCCGTAGCCCGGGTCGGGCGTGTAGGACGGGCCTGCGGGCTGCTGCGGTTGCGCGTAAGGGTTGTAGGGATCGCTCATTTTCGTCTCTCGATCGAGTTCCACGACCACGGGGATGGGAGCCGGCCCCCTGTGGGGCCGGGCGCACGTGGTTCTGGAAGGATCATAGTGCGGCGCGGGGCGCGGCGTCCATACGCGTGAGATCACGAACGTGTGTTCACTGGGCGAACCAGGTGGTGGGCGCCGGCCGCCGCGGCGGCCGGCGGGTCACAGCATGCAGGACACGCAGCCCTCGACCTCGGTGCCCTCCAGGGCCATCTGGCGCAGGCGCATGTAGTACAGGGTCTTGATGCCCTTCCTCCACGCGTAGATGTAGGACTTGTTCAGGTCGCGCGTCGTCACCGTGTCCGGGTAGAACAGGGTGAGCGACAGGCCCTGGTCGACGTGCTGGGTGGCCACCGCGTAGGTGTCGATGATCTTCTCCGGGCCGATCTCGTAGGCGTCCCGGTAGTACTCCAGGTTCTCGTTCGTCATGTACGGCGCCGGGTAGTAGACGCGCCCGATCTTGCCCTCCTTGCGGATCTCCACGCGGGAGACGATCGGGTGGATCGACGAGGTCGAGTTGTTGATGTAGGAGATGGAGCCCGTCGGGGGGACCGCCTGCAGGTTCTGGTTGTACATGCCGTAGCGCGCCACGTCGGCGGCCAGCGCCCTCCAGTCGTCCCGCGTGGGGACGCGGATGGACGAGGCGGCCAGCAGCTCGCGGCACTTGTCCGTGGTCGGCTCCCACGCCTCGTCGATGTACTTGCGGAAGAACTCGCCGGAGGCGTACGCCGAGTCCTCGAAGCCCTCGAAGCGCTCCCCCCGCTCGCGCGCGATCGCGCACGAGGCCCTGATCGCCTCGAAGAGCACCGTCATGAAGTAGATGTTCGTGAAGTCGAGGGCCTCCTCGCTCCCGTAGTGGACGTGCTCGCGGGCCAGGTAGCCGTGCAGGTTCATCTGCCCCAGGCCGATGGCGTGGCTCATCGCGTTGCCGCGGGCGATCGAGGGGACCGCGCCGATGTCCGACAGGTCCGACACGGCCGTCAGCCCCCGGATGGCCGTCTCGATCGTCTTGGAGAAGTCCGGGGAGTCCATGGTCTTGGCGATGTTCAGCGACCCCAGGTTGCAGGAGATGTCCTTGCCCACGTGCGCGTAGGACAGGTCCTCGTTGTAGGTGGAGGCCTCGGAGACCTGCAGGATCTCCGAGCACAGGTTCGACATGGTGACGCGCCCCTTGATGGGGTTCGCGCGGTTCACCGTGTCCTCGAAGACGATATAGGGGTAGCCGGACTCGAACTGGATCTCGGCCAGCGTCTGGAAGAAGCGGCGCGCGTTGATCTTCTTCTTGTGGATGCGGCCGTCGTCCACCATCTCGTGGTACTTCTCCGTCACCGGGATCTCGGAGAAGGGCACGCCGTACACGCGCTCCACGTCGTAGGGGCTGAACAGGTACATGTCCTCGTTCTTGCGGGCCAGCTCGAACGTGATGTCCGGGATGACGACGCCCAGGGACAGCGTCTTGATGCGGATCTTCTCGTCCGCGTTCTCGCGCTTGGTGTCCAGGAACGCCATGATGTCGGGGTGGTGGGCGTGCAGGTACACGGCGCCCGCCCCCTGGCGCGCGCCCAGTTGGTTCGCGTAGGAGAAGGAGTCCTCGAGCAGCTTCATGACGGGGACGACGCCGCTGGACTGGTTCTGGATCTTCTTGATGGGCGCCCCGGCCTCGCGCAGGTTCGTCAGCTGCAGGGCGACGCCGCCGCCGCGCTTGGACAACTGCAGCGCCGAGTTGATGCCGCGCGCGATGGACTCCATATTGTCCTCGACGCGCAGCAGGAAGCAGCTGACCAGTTCGCCGCGCGCCGCCTTGCCCGCGTTGAGGAAGGTGGGGGTGGCGGGCTGGAAGCGACCCGTCATGATCTCATCGACGAAGCTGGCCGCCAGCTCCACATCGCCGCGCGCCAGGTACATCGACACCATCACCACGCGGTCTTCGAAGCGCTCCAGGTAGCGCTTCCCGTCGAAGGTCTTGAGCGTGTACGACGTGTAGTACTTGAAGGCGCCCAGGAACGTGGGGAAGCGGAACTTGTGGGCGTAGGCCTGCTTGTAGAGGGCCTTGATGTCCTCCATCGCGTACTGGTCCAGGACGTGCTCCTCGTAGTAGCCCTCCTCCACCAGGTAGTCCAGCTTCTCCTCCAGGTCGTGGAAGAACACCGTGTTCTGGTTGACGTGCTGGAGGAAGTACTGGCGGGCCGCGGCGCGGTCGGCGTCGAACTGGATCCTGCCGTCGGCGTCGTAGAGGTTGAGCTGGGCGTTGAGCGCGTGGTAGTCCAGCTCGGGCGAGGGGGCTTCCTCTACGCCTGTGTCGGTGAAGTTTTCTGCCAAAACTGTTCCAGTCCTTCGCGAACTCTGGAGACGTCCTCGGGTGTGCCGAGTAGCTCGAACTTGTACATGTGCGGGACCCCCAGCTTAGCGGCGATGATGTCCCCCGCCAGGCAGTAGGCGCGGCCGAAGTTCGTGTTGCCGGAAGAGATCACACCTTTGCAGTGGGCGCGGTTGGCCGGGTCGTTGAGGAACCGGATGACCTGCTTGGGGACGGCGCCCTTGGTGTTTCCGCCGCCGTAGGTGGGGACGACGAGGACGTAGTCGTCGTCGACACTGAGGCGGGGATCTTTGGGGCGCAGGGGGATCCGCGCGGCCGGGAGGCCGAGTTTCTCGACGAAGCGGCGGGTGTTGCCCGTCGCCGATGAGAAGTAGACGACGATGCTCATGCGTGTCCTTCCGTTGCGGCTGCGGGCGCTGGAGGGTGGCGGGGGCGTTGCCGCTGGATGGCGGCGGGCACTGCCGCGGGCCCGCGCCGCGTGGAAAGGTCCCGGCCCGTGGGGGCCGGGACCTGTGCTCAGGCCTGCAGGGCCAGGGGGGCCGCCTGGGCCGCTGCGGCCTTGATGCGGTCGGGCCGGAACCCGGACCAGTGGTCCTCCCCGGCGATGACGACGGGCGCCTGCTGGTAGCCGAGCCCCTTGATGTAGTCCAGGGAGGCCGCGTCCTGGGTGACGTCGATCGTCGTGTAGTCGACGCCCTGCTTGTCGAGCGCGCGGTAGGTCGCGTCGCACTGGGGGCAGCGGGGCTTGGAGTAGACGGTGATCGTCATCGGGGGCTCCTCGGTGGAATCGTGTGCGGTCCGCGCGGGCTCCCGCGCGCCACGGGCGCTCGTTGCGCCGCGTGGGTGGTGCTGGGCTCCGGCGCGTTCGCGGCCCGGTGGCCCGTGTTCGAGGACAACACTACACCTCGTGGTGGCATCCGCGCGCGACCCCTATATGTAGTGTTCGGGGGGTGGTCTGTGGACAGGGGTGTGGGCAGGGTGTTGATGGGGGCGCGCCCGGGGTGGGGGATGGGGCGGGCGCTGATCGGGCGGAGGCGGCTTCGGGCGCGCGGTAGCAAGGGCCGCGCGGTGGGCGCGGGTGGTGCTGGTGTGGCGCGTGGGGATTGTGGAGTGGGCGTGGCGCTGTGTGAACACCCTGTGGAAAACCTGCTTTCGCGCGACGGAATGTGATGCTCATTACTAGCATTTCTCGGCGTGTTGCAGTGCCGGAACACCGCATCTAGGGGGCGGGGCGCACAGGGGCCCCTAGATGTAGGGGTGGTGGGGGGAGGCGAACGAACTTCCCCAACGCACCGTTCCCCTACTCCGATGCGCAAGTCCGCGCCACTGCGCACCACCCCCGTCGGCGCGCCCCGGTGGGCAGGCCGGCCAGCGGGCGCCCCCACACCCCCCGGAGCCGCACACCACGCACTCGACCTGCACCCCGAAACATGTAGGGTCAGCAGCCAGGCGCATTCCTCGTAGGCGATCGTTGCCGGTCGTGGGAAACGGTTTGGGGTGGAGCTGCGAAGCGGTTCCACCCCAAACTTCCTGATCGCATCCTCTTGCGCTACGAGTGGTTCACAGTGCGCTCGCGCATGACCAGCGGTGCGCGTAGCGCGATATCCGGATCTGCGGCGTGGGTGAGCGCCGGGGTTTTGCGGATACTGGGGAGCAGCAGGGCAAGGGCGGCGGCCCGCTCCTCGCGAATATGATACCGCGCACATAGATCGGTGAGGGGGATCTGCTGCTCGAGGTCGAGGATCTCAAGCCCCACGACTTCGCCCATTGTGTCGAGATCGATGAGGAAGGAGGTCTCGTCGTTGAAGGTCTCCGTTCGGTCAACCGGCGCGTTGGAGAGGCGCGCGTAGCACGCGCCGATGGACCAGTCGGTCTCAATGCTGATGCGTGAGGACATCTTCCCACCCCTAGACTTAGCGCTTCCAGCAGCTTACAACGACGACGCAGTCATGGGCATCTGGTGGATGCGACGCTACGACCACTATACGGCATCCGTCCTGATCAGGCCCGCTTTCGTATACGAGTCTGGACGCGGAGTTCGCTGGGCGCGTGAGCGAGGGGTTGAGGAGCACGGACAAGATGTCGGCATCCGTGATTCCTCGTTCCCTGGCGCGGTCGCGCGCGTGTTGGCTGAGCTTTTTGATGCGGGGCATGAAGTCACGCCTGGGCGAGCTCGAACTTGAGTGTGCGATCGATCCCCTCGGTTTCGTCCAGATCCACCTCGATGGTGTACAGCCCCCAGTCCGTCAGAGGGAGTGTGAACTGGAGGGCGAAGACCGTCCCCCGTCTTCCCTCCCCGTATTCGGGGAGTGAGGTGAGGTCGTTCAAGGCGAGGGAGCCGTCGAGTTGGTAGCTCTGATCGGGAGGGGTTGCACGCACGTGCAGGGTGAGCTCGTCGATGTCGCTCGGCGTGCGGATCCTTCCAGCGACGCTGAGGGTTGCTTCTGTGGGAATGGTGAGGACCTGCATGCGGGTGAAGCTGGCCCCGATGGTCGTCAGTTTGTTGTCCTGGATGGTCGCGTACTCGGCGAGGAAGGCGTAATCGAGCTCGATCATAGGGGCAGTCTAGTGACCACCCTCAGCACTCCACAACGTTGACGGCCAGGCCGCCCTCGGAGGTCTCCTTGTACTTCGAGAGCATGTCGTTGCCGGTCTGGCGCATGGTCTCGATGACCGCGTCCAGGGAGACTGTGTGCCGCCCGTCCCCCCACAGGGCCATGCGGGCGGCGTTGATGGCCTTGACGGCGGCGATGGCGTTGCGCTCGATGCAGGGGACCTGCACGAGGCCGCCGACGGGGTCGCAGGTCAGCCCCAGCGAGTGCTCCATGGCGATCTCGGCGGCGTTCTCGACCTGCTCGGGGCTGCCGCCCAGCGCTTGGGCGAGGCCCGCGGCGGCCATCGCCGAGGCGGAGCCGACCTCGCCCTGGCAGCCGACCTCGGCCCCCGCGATGGAGGCGTTGGTCTTGATGAGGGCGCCGATGGCGGTCGCGGCCAGCAGGAAGGAGTGGGCGGCGGCGCGCCTGTCGCGCGCCCGTGCGGCCGACGGTCCGGCCTCCGCCTCGGCGATGGGGGCCAGTCGGACCCGTGACAGCGGCGCGCGGGCGCCGTCGCCCGTGTCGGGGCCCGCGCCCGGGGAGGCCCCCGCCTCGGGGCAGTGCGTGACCAGGTAGCCCAGGACCGCGGGGATGACGCCGGCCGCGCCGTTGGTGGGGGCGGTGACGACGCGGTGGCCCGCCGCGTTCTCCTCGTTGACCGCGAGCGCGAAGAGGTTCACCCAGTCCATGGCGCGCATGGGGTCGGCGGGCGTGGACACCCACGGCCTCGGGCCGTCGGCGGCGCGCGAGCCGGAGCGCCGGGCGAGTTTGGCGGCGAGCGCCCTGGCCCGGCGCGGCACGTCGAGGCCGCCGGGGAGGATCCCCTGGGCGCTGGTCCCGGCGTCCACGCAGTCGAACATGGTGTTCGCGATGCGGTCCAGGTGGGCGTCGACGACGGCCCGGGGGCGGACGGCCTCCTCGTTGGCGCGGACCAGCTCGGCGATCGACAGGCCGGACTCGGCGCAGGCGGCGAGCAGTTGGGCCGCGGTGGCGAAGGGGTGCGGCGCGGGCACGTCGATACCGACGCCGGACTGGCTGGTGGCCAGGGACGCGACTTGGGGATCCGAGGCGTCGTCGTTGGTCTGGACCATGACGAATCCGCCGCCGACGGAGTAGTAGGTGCGTTGCAGGACGGTCCGGCCGCGGTGGTCCGAAGCGGTGATCGTGAGGGCGTTGACGTGGTAGGGCAGGACCGTGCGGGGTGCGAACCGCACGTCGGCGGCCAGGTCGAGGGGGACCGCCGTGCCGCCGGGCAGGGTGAGGGAGCCAGTGGCGGCCAGGGCGGGCAGCAGGGCGTCGACGACGTCGATGGCGACGGTCTCGGGGTCGTGGCCGGCCAGGCCGAGCAGGACCGCCCGGTCGGTGGAGTGGCCGCGCCCGGTCGCCCCCAGGGACCCGTAGAGGTCGACGGCGATGCGGGCGGGTTGGGCGAGGGCGGCCAATTCCGTGGTGAAGGCCAGTCCCGCGCGCATGGGCCCGACGGTGTGGGAGGAGGAGGGGCCGATGCCGATGCGGAACATGTCGAAGACGGACAGGGGGTGGGGCGCGTCGGTGGCGGGGATCTCGCCCGATACGATGGCGGCCGCCGTGGGGCGGCCCGCGTGGTACTGGCCGAGGGGGGAGTCGAGGGGGACGGGGTGCGGGTCCATGGCCACTATTGTGCCGGAGGCGGTGGGGGCGGGGCTTCCCACGCCTCGGCTGGACGGGCGTCGGAGGCCCCGCCTCGGGGCTTCCTCGCCCTCCTGATCCGCGCTACGGTGGGGGCAGCGGCCTGGAACACCGTTGGGGAGGGGATGATCGGCGTGGAGCGGCCATCGGACTGGAGTGTACTGGGATTCGACTGCGACCCCGTCCCAGGGGATCCGGTGGCAGTGCGGGCCGGGGCGGTGTCGTGGAACGGCCTTGGCCGATCAGATCAGCCACTGCGCGCAGTCGTTGCGGGCCCTGGAGGCGGGCGCGTCGCGGGGCGCCGACAGTGTTGCGGCCCTGCTGGAGGCGCGCGACGAGATCGTGGACCAGGTGGGGGTTATGGAGGCCCGTTACCGGCAGGCGGGCGCCGCGCTCGAGGAGTACGCGGTGGTCCTTGACCGGGCGCAGTCAGAATCCTTGCAGGCGTGGTACGCGGCGCGGGACGCGCAGGGCGAACTGGACGCGGCAGTCGGGCGGTCCGAGTCCTTCACGCGGTCCGCGCAGGACGCCGGAGTGGCGGGCGACGACGAGGAGCAGGCGCGTTGCACGCGGCTCGCAGGAGCGGCCGAGGCTGACGCCGCCTGCGCGCGGGGCAGGATCGCGGCCCAGCAGCAGGTCGTCACTGCGGCCGTGGAGCAGAGGGACGCGGCAGCCGTCCGCGCGATGGGGCTGATCGCGGCGGCGAAGGACGCCGATGGCGTGGCGGACTCATGGTGGGACGACTGGGGGCGGACCGTCGTGAAGTGGATAACGGCGCTCGCCGAGGCCGTGGGCGCGATCACTGGTGTGCTCGCGCTGGTGTTCGGATGGATCCCCATACTCGGGCAGGCGGTATCGGGGGTCTTCCTCACGATCAGCGTCATTCTGGGGACCGTCGCCGCGATCGGCCACACGGCTCTATGGCTGGCGGGCGACGAGGAGCTGCTGACGGTGCTGGTCTCGGTGGCGTTGGCGCTCGTGGGGCTGGGGGCCCTGAAAGGAGCGGCCAGACTGGGGACGGCGATGTGCAAGGGCATGCTCAAGCACGTCGAGTTCCTCGCGCGCGCGAAGGGCGCGGCCAGCTCGGTTCTGGGGAAGGTGGGGCTGCGCGCCCTGCTCCGCCCGGGAGGGCTTCCCGCTATTCTGCGCTATAGATTCAGGAATGCCATGGTCGGACAGCTCGGCGAGGAGAGCATGCTCGTGGGGCTGTGGCCCAAAGTGCGGTATGCCATGTCTGAGTATGCGCAGGCGGTAACCAGGAATACGAGGGTGCCTGATCTTACGATCCGCCTCTTCGGGAATATGAGGCTTGGAGAAGTGAAGTTCATTCGCGATTTCTCGCCGGTAAAAAGGCTTTGTGAGCAGATGGCAGACTATTCTGCTATTGCGGCAAGAGATGCAGGAGATGGTTTGGTGCACATTTTTCGTCCGGAGTTCTACACAGATCCAAAAACAGTTAGTAAATTCATGGAATGGGCGACGGGAAAAGACGTGGGAATTCATAATTTGGCGTTTCATTCCCTTGAGGAGTACGTCGGACTGCGGGCCGCCACGGAGATCAATGTGACCTGCCAGTTCGGCCAAGGGGTCAACCATTACTTCAGTGGTTGGGGCGGGTGAGCCTCCGTGTCGGCTTTTCTGTATTTTGACGTGTACGGGCACCGGGTCCTGGCCGCCCAGGACGTGCGCGATGCGTTCGAGCCTTTCGGGTGCTGGGTGCGGCCGCTGTTGGACGGGACTTTCCAGGTGGGGGTCGGTGACTTTAGTTTTTATATTGTTGACTGCCCGTCCCCGGCGAGCCGTCCGGGGTTGGTGGAGTGGTTGGCCCGGGTGCGCGGAGCCGCCCCCTACACGCACTTGTACGGGGCGGTGATCGAGGACGTGCACCGCTACGTCGACGACTTCGACGAGGCCGACGCGCTGTGGGATCGCATTTTCGGGGCTTTCGCCCTGCTCGCCGAGCGGATAGGGGGCGTGTTCGTATTCCTGGACTACGACCCCGCCCAACCGACCGACTACTACGATGAAGAAACCGGACAGACGTACGCATTCCCCCCAGAACCCGCCGGAGAGCCGGCCCCGCGGACCGACGAGGGGGCTTTCCTCTCCTTGGCGTGGATGGGGTTCCCCGCGCTGACACCGCACCCGATGAGGCGGTGGATGGAAACATGCGAACGCCTCTACCCCGATCTGGCGCCCGACAGGTACGGCTACGAGGGGCGCCCTATCACGGCGGCCAAGAGGCGCTACCTCTTCGACCCCAGTAGCCGTGAGTACGAATCGCTGATATCGAACGCCGAGCTACTGGGGGACATCCATGTCAACCTTCCCGCCGTCTACAGCCCTGACAGGACGACGCCCGTGCCCCTCCACAGGACGTACTCCATCGCGTGCAGGGTGCCGCTGGACAAGCTGGAAACCGGCATGGGCGCAGAAGGGCTCCGTGATTTCTTCATCGGAATGGCCCGGGAGCTTCCAGCGGAACTGGCGACCTGCGAACTCGGGCAGCGCCACTGGCCCGCCATGTCCCAGGACCGTGAGTTCTTGGGTTTGCCGTCTGTTGGGTCGTGGTGGGTGTGGTTGGGTCCTGATTACGCGCGCGTGGTGGGTGGGTGGTTGGAGCGTGGGGCTCCGGGGTCGTGGGTTGTGGAGGGGACGGGTGATGGCGGGGTGTTCGTCCAGACTTCTGCGGAGCCGGTGGCCTGCGGGGCGGGGGAGTGGTTCCCGGAGGAGTTCCTTCCCACTGTGGGGCCTGTTCCCAGGCGGAGGCTGGTCGACTGGCTGCTGGGGACCAGGCCCAGGGCGCAGGTGGGGCCCGCCCGCGTGATGCCCACCTGGACCAGGCCCACCACCGACACCGGCCCCGGCGCTGACGGGACCGCTGACCCCGACCCCGGCCCCCGGCCCGGCGGAGACCCCGAACCCACCACCAGACCCGGCACGGACGCAGACGCCGACAGGGCCCACAACCCCACCACCGGCCCCGGCGATGCGCCCGGAGGCCCCGGAGAACCCACGGAGGACTGACATGTCGTACATCGTCTCATTCGAGGTCTACGGGCACCGGGCGCTGGGCGCCCAGGACGTGCGCGACGCCTTCGGCCCCGGCGCGGCGGTGGAGGAACGCCTCGACGGCAGTTACACCGTGGTGTTCGGCGGGCAGGGGTTCGTGCTGGAGAACTGGATGTCGGTGCTCAGCAGCGCCGGACTCGTCCAGTGGCTGGCCCAGGTGCGCGGCGTGCCCGCCTACACGCACATGTACAGCGCCGTATTCGATGAGAAAATGATCGACGGGCGCTACGGCCCCGACATCGACGGCGCGTTGAGGACCGCCTTCGCGGCCCTCGCCTCGCGTGCCGATGGGGTCTCCGTGTTCCTCCACGAACTCGCCATCGACTACACCGACGAGGAAACGGGGCAGGAGTTCACGCTACGTGCCGAGGACGACCGGGCTCCCCGGCCCTCGGAGCACGACGCGCTCGTCCTCGAATGGTACGGCCGCATGCCGGCGGGCCCCAATCCGGTCGCCAACTGGATCCTGGCGTGCGAGCGCCACCACCCGGACCTGGTGCCAACCGAGTACGGGCGGCCGTTGCGCCCGATCACCGGCGCCGCACGGGAGTACCTGCTCAGCGCCGAGAACAACGAGCGCTACATGACCCTGCGCGAGGGAACGCTCCTCGGCGACATCGACTTCCGCCTGCCGACACTGGTCGAGCGGAGCGGCCCCGGCTACCTCCTGTCGGTCAACCCCCAGGGCGCGTACTCCGCCAGTTGCGCACTGCTGTGGCAGAGGGCGCGCGAGCGCATGGGCCTGGGGGCGCTGCGCAGGTTCTTCACCAACATGGGGCGCGGGCTTGGCGCGGAGTTCGCCACGGGCCAGTTCCTCACGGGGTACGCCTCTGTGAACGGACTCGCCGAATGGACGCCCGGCGCCGCACAGCGCCACTCGCCCCTGTTCGGGCGCGACGACGAGTTCTTGGGTTTGCCGTCTGTTGGGTCGTGGTGGGTGTGGTTGGGTCCTGATTACGCGCGCGTGGTGGGTGGGTGGTTGGAGCGTGGGGCTCCGGGGTCGTGGGTTGTGGAGGGGACGGGTGATGGCGGGGTGTTCGTCCAGACTTCTGCGGAGCCGGTGGCCTGCGGGGCGGGGGAGTGGTTCCCGGAGGAGTTCCTTCCCACTGTGGGGCCTGTTCCCAGGCGGAGGCTGGTCGACTGGCTGCTGGGGACCAGGCCCAGGGCGCAGGTGGGGCCCGCCCGCGTGATGCCCACCTGGACCAGGCCCACCACCGACACCGGCCCCGGCGCTGACGGGACCGCTGACCCCGACCCCGGCCCCCGGCCCGGCGGAGACCCCGAACCCACCACCAGACCCGGCACGGACGCGGACACCGACAGGGCCCACAACCCCACCACCGGCCCCGACACCCGGCCCGGTGCCGATGCGCCCGGGCCGCCCCGAACGTAAGGTGGTCCCATGGATGACGCGAACAGCCCCGCCGCCTCCGCCCGCGTCCTCTACCCGCATCTGCCCGGGGGCGCCGGGTTCCGGGCCGACGCGCTCGCAGGGGAACCGGAGGCGCGCCTCGACTGGAAGAGCGCCTGGGGGGACGAGGACGCCGACCAGGGCACCGTGTTCTCCCTGGCGCACAGTGGGGCGCCCGGCGGCGGGGGCACGCGCGTGGGCGACCACCGGGTGGTCCCCGTGCTCCCGTCGGAGGGGTTCGGGTCCCAGGAGCTGGCGGAAGTGACGAACGACTTCAACGCCACCGTCAGGGCCCTGGCCGAGAACCCGGTCGCCCTGCCCGTCGCCTTCGACGACTACGGGCGCCTCCGCCTGGTCGCCCACCGCAGGGAGGGCGAGGACTTCCTGCGGCTCAGCGTCTACTCCACCTCCGCGGCCGTCCACGCCGACCTCGAGCGGGCAGGGCCGCTGTTCATCATCAGGCACGGGGCCAGCGTCATCAGGTTCCTCGACGAGCACTCCGAGAGGATCCTCTTCGTCGCCGTGGACCCCGCCTCCTGCTTCCGCCCGATCGAGTTCCCGGCCAGCCTGCCCCAGTACTTCGCCACAATGCCGCCGCCGCGCCGCGCGGATCGACGGGAGGAGGGCACCGGATGGGGGGCCGGGGCCGCAGGGGAGGGCCCGACGCCCACCGGGTTCGTGCTCGACCTGTCCGACGACTGGGTGCGCGTCGACCTCACAGTGGGCGCGGAGGAGCTCAGGGCCAGGGTGGACGACCTCATCGCCGAGCAGATGCGGCAATGGCCGACCACGATGGGCTGGCTGCGGGAGCGCACGCGAGGCTGGCTCCAGCGCACCTGCCTCCAGGCCAAGTCCAGCGGGGGCGTGGAATTCGCCGTTCTCCTGAACTCGGCGAAGCGCACGGAACCGGCGCTGACCCTCGTCAACTACTGGCTGGCCCTTCCCAGGACCTCCGACGGGCCGCTGGTCCACGTGCGCGACTTCCTGGCGGAAACAGCCGACGATGACGACGAGATCGCGGTCATCGAGACGCGGGCGCGCCGC
>ERZ772968.201-NODE-201-length-29455-cov-9.999660_pt1 | contig 29455 bp, 28 predicted proteins | sample MGYA00580674_ERZ772968 | MGnify/ENA primary metagenome ERZ772968 (study PRJEB29015, sample SAMEA2737940) | human oral metagenome | biome: human oral; feature: human-associated habitat; material: dental | place: China | collected 2138 ...
AAATATAATAGGGTTATATTTGGATTGGCTAGATTTATTTATGTGAATGCATGCCATAACGTCCGCCATGAGACACCTACATGATGCTCAAGCGGGATGAAGGGCTCGTGATCGATCACGATCAAGGGTCATAGGGCCTGTTGAGACAGATCCGCAGCCCCGTCTCGACCAGGACGCTGAGTGCCGCGAAGGGCATCATGATGATAGCGATTAGGTAGAGCAGCGGCTGAATGCACAGCGCGATGAAGAACATGCCCCCGATTCCAATCAGGGACAGGCCGGCGGTCAGGATCATTTCTGTTGTGTCTATATCGCGGATATGGCTTATTTCATGAAGCGTATATCCCCATATGCCCAGGGCCAGAAGGGCGATCCATAGAACGGTGTGATCCCCGATCCGTTCATCAAAGAACCGTCTGGGACTCATGCCAAGCCGTTTTTCAATTGGGGACTGGAGGGGCTGATGGCTGTGGCTTCCCTGCGGGGTCCGGCGGATCTGTGCCTTGGAGGGAAGGAAGCGGACAAGCACGAAGTTCAGTGTGGCCTTCAGTGCGGTGGCGAGGTTCTGGTTACGAGATCCGCCCAGAGTGCAGATGTAGAGGAGCAGGATGAAGCGGCCCAGGAGGTTCATGGATCTTTTCATTTCATCGTTCTTGGTGGGCAGAACGGTGGTGGCGCCAATGAGGATGACGCCCAAGGCGGCGACAGCGCCCAGGATGATGCCGATGAGGTGGGTGTGAAGGGCGGGTTCATCGGCGTCTGCTCTGCGGTTGACGATGATGTTCCACACGCAGACCCATGCCACCAGGGTGTAGAACAGTACCAGGATGGAAGCTACGGGCAGGTTCATGGCAGCGTGATTGCCGGGGCGGCGAGTGAGTCCCTTGGGAAGGGGCTTTGGAAGAGGCTTTGGTGCCGGACGGATCGGGCCTGTGGTGCGATGCTGGCATGTAGTTGCCTTTGGGTGTACAGGCATGCGGCCGGCCGGACGGGGGCTGCCGATCGCTGGCTGGTCTACACCTGCCGGGCAGGACGCTGTTCTTGTCGCAGGTCCGGACCCATGTTCCTTCTGTCGGCAGTCATGCACAACCTGAACCCTTGTTTCAGAATGCTTTGCCGTCGAGGCTGTCCTGACATGGAGGAGCGATCTCATGGCTGTTGCACTCGAGTGCATCAACTTCATTGTTCCAACCCGTAAGGGGGCATCCAGGTTCGGGGCGTGACGGCTGAAGATAAGCGGCCGAACAAGTGGCGGGGGGCTAACTGGATTCCCTGGCTTGGTTGATGCGCTTTTGATGGCTGGGGTGCTTTCCCGGCTCCGCATGGCGTTGAACCAGGCATGGGTCTGACGACGTTCTTGACAGCTTCTCGGAAAGTTTGACTTGATGGTTGGGTGCTGTATGTAATGACAGTATTATGGCGTGGCCGTAGTGCTTGCGCATGCCTTCGCAGAAGGGGGCGTGGGACGGCAGTACGGGGGCAATCTATTGGGGTTTCCATCATGCCCATGAGCCACGACCAGAATTTCAAGAACCTGATTCTTGACTATCCCTTGCAGGCGTTGGCCTTTTCTGCGCCAGAAGAGGCAAAGGCCTTGCCGCCTGATGTTGTCATCCGCTCCGTGCGGGAAGAGTTGCCCAAGGACAGGCTGGGGGATCGCTTCTTCGAGCTGGATGTGCCGCTGTTGGCCGAGTGGCCGGATGGCAGGCGAGAGACGCTGCTGTTCGTGGTGGAAGAGCAGACAGATCCGGCGCGCTTTTCCATCCGCAAGCTGGCGTCCTACTGTCTGGCCATTGGCGAGTTCTATGACACCGACCGGGTGGTGCCGGTGGTCATCTTCCTGCGTAGTGGGAATTCGATTGCTCGCCGGCTACGCATGGGCAGTGATCAGCAGTGCTATCTGGATTTTCACTACATCGCCTGTGTGCTGCCGGAGATCCCGGTGGAAGACCATCTGAACAGCCAGAACATTGTGGCCCGCCTTAACCTGGTGAACATGCGCCTGAGGAAGGGGCAGCGAATACACGCCTATGGCCATGCCGTGCGCGGGCTCATGACGCTGGAATCCAGCTGGGAAAGACAGCAGAAGTACATCGACTTCTTGGAAGCTTATGGCGCGCTTGACGAGGACGAGAGGCGGCGGTATAGAGAACTTTATGTGACGGAGGATGCGCAGATGATGCAGTGGAGCGAGCGACTGCTGGATCAGGGTGAGCAGCGGGGTGTGCAGAAGGGCTTGCAGCAGGGGTTGCAGAAGGGGTTGCAGAAGGGGCTTCGGCAAGGACAGCTCGGGCTTCTGGCTGAGCTGTTGGCCGAGCGCTTCGGTGCTCTGGATGAGGCCGTGCAGGCGCGCCTGGAGCAAGCCGATGAGGAGACGCTGAAGCGCTGGGGCCGCAATCTGCTGTCGGCCCGGAGCATGGACGAGGTATTTCGGACGCAGTGATGGGAAAGGGGCATCCCGTCAGAAACCTCTGATGGCTTCGTGAGGGCTACCCCTTTGGTGGCGGCTGCCGTCCTGGCCGCTCGGTTATCCAGGCAGACCTATCATGACAGCGGATCAGCCTTACTCGTTGCTGGCCGAACCGACCACGGTATCGCCCTGCAGGCGGATGGTGGTGTCGCCGGGGTTTGCGCTTGGCACGCCCTTCTCGAAGACTTTGAAGGGGGCGTTGATTTCATAGGCTGCCGTTGCGCCCTTGGGCAGGCTGATGCTGGTGGCCATGTGCCGTGCCCGGATGCTGATGAGCGAGATGGGCAGCTGCTGGACATGAATGCTGGAAGTGACGGCACCAGCGGCGTTCAGTTCCAGGCTGTCGGCCCGGCCCTGGAGGGTGAAGGTCAGGTGTTCGCCATCGGTGGTGATCTTGCCGAAGTTGCCGTTGGCATAGATCAATGGGGTCTTTTGCCGGACTCCCAACGTGCTTTTTTCGGGAAGGTTGACGGCGACGACGGCGGTGCAGGGCTGGGTATTGTCGACGCGCTTGATGGTGAGGGTTTCGTTACCGTTGTTGTTGGCGGTGGTGAGGCTGACGGGGCATGGCTTGTCGCTTTTCTGTTCGACGTGCGCTCCGGGCTGCAGCGCGGTGTTGGTGGTGAGATTGACGGCAATGTCATCACCCTGCACGGTGAGCGACATGGGATTGTTGGTGGCGAAAGCGATGGCTTCGTCCTGGACGGTAGCAGCATGGGCGCCGAGGCTGGCGGCCGCGGCGAGGGTGAGCAGGGCTGCTTTCAGCGTGGTGTGTTTTGGCAAGCGCATGTATGGGTTCTCCTACGGAGCTTTTCATTGAGGATTTCCGAATGAGACGCCCGGATGAATGAGGCGTCCGATGTGGCGCGGGGCTGAGCCGTGAACCGGCCTTTCGGAAAGTGATGTGCCCTGTCGCGTGGGGTATGCTGCCGTGATGTAGCGTACCTAGGGATTCTCTGAGCAGGCTCGGCGGGCAGGCACGCCATGGAACAGGGAGCGATGGCCGCAAGGCCTGTTTTTCAGAGGATCCTCAGAAGGAGGGCGCCGATCAGGGTAACACCGTGGCGTGATCTGCTTTCCACCACTATTGGTGGGATGGTTGGTGCATCGTTCTAGCCCAACAGGATGTCGATGATGTGGGCGTTGAGCGGTGTCTGCCCGGCATGCATGCGTCGGCTGCTGGCGATGTTCCAGACAATCCCGTCCACCAGAAAGGTGGTCAGCAGGATGGTCAGGACGGCAAGGTTCTCGTTGATGGGGCGGCGGGATGGGGCAGGCGGCTGATGCCTGCCGACTGTCGGTGCTCCGGTGGCGGTCTGATGAAGGGACGGCCGGCGATCTGGTACGCCGGCCTGGGGGACTACGCGAGGGGGCGGTCCTTATTCGCCCGACTTGCCATGCTGATGCCCCTTGGCATGGTCGTGTTTCTTGCTGTGATGGTGGTGGTCATGCTTTTTGCCGCCGTGGGGGTTGATGGCGGTGATCTGCAGGACGACGGGTTCGTTGCCGGTCTTGGCAAAGTGCTGCTGTCCGGCGGGGTGGGTGAAGATGCTGCCGGGGGGCAGGGTCTGCAGCTTGCTGGCGTCGTAGGTGTCGCCGAAGCCCAGTTGCAGGGTGCCGCTGATGACGTTGACGAAGAAGTAGCCTTCCTTGGGGCCGTGAGGTTGCAGTTCCTTGTTGGCGGGGATCTGGATGCGCAGGATGCGGACGTTGTAGTGGTTGTTGGCGTCCAGAATGGCCTTGCCGGAGGAAAGGTCGATCTGGTCGGGGGTGAGGACCTTGTCGGCGCCCTGGGGCGCCTGGGCATGTGCGTTGGTGTCGTGGTTGTGCTTGGCGCTGTCTTCGTGGGCGCTGGCCGCCAGGGGCTGGGTGGCCAGGGCGGCGGTGGCCAGCAGGGTGATGAGGGGGCGGATGGCGTTCATGGTGTTCTCCTGTCTCTCTAGATGTAGAGAATGATAGTTCTATTGATACTTATTCTTGTTGAGGGTTGTCAATGGACTTTGGTCACGGTGGGGCCGGGATGATGGGACCGGGAAGTCGTGGAAGGGATCAAGGGGGATCAGTCGAGGGAGGGGTAGACGAGACGGGGCTGGCCGAGATGGGGGTAGCCGAGAACCGCAGTCGAGGAGGGAGGCCGAGAAGGGGATCAGCCGATGGGGGCCTTGGGAGGAGGTGCCTCGGGGGTGATGAGCCGGACGCTGGGGAAGTAGTTGCGATAGCGGCGAGGGTCTCGGGTGAGGATGCTCCAGCCCTGTACGGCAGCGTGGGCGCCGATGAAGAAGTCGGGCAGGACGTTGTTCTTCTGGCCGCCGGAGCGGCGGTACTGCACGAAGGCGAGTCCGGCCAGGAACAGGGCAGGGCGAGGAAGTTCCTGGTATTTCAGGTCCATGCTCTGCAGGGCACGGTCCTGTTCTTCCACCGTGTGAAAGGCCAGGGAGAGTTCGCTGTAGATGATGGGGTTGATGGCCAGGTCATGGATTGAGGGACTGGGCCTGCAGCTGCTGCAATGACCATTCGTACCAGACAGGGTCGTCTTCCAGGATGTCCAGCAGGATGTTGGTGTCGACGAGGATCATGGCGCGGGGTCAGTCGTTGCCGCGCAGCAGTGCCATCAGGTCGTCGGTGCGCCATTTGACCTGGGCTTTCCCGCGCATGGCCTCGAAGCGGTCGGGGGTCTGGTTTGCGCGGGTCTTGGCAGGGTGCGGGGCAACACGGTGCAGCACGACTTCGCCCGCCGGGTTCAGCATGAATTCGACGCTGTCACCGGGGCTGAGGCAGAGGGCGTCGCGCACTTTCTTGGGGATGGTGACTTGGCCTTTGGTTGTCAGGGTGGTTGCCATGGGGGCTCCATGAGGGCACTACAAGTAATACTCTCTGAAGAAAGTAAGGATTTGGCGCCCGTCCGTCAACCGGGTATTCCCCCGCATGGTGCGCTGCCGGGGGCGTGGTAGGGTAGGATTTGCGGTTTCGATATGCTGACGGGGAGGTTCTTTCATGAAGCGCCGTGCGTTTACGGGGGCTGCGCTGGGGCTGGCCGGCGGGATGGTGGTGTCCGGTCGGGCCGGTGTGTCGGGCTGGATGACAGAGGCGGTTGCGCAGGAGCCTGCGGCCGGGGCGATGGTGCGCAAGCCGCTGGTGCTGGGCATGGTGCTGGAGCCGCCGGCGCTGGATCCGACGGCGGGTGCTGCTGCCGCCATTGCCGAGGTGGTGCTGTACAACGTGTTCGAGACGCTGGTGCATGTGGGGCCGAAGGGGGCGCTGACGCCGCTGCTGGCCGAGCGCTGGTCGGGGTCGGAGGATGGGCTGACGTGGACGTTCCATCTGCGGCCGGGGGTGAAGTTCCAGAACGGAAAGCCCTGTGATGCGGCGGCGGTGAAGTTCAGTTTCGAGCGGGCCGGCCGTGCGGACAGTGTGAACAAGGACCGGGCGTTCTTTGCGGCGATGTCGTCGGTGGACGTCAAGGATGCGCAGACGGTGGTGATCCGGCTGGCGCGTCCGGATGCGGATTTCCTGTTCATGCTGGGGCAGGCGACGGCGGTGATCGTGGAGCCTTCGAGTGCGGCAGGCAACGGGGCGCAGCCGGTAGGGACAGGCCCGTATCGTCTGGCGAGCTGGCGGCGTGGCACGTCGCTGACGCTGCAGGCGTGGCCGGAGTTCCGGGATGCGGCTTCGGTGTCATTCCCGCAGGTGACGTTCCGTTTCATCAGTGAGCCGGCGGCGCAGATGGCGGCGCTGATGGCCAATGAGGTGGATGTGTTTCCGCGGGTGACGGAGCGGGCCGTGGCGCGGCTGAAGGCGAATCCGGCCTGGCAGGTGGTGGTGTCGGGTTCGCGGGCGAAGACGCTGGTGGCCATCAACCATCGGCGCAAGGTGCTGGCGGATGTGCGGGTGCGGCGGGCGATCGCGGCGGCGATTGATCGGCAGGCGGTGCTGAAGGCGGGGCAGCTGGGGCATGGCACGCCGATCGGCAGTCATTACACGCCGGATGCGCCGGGTTACGTGGATATGACGGCGGTGAATGCGCATGATCCGGAGCGGGCCCGGGCGCTGCTGAAGGAGGCCGGGGTGAAGCTGCCGCTGTCGTTGTCGCTGACGGTGCCGCCGCCGCCCTATGCGCGGCAAGCCGCGCAGGTGGTGATGGCGCAGCTGGCGAAGGTGGGCATCCAGTGCCGTGTGCAGCAGGTGGAGTGGGCGCAGTGGCTGGAAGGCACGTACCGCAACCACGACTACGATCTGAGCATCATTTCTCATGTGGAGCCGCTGGATCTGGGCAATTTCACGAAGCCGGACTATTACTGGGGCTATCGGTCGCCGCGCTTCGATGCGCTCTATCGGCAGCTGGTGACGGCGGTGAACGAGAAGGAGCGGCTGGATCTGCTGGCGCAGGTGCAGAAGCTGCTGGCCGAGGACTGTGTGCTGGCCTGGTTGTATCAGCCGCACTGGGTGTCGGTGGCCCGCAAGTCGCTGGCGGGACTGTGGGATGACATGCCGATGCTGGTGAACGATCTGCGGTCGATGCGCTGGGTAAGCTGAGATGAAGGCTGTCGTCTCATGACGCGTTTCCTGCTGGGCCGGTGCCTGGGGCTGGTGCTGACGCTGCTGGCGGCCAGTGCCGTGGTGTTTCTGGTGCTGGATGTGCTGCCGGGCGATGTGGCGCAGGTGATGCTGGGGCCGGATGCGGACCCGCAGGCGGTGCAGGCGCTGGCAGCGCAGCTGGGGCTGGATCAGCCGGCCTGGGTGCGCTATGGGCAGTGGCTCTTGGGGCTGTTGCAGGGCGAGCTGGGCATGAGTCAGGCCTATGGGGTGCCGGTGGCGGGGCTGCTGGCCGAGCGGCTGGTGCTGACGGTGCCACTGACGCTGCTGGCGATGGCGCTGGCCGGCGGCATGGCGCTGCTGGCCGGGGTGTATGCGGCGCTACATCATCGTCGCTGGGGCGATGTGGGGCTGATAGCGCTGGCGCAGCTGGGCATGGCCACGCCCGGGTTCTGGCTGGGGATGCTGCTGATCGTGGTGTTCTCGGTGCAGCTGGGCTGGCTGCCGTCGGGAGGCTTCGAGGGCTGGGAAGCCGGGCTGTGGCAGGGGCTGCGCTTCCTGTGGCTGCCGGCACTGGCGCTGGCCTGTGTGCAGGGAGCCATTCTGGCGCGCTTCGTGCGCACGTCGATGCTGGAGGTGCAGGGTGAGCCCTTCGTGCGGACGGCGCGTGCCAAGGGGCTGTCGATGCGTCAGGTGCTGTGGGGGCACGTGTTTCGCAATGCCTCCATTCCGGTGCTGACGGTGGCGGGGATGCAGTTTGCAGAGCTGCTGGGGGGCGCGGTGGTGATCGAGAATGTGTTTTCGCTGCCGGGGCTGGGGCGATTGCTGTTCCAGAGCATTGCCAACCGTGATCTGCCGGTGATGCGCAATGGGGTGCTGCTGCTGGTGGCGATGGTGGTGGTGATCAATTTCCTGGTTGATGTGCTGGCGGCGTGGATCGATCCGCGTCTGCGGGCGCGTGTGCGCTGAGCGGGCGCTCGGATGGTGCCGGTGAACGAGGATCTTCAGACCAGTGTGCCCCGCCGGGATGGCGGGGCAGGGCATGTGGCGGAGTCTGCCGCAGGGCGCCTGTCGGAGGACCGTGGTGCGCGGCAAGGGGAAGACATGCCGCAGCACGGGCATGTTGTCGCGGAGGCGCGGGCGGCCGGTTTCTGGCGGCGGGCGCTGCGGCACCCGGGCTTTGTGGTCGGTGCGCTGCTGGTGCTGGCGCTGGTGCTGATGGCGGGGGTGTCGGCGTTCTGGACGCCTTACGGGCCGGAAGATCTGGACATGGAGGCGGTGCTGGAGTCGTCTTCGGCGGCGCACTGGCTGGGTACGGATGCCTTCGGGCGCGATGTGGCTTCGCTGCTGCTGCTGGGCGCGCAGGCGTCGCTGCTGGCCGGGGTGATTGCGGTGGGCATCGGGCTGGGGGCAGGGCTGCTGCTGGGGCTTCTGGCCGCGGCCAGGCCGGGGCGCGTGCAGGGGCTGATCATGCGCACGGCAGATTTCATGCTGGCGTTTCCGGCGATCCTGACGGCGATCATGCTGACGGCGGTGTTCGGGGCCGGGCTGGGCAATGCCATCGTGGCGGTGGGCATCTACAACATTCCGTCCTTCGTGCGCATCACGCGCGCAGCCGCCGCTGGCGTGTGGTCGCGCGAGTATGCGATGGCGGCGCGGGCCTGTGGGCTGGGGCCGTGGCAGATCACGTGGCGGCACGTGCTGCCCAACATCCTTCCGCTCTTGCTGGTGCAGGCCACGGTGCGCTTTGCGGTGGCGATCCTGGCGGAGGCGGCACTGTCGTTCCTGGGGTTCGGGGTGCAGCCGCCGCAGCCTTCCTGGGGGCGGATGCTGGCTGATGCGCAGTCGGTGCTGTTCGAGGCGCCGCTGCAGGCGTTGTGGCCGGGGCTGGCCATCATGCTGGCGGTGCTGGGGCTGAACCTGCTGGGGGACGGGCTGCGGGATCTGCTGGATCCCAAGCTGCGCCGACGTTGAGGAGCAAGGGATGAGGCTGGGACTGACCAATCTGGCGTGGGATCCGTCTCGGGACGAGGCGGTGGCCGGGCTGCTGGCGCGGCTGGGGGTGGATGCCATTGACGTGGCGCCGAGCAAGTATTTTGCGGATGTGGCGGCGGTGCGTGAGGCCGAGGTGCGCCGGGTGCGCGACTGGTGGGCGGATCGGGGCATCGAGATCACGGGCATGCAGTCGCTGCTGTATGGCACGCAGGGGCTGAACCTGTTTGGTCCGCCGGACGTTCAACAGCGGATGCTGGCGTATCTGGCAGCGGTGTGTCGGGTGGGGGCCTGGCTGGGTGCGACGCGGCTGGTGTTCGGGTCGCCGGCCAATCGCAACCGGACGGGGCTGACCGATGCCGAGGCATGGGCGCGCGCACTGGAGTTCTTCGGGCGGCTGGCGGAGGTGGCGGCCGACGCAGGCGTGACGATCTGCCTGGAGGGCGTGCATCCGCACTATGGCGCGAACTTCATGACGGACACGGCGTCCAGCCTGCACATGGCCCGGGCGCTGAACCATCCGTCCGTGGGTATCGTGCTGGACACGGCGGTGGTGCAGCTCAATGGCGAGGACATCGAGGTGCTGCTGGCCGAGAGCGCGGCCTGGGTGCGGCACATTCATGCCAGCGAGAAGGACCTGGTGCCGCTGGGGCAGGCTGGCGGAGCGGCGCCGTCGGGAGCGCGGCAGGGGCGTGTTTCGGAGGCGGTCGACCATGCCACCATGGCGGCGGCGATCCGTCGCTGGGTGCCGGACCGGGTGGTGTGCGTGGAGATTCTTGCAAGAGGGAATGATTTGCATTTTGCAAACATCGAGCAGTCGGTGGCATTTGCGCGGCGGCATTACTGATCGGTAGTGCTAGTTAATAAGATTGATTATTGTTATTTAATGCGATATGGGTATTTGGAAGCCGCCAAATCATTGATTTCTGACGCTTCTCTGAAAGAATGGTGAAACGGACGTGCTTATGGGTTAATATGCCCCCGTTCCTCTTTGGGGAGTAGCCTGCTTCCGCAATGGAAGTGCTTCCGTCAACAGACTCGGCTGTCGGTATATAGGACGTGTTTTACAGGGCACGTCCTTGCTTCGACGCTGTGGCGGAAGCGGCCCGGGATGTTTCCGGACAGGGCCCGTCTGCGCCATGTGTGGCGTGGGGGCAGCCAGTTCCGCACTTCCCGGCAGCCGGTCCACCTGGGCCGGGCCTGGCGAGACCGACGAGCGACACGCCGCGCAGGCATCGGTCGGGTGCGTGGTGTGTTGTGTCGTGCCGGCCGCAGGTAATCCCTTTTCCCCATGAGTGCCCTTTCCATTGTTGCGCTTGGCATGGCCATGTCCACCGACGCTTTTGCGGCGGCGCTGGCCAGAGGCGCCTGCATGTCACGACCCCGCCTGTCTCAGGCGCTGGGCGTCGGCATCCTTTTTGGCGTTGTCGAGGCCACCACGCCGCTGATTGGCTGGCTGCTGGGATCGGCAGCCTCGCGCTTCGTGGCCAGCATCGATCACTGGGTGGCTTTCGTGCTGCTGGCAGGGCTGGGCATTCACATGGTCTGGAAGTCGTTCCAGCCTCTGGAGCCCGAGTGTGATGATCAGTCGGATGCGCCGTACGACACAGGGGTGCAGCTGGGCGCGGATGGCAGTGCCCTGCGGACGGGACGTCTGTTGCCGGCCGGCCTGCTGTCGATGCTGCTGACCAGCGTGGCCACCAGCATCGACGCGATGGCGGTGGGCGTGACGCTGGCCTTTGTGGACGTGCCCATCGGCCAGGTGGCGCTGGTGATCGGTCTGTGCACCACGATGATGGTGACGATCGGCGTGATGCTGGGCCGGCTGCTGGGCACACTGGTAGGGCGGCGCGCCGAGATGCTGGGCGGCGTCGTGCTGATCGTGATCGGGACGGTGATCCTGTACGAGCACCTGGCCGAAGGGCCCGCGCTGGCCTTGCTGCGCAGCGGGGCCCTGGGCTGACGCTGAGGTCGCAGCGGCACCTCACCACTTCAGGTCGCGGCGTACCCAGGCGGTGCGGCCAGGCATCGTTGATGCGGGTGCTGGAGCCGGCGTTGGGGTTGACCCGCTTCACACCCAGAAATAGCGCACCACGTGGAAGAAGATGGGTGCGGAGAAGCACAGCGAATCCAGGCGGTCGAGCATGCCGCCGTGGCCTTCGATCATGGCGCCCCAGTCCTTGACGCCGCGGTCACGCTTGATGGCGGACATCACCAGGCCACCCGCAAAGCCCATGAGGTTGACGAGGATGGCGATGAGTGCGGCCTGCCACCAGGCAAAGGGCGTGATCCAGAAGAGCGCTGCGCCCAGCAGCGAAGCCAGCAGCACGCCACCCACGAAGCCTTCCACCGTCTTGGAGGGCGAGAGCACCGGCGCGATCTTGCGCTTGCCAAAGAGCTTGCCGCAGACGTATTGCAGCACGTCGGAACTCTGCACGACCAGAATGAGCCAGTTGATGAGCAGCAGGTTATTGTTCTGATAGCCGGGGATGTCCAGCACCATCAGCGCCGGAATGCACGAGATGCAGTAGACGGCGATCATCAGCCCCCACTGCACCGATGAGGCGCGGGTGAGGAACTGCTGGGTGTCGTTGCCCAGCGTGGCCAGAATGGGCAGCAGCAGGAAGCCGTAGACCGGAATGAAGACCGAGAAGAGCCCGTACCAGCCGACGCTGATGAAGTAATACTGCAGTGGCAGGATGAGATAGAACGCTGCCAGCAGTGCGTAATGGTCGGCGGTGCGCGTGGGGGCCAGCGTGAGGAATTCGCGCAGCGCAAAGAAGGAGATGCCCAGGAACAGCAGGATGACTGCGCCATGGCCGATGGCGAGCGATCCGCCCATGACGATGGCCATGACCCACCAGGCCTTGATGCGGGCATTGAGGTTGTCGATGACACCATGGGGCGTGCTGAAACCCACACGCCACTTCAGCACGAAGCCGATGAGTGAGGCGACAAGCAGCATGCCCAGGATGAGGCCATTGAGCATCAGGGTATGGTTGCTCATGATTCAGTCTCGAACGGGTTTGAGGGCCTGCAGCGCGTCGCGGCAGCGTTGCAGGTAGAGCGTCTTGGGATCAGGGGAATCGTTGGGCTGCAGCGGCACGGCTGCCCCGAAGGTGACGGTACAGAGCAGCGGCAGCGGAATGACATGCCCCTTGGGCATGACCCGATGCAGGTTTTCCAGCCAGACCGGCACGAACTCCACCTGCGGCCACTCCCGGGCCAGGTGGTAGATGCCGGATTTGAACGGCAGCAGTTCATCGCCCAGATTGCGCGTGCCTTCGGGAAAGATGATCAGCGAATGGCCCTGTTTCAGCGCGTCGTGAAGCGGCTGCAGGGCCGTGCTGCATGTGCGGGGGGTGGGCGTGGGGTCCGTGGCTGGGTGGGGCTTGCGCTCCACCAGCACGCCGTTGAATACGTCCTGGATGATGAAGCGGCGCAGTGGGGAGGCCAGCCAGTAATCGGCGCCGGCCACGGGGCGGGTGACGGCACGTAGCGCGGGTGGCAGCGAGGCCCACAGCAGCAGGAAGTCGGTGTGGCTGGTGTGGTTGGCAAAGTAGACGCGCTGGCGCGGCTCAGGCGCACAGCCGGTCCAGAGGCTGCGCACACCCGTCAGGGCGCGGGCCAGCGTCGTCAGACCGAAAGCGGCCAGGCGTGCAGCCGGGCGACGTTTCTGCGTGGGAAGACTGTGGGGTGACGTGGTGTCAGTGTTGCCCATGGGTGTCTCCGGGTGCGGCGGGGCAAGATGGCTCTACAGGGGCGTGGAGGGAGGGGGCATGGGGGGCGGCTCAGGCCTTCCGGGCTTCGGCCAGCCCCTGGCGCACGCGCTGGATGCAGGTGAGTGCCAGGGCCAGCGCCAGGCTCTGGAAGCGGGGTTTGAGCTGGTAGATGGTGATCATGACGCTCCGGCCGTGTGCCACGTGGGAAGAAGGCTGGGTTGGAGTGTGACCGATGAGGGGGAGGTTGTCTGTGATGGATGGCCGGGGAGGGGGAGATCGTGTCTTATCTGGCGGAGACTAATTCAGGTGCTGGCCTGCATGTCTTCGTGACGCATGACTACCTGGTTGGCGCCACGGCCCGTTACTGCCTGGGAGAGAAACTGTCCGATGAAACCTGGCCCGGGTTTCTCGAGTGCGTGGTTCTTTGGCAGGAAAACGATGGTGTCTGCTTCCGGTATCAGGGAAGGCAAGGACATCTTTCCGGGCGATGGCTTGCGGACGCTCAGTGATAGTCCTCTTCCCGCTGGTGCCGGACGGCCAGGATGGTGACGATATCGTTGGGCTCGATCCGGTACAGCGCCACGTAACCGCTTGAGCCAAAGGGAATGATCAGCTCTCTCAGGTAGGGATCCTGGGCCGTGGCCTTGCGGCAGTTCCACGGGAAGGTCCGCAACATGTCGATGGCACGGATGATGGCGTCCAGGGCACGCTCGGCGATTTGCAGGTTGTCCGGGCAGCGGTCGCAGAGCCAGCCATAGAGTTCCAGGAGGTCCTGCTCGGCTTCTTCCGTGAAGCGGACTGTGTGGCGCTTCATCGCGGTCAGGTGTTGCGCCGCTGCCTGGCGCTTTCCAAGGCCTGGCGCAGACCGTCGATGACGTCATCTGCGGATCGATAACGGCCGGTAGCCTGGGCCTTTGTTTCAGCAGCGAGGCCGCGCGCGAGGAAGTCTGCCTGTGCCTGGCGAAGCGCCACCTGGCTGCGCACGGCGTGTTCGATGAACTGGGAGAGCGTCTCGTCAGGCCGCAGGACGCTTTCGGCTGCCTGACGGAACTGGGGATCCACTCTCAAGGGGGGGAGGGTGGCGGATTTCATGGCGCGTAGGCTTGTATTGCTATTGCAATGCACATGATAGAGGGTTGAGAGGATTGGGGCAATGGAGGGCAGGGGCTTGAGAGTTCCCAATTTGGGAAGTGTTATAAGCTGACCCAATCACAGCAAGGAGCTTGGCGATGCCGTCTGCTGGTGCAGGTTGTCTATGTTGGCGGGGACGTGATCATCGAATGCGTAGGTACGCATGCCGAATACACGAAGCGGAGGTTCTGACATGCAGGTGAGGCTGATCAAGAACGACCAGGATTGCGCGGCTGCCCTGGCCCGTATCGCGGAACTGGCATCCGGTAACCTGGTGCCGGATTCTCCGGAGCATGATGAATATCGGCTGCTGTCACTTGTCATCAAGGACTACGAGTCCAGGACAGTACCGCAGGAGCAGGCTGATCCCATCGATACGATCCTGTTCTACATGGATCAGATGGGGCTGAGCCGCAAGGACATGGTGGCCTATCTGGGGTCGCTACCCCGTGTCTCGGAGGTCCTGTCGCGGCGGCGGCGACTGACGTTGGCGATGATGCGTCGGTTGAATGAGGGGCTGGGCATCCCGCTGGACATTCTGGTGCGACCTTATGAGCTGGAGCGGGGAGCAGGCGGCGCGATGCGCATTGCTGGCCAGGAGGGGCTGGCGCTGGTTTGAACGCCTGCTGTCGGGTTCCCGTGTGGGGGGCTTCGGCGGTTCGACAGGATCGGTCGCTACCCGGCACCATTGATGCCAATATGACCGGCGCCTTTGCTCCACAGACCTTTCGTGGATGCCAAGCGCCGTTCTTCTTTTTGTTGTCAGCCTTTCTGACTGTTTCCGGCTTTTTTGTTGCGACTTTTCAGCCGGTTGCGCATTCCGGCTTCAATCGACCTTGCCCAGGGGGAGCTCATTCAGTTCCGTGCGTGCCTCTCTCCAGGACGGGTAGTGCTGGTCCAGGAGGGCGATGAAGCGCTTGTTGTGGGTAGGTTCGAGCAGGTGGATCATCTCATGAACCACCACGTATTCCAGTAGATCCCTGGGCTTCTTGACCAGTTCAGTGTTGAGGCGAATGTGGGCGTGCGTGTGGTTGCAGCTGCCCCATTTTGTCTTCATGCGCTGCAGGAAATAGCCGGAAACCTTTACACCCAGGCGTTGTTCCCAGCGTTTGATCATGGCAGGGATGACCTGGTGCAGCAGGGAGCGTTGCCAGCTACGGTAGATGGATTCGCGCTGAGCTGCGTCGGTGCCGGGGCGCACGCGCAGGATGATGTGCCGGTGGCTTTGCGTGACGGAAGGGGCTGCATCGTGTTCCACAACATCGAGCAGGTAGCGGCGACCCCAGATGTAATGGCTTTCACGCGTGACGAAGCGGCGCTGGGATTCGCGCGCCTGCCGGCGCAGCTGCTCCTGTTGTTGGCGGATCCAGCGCAGCTTGGAAATGGCGTAGGCCCGCGCCACTTCCATCCGGGTGCCAGACGGGGCTACCAGGGAGACATTGCCCAGTGGCGGGTGGACTGTGAGGTGGACGTGCTTGACTGCCTTGAAGGTGACGGCAATGTCCAGCTCACCCAGCCGGATGCGCGTCTGTGTCATGGATAGGCCGACTGGTTCCTGATTAACTCGAAGAGCTTGAGTGTGGCATCCCCGTCCTTCCCGGTCAACGGATGGAGCAGGCTCTTCACCTGGTTCTCCTTAACTCTATCACCTCGCCAGTTTGCGGGGGCCTCATCCTGCATGGCGCGATCGATCTTCAGGGCCAACTGGGCCAGTTGGTCACCATACTCGGGTGAGGGCTCGGCTGCGGTGTTCTCCGGAGTCTTGTCGGTGGCAAGGATATCCGGCAGGTTTCGATAGATGACCTGTGCCGCTGGATTGCCATGAAGACAGTCCGGCATGGAGCTTCCTGACTGACGGCTAGTCAGCTGCCTGGCCAAGGCTTCTGCCTTCTTCAGGAACTCTTCGTAGGCCTCTGCACTGTCACGGTTCTGCTGGATCAGATCGTCCAGCAGCTTGGACATCTTGTCGTAGAAGCGCGGGTCAGTCAGATGACTCCGGATGATGGTCTTGCGGACGTTGTTGATGATCGTTTCCGCAATGGCATTGTTTGAAAGTTTTCCGCTCTGGTTAAGCCTTCTGGCAATGGCGTCGTGAATGCCTGTTTTTATTATCAGGTCGGTCAATGACAGATCTTCCAACCCTCCAAGCTTCTCGGACTCCTCTGCCTTGATATAGGTATTGATGAGGTGACGCATGTCAGCCTCATAGGGCTTTGTGTCAAGCTCCTCTCCGCTGGCGTTCTTGATGGCCTGACGCGTGTCGGTGTGGAAGGCTGCTTCCTTCTGAAGCTCATCGGCCTCGGTGGCGGAGTATCCCGCCTCAGTCAGGTTCGCCGCCATTTCCGCGAAGGCTCGCAGATAGGTTGCCACGGCCCTGTAGTACGCAATGCGCAGGGGCTCCGTTTTATCTAGACCTTGAGGGTCGCTGGCCCCCCCGCAGAAGTGGTGGATGTACTGGTCGACGTCACGTGGCTCCTGTACGAGCTCGCACAGAAAGGCCAGCGCCTCGCGGGCTTCGTCCAGCTGCTTGCGGCCTTCCTTGATCCAGTCCTTCAGCTCGACGTTGTTGCTGCCGCCGCTGCCCGTGTCAGTATCCAGCTCATCCGAGTTGTAGACTGCGATGACATTCTGCACGTCCTGGAACTGGCGCTCGTAGTCGACGATATGGCCGTAGTCCTTGTCCTCGCCATCCAGCCGATTGGTCCGGCAGATGGCCTGGAAAAGGTTGTGGTCCCGCAGCTTCTTGTCCAGATAGATGTAGGTGCAGCTGGGGGCGTCGAAGCCGGTGAGCAGCTTGCTGACAACGATCAGCAGCTTCATGTCGGCCGGGTTCTTGATGAAGTTCCGTTTTGTCTCTTCTTCGTATTGCTGCGTGTTCTTTCCGCCCTTCAGGACGAAGTCCTTGTAGGTGTCGTACTTGTAGCGTTCGTCACTGTTTGGCGATGCGTTGGCGATGGCTTTGGAAGTAGGTTCGTAGGAGGTGATGATGCCGACGTGTTGCCGGAACGAGGTTTCGTGAAACAGGCGGAAGTAGTGGCAGGCGTCGTAGATGTCATCCGCTACCAGGATTGCGGTACCACGGTTGTTGGTGAGTCTGGGTTTTGTCTCGAAGTCCTCAATGATGTCGGCCACGATACGGTCCTTGCGCTCCTTGGAGCTCATCAGGTTCTGCAGCGTGGCCCATCGCTTGCGCAGCGCGGCTTTCTGATAGTTGTTCAACCCCCGTGTCTTCTTCTCAAACCAGCTATCAATCTTCTTTCTGGAACTCAGCTGTTGAGGCACCTCGCGCGCTTCGTATTTCAGGTCCAGGACCACCCCATCTTCTACCGCCTGATGATGCTTGTAGGTGTGGATGTAGGTACCAAACACATCACGGGTAGTCTGGCGATCCTGTCGAAGCAGGGGAGTGCCGGTAAAGCCGATGAATATAGCGCTGGACAGCCAGCGCTTCATCTGGTGGTTCATGTCGCCGCCCTGGGTACGGTGGCATTCATCCACCAGCACATAGAAGTTCCCCTGCGTGTTGGGCGGCGGGCCTTGCAGGTCGGACGTGTCGAACTTGTGGATGAGTGCACACAACAGGCGCGGCGATGGTTCTTCCAGCTTGCGAACCAGCTCCGCGCGGGAGGTGATGCGGGGGGAAGGTGAGCTGCTGCCCAGTACGCCCGCGTTGCGCATGACGCCTTCGATCTGCCTGTCCAGTTCATCACGGTCAGTCACGATCAGTATCCGGGCCTGGGCGTCCTGTTCCAGCAGCCATTTGGCCAGCAGCACCATCAGGATGCTCTTGCCGCTGCCCTGGGTGTGCCAGATGACCCCGCCTTTACTCTGGCCGATACGCTCCTGAGCAGCCTTGATACCCTGGTACTGGTGCTGGCGTGGCACCTTCTTCACGCCTCCGTCGAAGATGACGAAGTGACGGATGATGTCCAGCAGCCGGGCCTTGCTGCACAACTGGGTCAGCGGACGGTCCAGCGTTGCGCCCTGCTTCCGGGCGTTCTCGGAATCAGGGTGCTCATCCTTCCATTGAAGATAGTATTTCTCCTGCGTGCCCGTGGTGCCGTAGCGTAGCCCCTGCGAGTCATTGCCCGCCAGCAGTAGCTGCACGGTGCTGAAGAAGCCGGGGTGAAACAGCGGATCCTGGTTGCTAATGAGTTGGCGGATGGCTTCTCCGACCTCCACCGAGGCGCGCTTGAGTTCCAGCACGACCATGGCCATGCCGTTGATGTAGAGCACGATGTCTGGCCGGCGCGTGTTGTCGTCTGCTCCCTGTAGCCTGACTTCCTCGGCCAGCGCGAAGTGGTTGCGCTCTGGACGCTCCCAGTCGATGAGTGCCACGGTCTCATGGGCCTTGCCGGCGGCTACCTGTACCGGGATACCGTAGCGCAACAGCTGGTAGGTGCGTTGGTTGGCCTCATAGGGCGTGACGCCAGAGACATCCACCGCTGCCTGCAGCTTCTGCATGGCAGCGGTGATGTGGGTGGTTGAGTACCCGCGCTCCTGCAGGCTGGCGCGCAGTCTGTCGATGTTGATGCCCCGGTTGTCATCCCGCTGGCTGAGGTTGCCCAGGTATTCATAACCCAGGCTGCCCTGGGTCTCAGGAGACGTAAAGAGCCGGACAACGCGGTTCTGGGTCGTGCGCTCGGAGCGGGGTATGTTGGGGGCCATCATGCTGTTCCTATGATTCTTCATAGGATTGTGGGGCAGGGGTCGCGATGCAATACAGTATTGCATGAACGCAACGCTTGGCCACAAGCGCGTGTCTGGGGTGAGGCAGGAGACGTGATGCCTTATCTGATGGGGGAAGGGGTAGGTTTGCTTGCTTCGATTGGCTGAAGGCTTGCTAACTGTTTACTAGAAAGAAAACAAATAGTCTTTGTTAATCAAGGAGTTGTCTATTCTGTCCTTTGCTAGTCATTGCTAACTTTGAGTGTTTAGCAAAGGCTTGCCATGGTTGATCCTACTCACGGCGGGCCTAGGCGCCATACGGTCCTGGCGCGGGGGCCTTCGGGGTGGATGAGCCCGTCTCTGCGCATGGCTTGGATGAGATTGCGGACCCGATGTGCCTTCTGGGTGGTATTCAGAACGTCAGGCAGCTTGGGCAGCAGCAGACTATCGATTTCCTGGCGCGTGGCCTGTCCATATTGTTTTATATAATCAATAACAAGTTTTTGATAGTAGTCATTGTCCTGTCCTCGGTTGTGGATGTAGCTCGCCTTGTTGCCCACCCAGCCCGCGACTTTGGCGGAGACAAAGAAGTTGGGGGCCCGTCCTTCGATCAGCTTGTCGGCCCGTAAGGCCTTCACCTCATCTGCAGAAATGGGCCGCTTCTTCTGGACCCTGTCCAGCAGAAGCACTTGCTTAAGGCTGAGGTCGCTACGTTGCATCAGCAAGCGTGTGTAATTCATGTCGAGTACATTGCCGCCGACGGTGACTTCGACTCGGGGGAGCCCTTCCTGAGTCCTGTCCAGCAGATAGTCCGGCAGGGGAAAGAACCGATCTCTTTGCGTCTCGAACATGCGCCGGATGCCGCTACCGGCCTGGTCGATCATGCGCAGGCGGATCATGCCGTCGATCAACCACTGGTTGCGATAGTGTTCGGGCGGCGACTGGTGTTCCAGCATCCATTCCACACTGGGTGGCAGGAATTGCCCGAGATTGCTGAAGACGAGTCTATCCGGATGTTCGATGACATTGATTTTGCCCTTCAGGCTGTAGTCCTGATGGGCAATGCAGTTGTGCAGTGCTTCGCGCATGACCCAGCTGTCGTAGCGACGAATGGCTGTGGGGAACAGTGACCCATCCGGCATGTGCTCCAGCATAATGTTATGGACGCAGGCAGCCAGTTTCTCCGTTGAAAGAAGCCAAGGAGGTCCAAAGTGCAGCGAGTCCCGGGTCACATTGTGTTCATCACGCAATGCCCAGGTCAGCTTGGGTTGATAAGGGGCCAACAGGTGTGAGGATTCATCCTTGCCCAATAGCAGCAGAGCAGAGCGTGTGATGCGACCTTGCTTGGTGATGTGCGCCTTGTTCAGCAGGGTAAGAATATCCCATGATTGAATCTGTGTTCGGAGTTTCTCGTGGCGTTGTGGGTCGCGCTCGGTCTTTAGAAGATAGTCTTCAAAGCGAAGCCGTGTCGTGTCGAGGGCCTCTGGATCCAGATCTTCCAGCGTGGCATTGGCGACGATCTCGCCCGACCAGTCATCTTTCTGGCCCAGCATGGCCCAAAGCCGGAATTCCTTGTCCGGGTGTTGTGAAAGTCTGGTCTTGTGGCTGTCGATGCGGATGTAGCGCTCCCCGGAGAACGCCAGCGGGGCGGTTCTGGGCGCGTGGATTTCCAGAACCACGACGTGCCCATCTGGATGCTCCACCTTATGAAATTCGAAGTCTGGCCGAGGTGTGATCTTCTGGATAAGCCACATGATGAGTGGCTGGTTGCCTTCGCCCTTTACCGAAATCGGGTCAAAGGTCGTGCCTTTCACCGTGTGGTTGGCATTGTCCACGCCCCAGATCATCCATGCACGTTCGTGCCCTTCCAGTGCTGCGGAGTTGGCTAGGGCGGAGATGTACTGGCCAACGTCTTCTGGCTTGTCCCAATTGGATTTGAATTCGATCGTGCTTTGCTCGCGCCGAAGCCCTCGCAGGCGATCGACCAGGGCGATGAGGGTGGGCTGATCCATTATTTTTACCTTTTGGCCTTAGATCAGCCTAGTTCGGCCGGTCAGGAGCTCTTGCATCATGGCTTGTTTGAGGTACTGGTACTTCATTAGTTTTGCCTCCATGGCTTCCACTTCGCTCTCTTCGTCGTTAATGATGGCTGCGATTGCCTTTTGCTCATCAATAGATGAAGGTAGCTGGATCTCAAAGTCTTGAAATGTTGGTAGGCGTAGTGAGTCTACCGTTGCCTTTACCGTGTTTTTTAGGGCCCATGATCCAAACCTGTTTTTCATGTATAAATAGACGTATTTTGCATGGGCGTCTGCGGAGAATTGTGTGATTGCATATACGCGCTGGTGGACATCGAACTTGCCGTTTACGTAGTGATATACATCTCCGATACGGCCTTCGCCTGGGACGAGAATTGCTTCGCAGTCGTGGGAGTAGGTGTCGATCCGTTCTACAAATTCTGATCGAACGAAGAAGGGGTAGGCTCCTCCCGAGCATTTATCTTCGTTATTTCTGCTTCCGGTCTTGATATGTGTTACGTCTCCTAGTTTCACGCTCTTCCATGGATGAGTGTACCCAGCTAGGCGGGTTTTGCCGCTGAGAAGCTGTTGCATGGTGGCCTGCTTGATGGCACGCTTCTTCGTGATAAGGCATTTTAGGCTCTCTAAAAGCGCATCCATGTCGTTAAGGGCCGTGGCGATGGCTCGTTGCTCTACTCTGGGGGGGAGTAGTACTGGTATGCCAAGGCAGGTTGATTTATTTAGCTTGGGCTGGGCTGTTCCGGTGTTGTACTGTTCGTAGTTTAGGCTCTCTAGGTACTCGGAGAGGTAGTTGATGTCTACTTCTTGGTTTATTCTAAGCACGTGTGCGTGGTTGTTAACCCAGGATTTTCCTGTTATTTTGAATGCGAGCCTGCTATTTCTGTTGATGATGTTTTCGCCATCCAAGAAGAATCAAATCTTCGTCGAATAGAAAGTCGTTTATATAGTCAACAATCCCTGATGCGCCGTAGTAAGGAATGTTTCCCTGGATTTTTAATCTATCATTGTCCTTAATTGGCTTTCTCGAGCTGTCTAGGAAGTCCGCGATGCTGCCAAGCTCCTTGATCTCCCAGTCTTTGGGTATAACTACGGTGTTTTTTTTATGTTGCTTATATATTAATTTCATACCACCCCCATCTTCTTAAGATGCTCTTCCACTTTGGCACTCAATACAGCCACTTCCGCTTCCAGCTTGGGCAGCGGAGTCTCGTACCGCTCGGCCAGCTCGCGGATGCGGTTGCCCAGTGTCTGGGCAATGGCATCGACTTCCTGTTGGATGTCCTTCTTTAGCCTGGCCAGCCATTTGTCGTTCAGCAGCAGGTGCTTCACTTCATGCTCTGTCAAGCTGGCGTAGCGTTCAAGCGTTTTCTGCTCCAGGTCGTTATCCAGTTGCTTGACGGTCGTTTTCAGGCTGCTGGCTTGCTGGGCGAGCTGCTGCCATTGTTGCAGCACGGCCAGTTCCTCTTCGCTATCCGTGTCGTTGCCTATCTCTGCAATACGGCTTTTCACCTGGCTGGCATTGATCTTGTCAAAGTCATTGAACACGCCGTCCTCGCCACCGTGTTCTTCTTCCAGTTCGGTGATCTGGTTGTTGATGCTCTCCAGTTCGGCTTGCCGTGCGTCCAGTTCTGCCTGTTCGGTGGGCAGGTAGCGGGCCACGACGTAGGGCTTGGGCAGCAGATCGCAGGTCCAGCCTTTGTCGCGGGTCTTGCCTTTCTTGTCGGTTTCCTGAATGCGGCGAGGTTGTGCCACCCAGCCGTCGACGGAGATCAGGTAGGCGTCGTCCTGCAGGGTTTCCACCCAGTAGTCCATCAGGTGCTGGTAGATGGCGTAGGCGTCCAGCAGCGGTGCGGTGCGGAAGGTGCCCAGCAGGGCTTCCGATACTGCGTGGATCAGAGCCTTGGGGTTGCACCCAGCTTGAAAGCCTTCCAGTTGCGGTTTGATGCTCTGTTGCCACTGGTCGAAAAGGGCTTCGACCTTGGTGCGGAAGGTGTTGAACTCGGGGTGCGCCAGGATGGTGGCACGTATGTCGCTGATGGGCACGCGCAGGCGGGCGTAGCCTGGACGCTCTTCCTCGAAGAGGGCGCTGCGTAGGCCGGGCATTTCCTGCCAATCAGCGGCAAAGGCATCCAGGTCACGCTCCGGAATGCCACCGTTGAGGTGGGCATCAATGTCCTGCAAGTCTTCGGGTTCGCTGCTGTCGATGTAGCGGGGCAGGTTGAGGTTGTAGTCGTTCTTTTCGCCTTTGATTTCATCCAGCGGCACCATGCGGGCGTAGCGATCCACATCCTTGCCCTGGCGGAAGGTGTCGATGATGTGGTGGATATCACGTTCACGCAGCCGGTTCTTGGCACCGTCCTTGATGAAGCCCTTGCTGGCGTCGATCATCAGGATGCCCTTGCGGGCGGCAGCATTTTCCTTGTCCAGCACCAGGATGCAGGCAGGAATGCCGGTGCCGTAGAACAGGTTGGCGGGCAGGCCGATGATGGCCTTGAGGATGCCCGAATTCACCAGCTCCTTGCGGATGCTGGCTTCGGCATTGCCTCGGAACAGCACGCCGTGCGGCAGGATGATGGCGCCTTTGCCTGTGTTGGGTTTCATGCTGCGGATGACGTGCAGCAGATAGGCATAGTCCCCTTGCTTGGCAGGCGGTTCGCCCCAGGCAAAGCGCTGCCAAGGGTCGTTAGCGGGGTCGATGCCGTTGCGCCAGGCCTTGTCGGAAAACGGCGGATTGGCCACGACATAGTCGTAGGTGCGCAGGTTATTGCCATCCTTGAACTTGGGGTCGGCCAGCGTGTTGCCGCTGAGGATGTTGGCCGAGGGGAAGTTGTGCAGGATCATGTTCATGCGGGCCAGACCTGCCGTGGTCACGTCCTTTTCCTGGCCTTCCAGGGTGATCTGCTTGCCGGCTTCGGCGGCCACCTTCAGCAGCAAAGAGCCTGATCCGCAGGTGGGGTCGTAGGCGGTGGTGGCGCCCTTGGTGTTCTCGGGCGAGATGCCGATGGCCTGGGCAATGACACGACTGACTTCAGCCGGGGTGTAGAACTGGCCCTTGCTCTTGCCACTTTCGGTGGCGAAGTGGCGCATCAGGTATTCGTAGGCGTCGCCCAGGAGGTCGTCGTTTTCGGCACGATGCTTGCCGAAGTTGAGTTCCGGTTTCTCGAAGATGGCGATCAGATTGGTCAGGCGGTCTACCCGGTCCTTGCCTTCGCCCAGCTTGTTGGGGTCGTTGAAATCAGGAAAGTCGCTACGAGCCAGTTTGCTGTTGGCCTCGATGAGTGGCTGGATGACCTGGGTGTTGATCCGGTCGCCGATGTCGGGATTGCCTTTCAGGGCGACCATGTCCTGGAATGAGGCGCCCTTGGGAATGACGACAGGTGGGGCGAAGTCATCACTGTTGGCGTACTTGTCGCTGATGTACTTGATGAACAGCATGAACAGGACATAGTCCTTGTACTGGCTGGCGTCCATGCCGCCACGCAGTTCATCGCACGATGCCCAGATGGAGCTGTAGAGGTCTGACTTCTTGATGATGCCGCTGCGCGCGGCGGGAAGCTGGATGGCTGCAGAGACTGTCTTTTCTTTGCTTTTGGCAGCGGCCTTGGGGTTCTTTTCTGCTTTGGGCACGGGTTGGGTGTAGGCTGCTGCGGGGGCTTCCTGAAGCATCATCTGGGGGGATGGGCTGAGGCTTGCGGCATGGCTGGCCAGGGAGACTGAGCCGCCTCGTCCACGACCGAGCAGGATCCGGCCCTGGGCCAGTAGTTGCTGCTTGATGCTGTCGTAGGTGGCTTCCTGCCAGCCCAGGGCGTCACGCAGCTTCTGGTTGCCGGCAGAACCGCCCAGGGATTCGAGCGTGTGGATGAAGCGCTTGATCTTCTGCTCTGTGGTGTTCACGGTGGTCAGACATTGAACAGGAAGTTCAGCACGTCCCCGTCCTGGACGACGTAGTCCTTGCCTTCGGCGCGCATCTTGCCGGCTTCCTTGGCGCCCTGTTCTCCCTTGTACTGGATGAAGTCGTCGAAGGCGATGGTCTGGGCGCGGATGAAGCCGCGTTCGAAGTCGGTGTGGATGACGCCGGCGGCTTTGGGGGCGGTGTCGCCTTTGTGGATGGTCCAGGCGCGGACTTCCTTGACGCCGGCGGTGAAGTAGGTCTGCAGGCCCAGGAGGTCGTAGCCGGCGCGGATGAGGCGGTTGAGGCCGGGTTCTTCGAGGCCGAGGTCGGCGAGGAAGGCGAGCTTGTCTTCGTCGTCGAGGTCGGCCAGTTCGGCTTCGATCTGGGCGCAGAGGGCGACAACGGGGGCGCCTTCCCTGGCGGCGTGTTCGCGCAGTCTGTCGAGGTACGGGTTGTTCTGGAAGCCGTCCTCGGAGACGTTGGCGACGTACATGGCGGGCTTGAGGGTCATGAGGCCGTAGGGCTTGAGGAGGGCCTTGTCTTCGGCGCTCAGGTCCAGCGAGCGGGCGGGTTTGCCTTCGTTGAGGTGGGGCTGGAGTTTTTCGAGCAGGGTGGTGAGGCGCAGGGCTTCCTTGTCGCCGGCGCGGGCTTTCTTGATTTCGCGGGCGTGGACGCGCTCGATGGTGGCGAGGTCGGCCAGGGCGAGTTCGGTGACGATGGTCTCGATGTCGGCGATGGGGTCGACGCGGCCGTTGACGTGGACGACGTTGGGGTCGTCGAAGCAGCGGACGACGTTGACGATGGCGTCGGTCTCGCGGATGTTGGCGAGGAACTGGTTGCCGAGGCCTTCGCCTTTGCTGGCGCCAGCGACGAGGCCGGCGATGTCGACGAATTCGACGATGGCGGGCTGGATCTTCTGGGGCTGGACGATTTCAGCGAGCTTGGCGAGGCGGGGGTCAGGGACTTCGACGATGCCGACGTTGGGCTCGATGGTGCAGAAGGGGTAGTTGGCAGCTTCGATGCCGGCTTTGGTCAGCGCGTTGAAGAGGGTGGATTTGCCGACGTTGGGCAGGCCGACGATGCCGCATTGGAGTGCCATGGGGTGTCCTTCTTGCTGGGCGATGTAGGGGTGGGCCGGCGGGGCAGGTGTCAGGCCGGGTGGGCCTGCGTTGTGGATGCCCTGGGTGTGCCGGATCGGGATGCTGGGATTCTAGAGCGAGTCGGTGGGTTTGGCTTCGGGGCTGCCTTTGCGGGCGGCCTTGGCCTGCTGCATGGCGGGGTCGGCGCCGTGCAGTTGCTGGGTGGCGATTTCCCAGCCGTCACGCATGAGGATGGGCAGGTGGTCGACGCTGCGGTCGATGGCCTGGTCGATGAGCTGCTGGTCGCTCTGGCTGGGTTTGCCCAGGACGAAGTCGACGACGGACTTGTTGAGGTTGAGGCTGCGGGGGTGGCCGATGCCCAGGCGCAGGCGCCAGTAGCGAGGGGTGCCGAGGTGGGCGGTGATGTCGCGCAGGCCATTGTGGGTGCTGGAGCCGCCAAGTTTCAGGCGGGCGGAGCCGGGCATGAGGTCGAGTTCGTCGTAGGCGACGAGGATGTCGGCGGGTTCCAGGCGGTAGAAGCGCGCCAGGGCGCCGACGGACTGGCCGGAGCGGTTCATGTAGGTCATGGGCTTGAGCAGCCGCACGACCTGGGTGCCGATGCGGACTTCGCCGACATCGCCCAGGAATTTGGCGTCGGGGCGCATCTGGCCGGGGTAGTGGCGCAGCAGGGCGTCGATGAACCAGAAGCCGGCGTTGTGCCGGTCGTGGGCGTGCTGGTCGGTGGGGTTGCCCAGGCCGACGATGAGGCGGGGGGCGTTCATGCGGGCGTGGCTTGTATGTGCGGGATGTCAGGCAGCTGATGCGCCGAAGGAGGGGGCTGGGGCTGCCGTGAGGGCCTTCGGGACATGCTTGATGGCCATGAGCCCGATCCTTATGAAAAACGGGCCGACTGGCGGCCCGTTGGGGTGGACATCCTGTCGCTGTCGGGGCCCGCATCGGGGGAGGTCCGGCAGCGACGGATGTCCGTGCTTGGCCGTGAGGGCCTTATTTCTTGTCGGCTTCGCCAGCGGCCGGGGCTGTAGCGGCTGCGGCGGCTGCATCGGCCACCGCGCTTTCGGCCTCACCATCTATGTCGGAGCCGCCGACCAGCGAGGCGGAGGCCAGGACGGGATCGGTTCCCGGGGTGATGACAGCGGTGACGCCTTTGGGCAGCTTGATGCTGCTGAGGTGGACGGAGTGGTCCATGCCCAGTTCAGCCAGGTCGACTTCGATGAACTCGGGCAGATCCTTGGGCAGAACCTGGACTTCGATCTCGGTCATGACGTGGTTGACGACAGCCTTGTTCAGCTTGACGGCCGGCGAGTTCTCACCGTTGACGAAGTGCAGCGGCACTTTGACACTGATCTTCTGGTTGGCGGCCACGCGCTGGAAGTCGACGTGCAGGACCTGCTGTTTGTACGGGTGCCATTGCACGTTGCGCAGCAGCACGCGCTGTTTCTTGCCGTCGATGTCCATGTCCAGGATGGACGAGTGGAAGGCTTCGACGCGCAGGGCGTGGTAGAGGGTGTTGTGGTCGAGGGCGATCTGAATGGGGTCGGCTTCGCCACCGTAGACGATACCGGGTACCTGATCGGCGCGACGGAGGCGGCGGCTCGCACTCGTCCCCACGTCCTTGCGTTCTTGGGCACTGATCTGCATTGGGCAGTTCCTTAGATATATCTGCCGGTCCGCGACCAGATCCGGCAGGGGTTGAGAAAGCGAAAGATGATAACCGATGTCGGTGCCGACTGGCCAAGGAGGTCGGTCATCCGGCATTCGTTACAGGCATGTCACCGATTCAGCGCTGGCACACCGTTGCCGAAGCCGCTGAGGGATTGGCACTGAAGCTGTCGGTCCCTTATGGAGAGGCTGTACGGCCAGCTGTGGTGTGCTGACCGAGAGGGTACGCTGGGGGCGCGCTTCGCTGAGCTGTGCTCACTCCATGAAGAGCATGGAGACGGAGTCGGAGCGGTTAATGCGCAGGATGGTCTCGCCGATGAGCTGGCCGCAACCCAGGACACGGATCTTGCTGCAGGCGCGGCCTTCATCTGTGAGAGGGATGGTGTCGGTGACGACAAGTTCGTCCAGCGGGGATTCGGTGATGCGCTCGATGGCCTTGCCGGAGAGCACGGGGTGGGTGCAGTAGGCGGAGACGCGCACAGCACCGTGTTTCTTGAGGGCTTCGGCCGCGCGGCACAGGGTGCCGGCGGTGTCGACCATATCGTCCATCAGCAGGCAGTCTCGGTTGGAGACTTCGCCAATGATGTTCATCACCTCAGCGACGTTGGCCTTCTGGCGACGCTTGTCGATGATGGCCAGTTCGCAATCCAGTCGTTTGGCCAGGGCGCGGGCACGTACGACGCCGCCGACGTCCGGTGACACCACCATGGTGTTTTCCAGCTTGCGCTTGGTGATGTCGGACAGCAGGATGGGGGCGGCGTAGATGTTGTCGACGGGGATATCGAAGAAGCCTTGAATCTGGTCGGCGTGCAGGTCCATGGTGAGGACGCGGTCGACACCGGCGACCTGCAGCATGTTGGCCACGACCTTGGCGCTGATGGCCACGCGCGAGGAGCGCACGCGGCGGTCCTGGCGGGCGTAGCCGAAGTAGGGAACGACGGCGGTGATGCGGCCTGCCGAGGCGCGACGCAGGGCGTCGACGAGGATCAGCAGCTCCATCAGGTGGTCGTTGGTGGGCGCAGAGGTGGACTGGATGACGAAGGCATCCTTGCCACGGACGTTTTCCAGGATCTCGACGTTGACTTCACCGTCGGAGAAACGACCGACGATGGCCTTGCCCAGCGGGATACCTAGGTGGGCGGCTACGTCAGAAGCGAGGGCGGGGTTGGCATTGCCCGTGAAGAGCACCGGTCCTTCGGACCAGAGAGCGGGCATGGTGACAGGGCTGGGGCGGTAGGAGCTGCGGTGCACGAGAGTCTGACCTGTCTGGGCGCTGGTCCGGAAACCGTATGGCTGCTGCCGAAAGAATCAGGCCGGCGAAGCCGACCCGATGAAAGAGTGGCTGGGGAGGAAGGATTCGAACCCTCGAATGCCGGAATCAAAATCCGGTGCCTTAACCAACTTGGCGACTCCCCAACGGATGACTGGCAAGCCCTCTGACCAGATAGAGGGTGCCGGTTTCGGTACGCATTGTAATACGTTCAGAAGCCGACGTTTGCCTGGCGACAACAATTTTTTTGCTGACCCGCTGAGCTTCCTGGAGCAGAGCCAGGGCAGTGGCATGACTTTGTGTGGCAGCGAATACGCAGGCACCAGAACCCGTCATGCGGACGGTGATGGCGCTTTCCGCCTCACGGCCATTGCCTGGTGCAACCTGATCTGCTGCCTGTTGAAGAAGTTGAACAGCCTGCCTGACGGCGGGCTGCCTAGCTTCCACAACTGGTTGCAGGTCGTTATGCCCTGCCATTGCTGTGAAGCCTCGGATTGTGAGGAGTTTCGTGTCGCGTGTCAATTCGGGGGCTGAAAAAATTCCGGCGGTGGCCACATGGGCGTTGGGCATGAACAACACGAACCAGCGATCGGGCAGGGAAATGGGCTGAAAGACGTCGCCGATGCCGGTGGCGTAGGCGTTCTGGCCGTAGACGAAGACAGGGACGTCGGCACCCAGCGGGCGGGCGATGTCGATGAGGCGTTCACGCGACAGGCCGAGCTGCCAGAGCTGGTTGAGGCCCAGCAGCACGGTGGCGGCATCGGAGCTTCCTCCGCCCAGGCCGGCGCCCATGGGGATCTGCTTGTCGAGGGTGACGCGCACACCCAACGGGCAGCCGGTGGCTTCCTTCAGGGCGCGGGCAGCGCGCAGGGTGAGGTCGTCGTCGGCAGAAAAGCCTTCGGGATCATGCATGCGGCCAATGTGGCCGGAAGGATCCAGCTCCAGGGTGACGTGGTCTTCCAGGTCGATGAACTGGAAG
>ERZ772968.202-NODE-202-length-29423-cov-6.983315_pt1 | contig 29423 bp, 24 predicted proteins | sample MGYA00580674_ERZ772968 | MGnify/ENA primary metagenome ERZ772968 (study PRJEB29015, sample SAMEA2737940) | human oral metagenome | biome: human oral; feature: human-associated habitat; material: dental | place: China | collected 2138 ...
GGTTACGGTGGCCAGACTCCAGCGCAATCCTACAGTCAAGGCAGAGATTGAAATGCGGAATTTTGAAAATACCCTGCCTGTAGGATTTTTCACCTATCCCATATCCCAGGCTGCAGATATTACTGCCTTTAAGGCCACCACGGTACCCGTGGGAGAGGACCAGCTTCCCATGATTGAGCAAACCAGGGAAATTGTGCGTAAGTTCAATTCTGTATACGGGGAGGTGCTGGTGGAGCCGGAGGCATTGGTTCCGGAAAGCAATGCGGCCAAAAGGCTGCCGGGAACCGATGGAAAGGCCAAGATGAGCAAGTCCCTGGGAAACTGCATTTATCTTTCAGACAGCCCGGATCAGGTGAATGCCGATGTAAAAACCATGTACACAGATCCCCTGCATTTAAAAGTATCGGATCCGGGACATTTGGAGGGCAATACGGTATTTACCTACTTGGAGGCTTTTTCCCGGCAGGAGCATTTTTACTTAAAACCTCCAGATATGAATGGATCATCGCTTCGATTTCCTGTTTCGGTTTTTGTAGTGCATAAGAAAGCTCGTCGTAAAAGATGCGATATGCAGAATCGTATAATTTACGTTCTTGAATAGGAAGTTCTTTGATTTTACTGCGACCAGGTCAGCGCGGCGGTGCCGTGGGAAGTACAGGCCGAACACGAGCGCGGCCATGGCAACCAGGTCAATGGCGATCAGAATCAGGGCGGTCATTGGTGTCTCCTTTTGTCGATGCACCAATTTCCCCACGCGACCCTATGAAGAACCTATGAAGCTCTCATATTTCTCATATGACTTTTGGGAGTGTTGCTGTGTGGCGCCGCTGGTGTTCCGGGCGCCGGAGGGCCCGGCCGCCCGCGAGGCTAGGCGGCCTCACTTCGTTCGGCGCCGCTCCTCGAAGCCCGCCCGTGCCCTCCGGTCCCTCCGGCGCCCTCCACACCAGTGACGCCAGTTGCTGATATGCGGCTCGGCGCGTCGTCTCGAAGCCCGGCCAGGCCCTGCCGCCACCCACGGGCACCCCAGCCAGGCCCCTCACCCGCGACCAGGCCATACGAGCGCGAAAAGATTCGCCCTGCTCGCCTCCATCAGCACCCACGCGCGAAAAAGTTCGCCCAGCGCATGCAAAACACCCCAAAATCGGCCTTTTTTCGCCTGCTGAGCGAATTTATTCGCGCCGATGTGGCCAGAGCCGACTCACAACACCTGCCGACCACCTTGCCTGAAACCGATGACACCAATGCGGGTGGCTCACTGCCTCGATATGAAACCGCCGGCACCTCTGCGAGCTCCTTTCCGCACACGGTTGAAACCACTGACACCTTTGCTCGCACGAAACGGCCAATTCCGGGCCATTTTCTGCCCGCAAAGGCGTCGCGGGTTTCATGCACCCCTCGCCGAGCACCCGCAAAGGCGATCACGGTTTCACGAACCGCTCCCCAACCGCCCGCAAAGGCGTCCCCGGTTTCACCCTCGCCGGACGCTACGCCCACAGCTCAAACCTCGTGTGGCCTGCGCACACGCCACAACGCCGGTGGCACACTGGCCACATGACTGACACCCCCGCTCCCCGAGCCCGCACGAACGAGCCGGCCCAGGCCACGTCCCTCCCGTCCCTGGCGGTTACCGGCGCATCCGGGAACGTCGGAGGTACCACCGCCCGACTCCTGTCCGAGCGCGGCCTGCCCCTGCGCCTGCTCGCGAACACGCCGTCGCGCGCTCCCGAGCTGCCCGGAGCTATCGCGGTGAAGTGCTCGTACGAGGACACGCTCACGACGCGCGTCGCGCTGGAAGGGGTTGACGTCCTTTTCATGGTGTCCGCACCCGAGAGCGAGGACCGCCTGGACAAGCACCTCGCCTTCGTCGACGCAGCCGCGGCCTCCGGGGTGCGCCACATCGTGTACTTGTCGTTCATGAACGCGGCGCCCGACGCGACGTTTACGCTGGCGCGCACGCACTTCCACACGGAGGAGCGCATCAAGGCGTCGGGCATGACGTACACGTTCTTGCGCGATAACTTCTACGCGGACTTTTTCGTGGAGTTGCCGGACGAGGAGGGTCGCATCCTCGGGCCCGCGGGCGACGGGCGCGTGGGCGTGGTGGCGCGCGAGGACGCGGGGCGCGTGGCGGCCGGCGTCCTGGCGGATCCGGGGCGTTACGAGAACCAGATCCTTGATGTGACGGGTCCCGAGGCGTTGACCCTCGATGAGATCGCCGACGTTCTCTCCCGCGTGTGGGGTCGTCCTGTTACCTACGTTCGCGAGACCGTTGAGGAGGCGTATGAGTCGCGCAGGAAGTGGCCGGCAGCCCAGTGGGAGTACGACTCGTGGGTGTCGACCTACACGTCGATTGCGCGCGGCGAAATGGACGTTGTCTCCTCGACCGTGCGCGACGTGACGGGCCGGGACCCGCTCACCTTCGAGGAGGTCGCTCGGGCGGCGCTCACCTTGGTCTCCTGACCATCTTCGGTTGCGGCTTCGTTGGAAAGCCTCGTTTCATCGATGAGGCCGGGCCTGTCTTATGCGCACAGGCTTGCTGGCTCCGTCACACTCCTGGTAGCGTCGCGGCATGAATACCACGCCACTGAGCACCCTCGCCCGGCGGCATGGCTACGTCCGGGGGGAGTGGTAACCGTGACTCGCCCTTTTTCATTTTTGGCAAGAAGATCCCACGACAGTTCTCCTCGGGGCGTGGACCTGGCTGCGCGAGACTTGTGGAAGCTCACTGCGATCACCATTGTCGTTAACGCCGTCTTGGCGGTGAGTGCCTACTGGGTTTTCTCATTCGTTCGCATCGGGCCGCTACAGCTGCTCTTCATCTGGTTCCCGCTGTATCTGTGCGCGGCGCTTCCCCACCTCGTCGAGCAAAGTGTGCGCCCATTCTGGTCATCACGTCCTTATTTCGAGGACGGCTCCATCGTCATTCCGGGCAACCACCAGTCCATCGCGCTCGTCACGACCGGATTCCTGCTCTACGCCTTCGCGGACGGGACGATGGCCGCGGGTTTCACGACCGGACAACCCTTCCACGCCGCGATATATGTGTTCGCCGTTGCATCCATGGCCTACCTTGAGTGCAGCCGCAATCCCGGCAAGGATCTCGTCATCGCCCTGACTGACAAGCAAAAGACAACTCTGAGCCCCGAGGGAGTTTCCTTCCACTTCCCGGAGCTGCTGTCCGTCGAGGAAGATTCAAACAACCGTGACGTCACCATCCTGTGGACAGATAACGTCACCATCCACACCGTCAGCAGTCCAACAATGATTCTTCACGCAGACCCTGACATATACGACGGACCGTGGGGCATCTCGTCCGAGCGCATCGGCATCCCCTTCACCGGCCTCGACGCCCTCATGCGGCACTTCAACGAGCACCCCGAGGACCGCCCACTCCTGGCCACGCCGCAGGGCGTCGACCTCGTCAACGACATCCTCGCTGAGGCCCACATGGATCTCATAACCCAACAAAGGAGGCGCTCATGAGCACCAAGAAACGCATCCTCGTGACGCTGATAGTCGCGGTCCTGGCCGCGATCGTTATCTTCCCGATGCTGCCCCTCGAATACCGCGACCGCGTCGTCGCGGTCCTCACCCACCCGCTGTACTACCTGGGCTTGGGTAACTGGTGAGCGCTCCGATAGTACGCACTTGACTCAAGAAGGCGGCGGGGTCGTCTACGAGTGAATCCAGCACTCGGAACGCCGCACCCCGAACCGTCAGCGACGCAGAATCCGGCAGCACCTCAACGATCGGCGAGGACCACGGGGCCTGCAGCGTGCGCGTCTCAATCTCCTCGCGCGCCGGATCCAGCAGGGCACCACTCAGCTCAGCAATGGCACCGCCCAGCACGACGTGAGGGATGTCCATCGCGTTGATGACCCCCGACAACACGCGCCCAAGGGCCGCCCCGGCCTCCATCAGCACGGCGCGCGCACACTCCTGCTCCGCGCCCACGGCAAGCGATTCTGGGGGCTTCGCCCCGGCCTCATCGACGAGGCCCGCGCAACTCAGAATTGCTCGCGCCCCGGACCCCGCAGGGGCACCCACATGCTCGGCGAGGGCGCGCACACCCAGATAGGCCTCGAGGCATCCACGCGCACCGCAGCGGCACAGCGGCCCATTGGGATCCGCGCACATGTGCCCGATTTCGCCGGACCAGGCACGCGCCCCGCTCATCGGCCGATGATCGACGATGACGCCAGCGCCAACGCCCACCTCACCCGACACGTACACGAAGGTCGACGGACCACCGGCCACCCCCGGTCGCGTGTAGGCAACCGCGTAGGCCGCCAGGTCCGCTTCGTTCGCGACGACCACCGGGTTCAGGTCGGCGAGCGGGGCAAGTAGCTGGTCGTGCGGGATGTCGCGCCACCCCAGGTTCGGGGCGAGCGCGAGGCGGGTCGGCGACACCAGGCCCGGCAGCCCAACGCCCGTCCCTAGAAACAGGGCGCCGTCGGGCAGGGTGTCTTCTAGCAGAGTGTGGGCCTCTTGGGCCGCGAGCGCCATCGTCTCCTCCGGCGCACTGTCGGCGAAATCGCGCTCAATCCGTCGGTGCCCGAGCTCCCTTCCGGCGAGGTCAACGAGCATGACGTCAAGGCTCGCGACGTCCACTTCGACGCCGAGGGCGACGGCGCTGCCCTCCGCAGGGGTGAGGCGGTTGGCCGGGCGGCCACGGCCGCCACCGTCACCGGGTTCGAGTTCTCGCACGAGTCCGGCACCCACCAGGTCGTCCACTAGGCGCGAGATCGTCGCGCGCGTCATTCCGGTGCGCTGCGAGAGGCCTGCGCGCGTGACCTCGCCCGGCGAGGCGAGGATGTTGCGCAGCACCGTCGACATGTTGGATGCGCGCACGTTTTCCGACTTCACGCCGCGGTTCTGAGCGCCCATCCCCCACTCCGAGGGGCGCGGCGAGGCGACCGGGCCGCGACTGATACGGCCGGCGTCGTTGGCGCTGTCGGAACGGGTCGGCATGGACTCAGGCTACCGTGTCGGGGTGGCGGTTCCGCGAGTTTGAGGTATCGGCAGATGCCAACTGTTACAAACGTCGTCAATCCGACGCATTTTCAATCGGTCTTTCGGGCTGCATGTTACAAACGTCGTCATTCCGACACCAAAAGCACCGAAACGAGCCGATTTTCGCCCTAGATTGACGACGTTTGTAACACCGGTTGAGAAAGACGGGCTGAAATCTCTCCGGATTGACGACGTTTGTAACAACGATGCAGCTCGGCGCCTCAACAAACGCCCTTCACGAGCAGACTTCCCCAGGTTGCATGTGCTCTTCAAGTTATCCACAGGCAACCGCACACTACTTGCACCAGTTGACATGAAATAAGACAGTCAGATCATCGCGAGAAATCCAACCGTGGGAGCACATCATGACTGACAACGAACGACCGTCACTTCGGGCCATCCGAGAATGTCTCATCTCACCAAGGGAAGACCCGAATCGGATGCGCGTGAGCCGGGCAGCCCACAAAGGAACGCTCGTCAGGATCGCGCGAGGAATCTACCTCCCCGCTTCAACTCTCGAAGGCCACCCCCTCTGGCTCCAAAAGACAATCATTCGCGGGTCACGCATCTGTGCCCTGACCATGCGAAGGGGCGATTATGTTCTGACTGGCGAATGTGCGGGATGGATCCTAGGACTCCCCGTCGATACCGACAGGGGGCCGATTACTGCCTATGCGCCAATCAATCGCGGAGAACGGAAACTCTTCTTCGATGCGGTTCGCATCGGTTCCAAACTGGTTATGCCGGCGGGTCAAGCCTCAATTATCCGAACATCTCTCCCGGCACACCAGATCGCGGACGGCTTCGCTATCCCTTTCGCTCCGCGCATCCTGGTCGACTGCGCGCGGCTAGCCGCAGAGGAGCAGGCCTTTGCGCTGACGTGCGCTGGTATGGCTCGCTTGGCGAGCTACTCACGCTTCGACCAGCTCGCCTCTCGCGAGCGAGCCGAACAGGCACGCCACAATCTTCTGCAGGAACTTGCCTTACTCCCCCGCTCGAGCCGCGGCACTAGTCAAGCTCGATGGATCATTTCCCACGCAGATGCCGGATGTGAGTCCCCTGGAGAATCTCGAGTGCTCCACGCGTTGATCCTGGCCGGAATCAAGGGGATCACCACTCAGGAGGAGGTCCGCTGCGACGGGCGAACATTCTTCATCGACATCGCAATCCCCGGTCTGAAAATCGCCATCGAGTTCGATGGACGCATCAAGTATGGAGACAGCGTTCAGGAAGTACATGACAACATCGAGGCCGAACAACGCCGGGCTCGCCTCCTCCAACTCGCCGGGTGGCGCATCATCCGTATTCGCTGGTCCGATCTGCAACGTATCGGCGAGGTTGTCGCGCAGGTTCTCGTTGCAATCAGACAGCGCGCCGGCCACTGAGTACCGCTTCGACACATCCGTCGTACGAACTTGTCGGAGGGCCTTGACGAACGCGCACACAGGTATTAAGTTTTACCCCACAACAAATAAATTGTGACGACGCAAACACGACGCGCAACGACCGTGCGACCAAACACGCGAGTACGGCACACGGACCAACATCCACCACCACACAACGACGCGCAGCGCCACCGACGACGCGGCGCCATCCCCTCCAACTGAACACCGACGTTCGAAAGGACACCACTATGACAACCACGCCCGACAACAAGTTCTCCTTCGGCCTGTGGACGGTCGGCTGGAATGCGGTCGACCCCTTTGGTACGAGGACCCGCCCGGTCCTGGATCCGTGGGAGTACACGGAAAAGCTCGCGGAGGTCGGCGCGTGGGGCATTACCTTCCACGACAATGACGTGTTCGACTTTGACGCGTCGGATCAGGAGCGTCACGACCGCGTCATGAAGGTGAAGGAGGCGGCCGACGCGGCTGGCCTCGTCATTGAGATGGTCACGACGAACACATTCACGCACCCGGTCTTCAAGGATGGCGGCCTGACGAACAACGACCGTTCGATCCGCCGTTTCGGCCTGCGCAAGATCCTGCGCAACGTGGATCTGGCTGCGGAGATGGGCGCGACGACGTTCGTCATGTGGGGCGGACGCGAGGGCGCGGAGTACGACTCGTCGAAGGACCTAAATGCGGCGTTTGACCGCTACAAGGAGGGCCTGGATACGGTCGCCGCCTACATCAAGTCGCGCGGCTACGACCTGAAGATTGGCCTGGAGCCGAAGCCGAATGAGCCTCGCGGCGACATTTTCCTACCGACGGTCGGCCACGCGCTGGCCCTCATCGCGCAGCTTGAGCACGGCGACATCGTGGGCCTGAACCCGGAGACGGGTCACGAGCAGATGGCCGGCCTGAACTACACGCATGCGCTGGCACAGGCGCTCAACGCGGGCAAGCTCTTCCACATTGACCTCAACGGCCAGTCGGGCATCAAGTACGACCAGGACAAGGCGTTCGGTCACGGCGACCTGGCCAGCGCGTTCTTCACGGTTGACCTGCTGGAGAACGGCTTCCCGGGAGGTGGCCCGCGCTACGAGGGTCCGCGCCACTTCGACTACAAGCCGAGCCGCACGGAGGGCATGGAGGGCGTGTGGGAGTCCGCACGCGCGAACATCGAGATGTACCTGACGCTGGCGGCCAAGGCCCGCGCGTTCCGCGAGGATCCGGTCACCCAGGAGCTGCTCGAGGCTGCGTCGGTTCCCGAGCTGGGCGAATCCACGCTGGCGACGGGCGAGTCCCTCGAGGACTTCTTGGCGGATCGCAGCTCCTACGAGGAGTTCGACGCGCAGGCCGCCGGCGAGCGCGAGTACCACTTCGTGGAGCTGTACCAGCAGGCGATGCGTCACCTGATCGGCTGATCGTCTCTTCGACGAGGAGTTGTGTGATGGGCGAGAGGCCTTTCGTTGCGGGTGTCGATTCGTCGACGCAGTCGTGCAAGGTGGTCGTGTGGGATCCGGTGTCGGGCGAGGTGGTGCGCGAGGGTCGCGCGCCGCATCCGGAGGGCACCGAGGTGGATCCACGCGCCTGGTGGGACGCGTTGAACGAGGCCGTGGCCGCAGCCGGCGGGTTGGACGACGTGCGGGCGCTCAGCGTGGGCGGCCAGCAGCATGGCATGGTTGTGCTGGATGAGCGCGGCGAGGTGATTCGTCCGGCGCTGCTGTGGAATGACACGAGGAGCGCGGGCGCGGCTCGGGATTTGATCGCGGAGCGCGAGGGGGATTCGACGGGCGAGGCCTGGTGGGCCGATGCCACGGGCTCGGTTCCCGTCGCGTCGTTAACGGTCACGAAGCTGCGGTGGCTGGCGGATCACGAGCCGGAGGCGGCCCAGCGCGTGGCCGCGGTGTGCTTGCCGCACGACTATTTGACGTGGCGGATCGCGGGCGGTTTCGAGCGCTTGGGCCTGGAGGGCTTGGCGACGGATCGGTCGGATGCCTCGGGGACGGGGTACGTGGATCGGTCGGGGTCGGCATATCGGCGTGACATTCTCGCCCAGGCGCTGCGCTGTGACGAGGAGCGGGCCGAGCACATCGTGCTGCCGCGGATTGCGGAACCGTACGAGGTCGTGGCTCACGGGGACGAGGCGCGCGGCTGGGGCGAGATCGCCTTGGGTCCGGGCGCGGGTGATAACGCGGCGGCGGCCCTCGGCGTGGACTTGGGTCCGGGCGCGGCAATGCTGAGCCTGGGGACGTCGGGCGTGGTCGCGGCGGTGTCGGAGTCTGCCGTGTCAGATCCGTCCGGCCTGGTCACGGGCTTTTCGGACGCGTCGGGCCGGTGGCTGCCGCTGGCGTGCACGCTGAACGCGTCGCGGATTATCGACGCGATGAGGCGGGTGACGGGCCTGGGGTACGAGGAGTTCGACGAGGCCGCCCTGTCGGTTCCGGACGCGGGAGGACTTCGGCTGACCCCGTACTTCGAAGGCGAACGCACCCCGAATCTGCCGGACGCGACGGCGACATTGGAGGGCATGACGCTGGCGAATTGCGACCCCGCACACGTGGCTCGTGCGGCGGTCGAGGGGCTGCTCACCCTCATGCGCAGGGCTCTGGACGCGGTGCGCGCGCAGGGTGTGCCCATCGAGCGGGTGGTCATCGTCGGCGGAGGGGCGCGGTCGAGAGCGGTGCGCGCCCTGGCCTCGGGCATCCTGGGGGCCGAGGTGGAGGTCCCCTCCCCCGCCGAGTACGTCGCCCTGGGGGCGGCGAAGCAAGCGGCCGCCCTGAACGTGGCGGACCTGGGGGCGGGCGGGCAGACCCACCACTGCGCGAACCGGGCGGGCAGAGACGATGTTTGACGAGACGATCACCCGCTGGGGAACACACAGCGCGAAGTGGGACTTGCTGGCCGCGCACCTGGGCGAGGATGCGTTGTCCCTGTCGGTCGCGGACATGGAGTTCGCGACGTGCCCGGAGGTGTTGCGCGCGATCGTGGACGCGTGCGCGGAGGGGATTTTCGGCTACACGGAGGTCTTCGATGACTTCCGCGAGGCCGCGGCCCGCTGGCAGGACCACCGCCACGGGTGGGCGCTCAAGCCGGGTGACGTGCACTTTTTCCCGCGTATCGTCCAGTGCGTGTCGGCCCTGTGCTCGATCGTCCTGCCGGGGTCGCTCGGGCACCCTCCGCGCGTGGTGACGCTGGATCCGGCGTACGGGCCGATCATCGAGGTCGTGGAGCGCACCGGGTGCGAGCTGCGCCGGGTTCCACTCGACCTGTCGGGCGAGACCCCTCGAATTCCCGAGGATTTGTTCGCCCGCGCGATGGAGGGCGCGGACCTGCTGCTCTGGTGCAGCCCGCACAACCCGACGGGGCGCGTGTGGACTGAGCGCGAGATGGACATGGTCGCTTCCCTCGCGCGTCAGGGAGACGTGCTGGTACTTTCCGACGACATCCACGCGGATTTTCAGCGGCCGGGCAGGAACCGGTACCGGCCGCTCGCGGCCGTCGCGCCGCGCCTGTGGGAGTCGGGGCGCCTCATTCAGTGCGCGTCCCCCGGGAAGACGTTTAACAGCGCGGGGTTGGAGGCCTCGGCGATCGCGGTGCGCGGCGAGCTCGGGGAGCGCCTCGAGGAGGCCAAGCGCCTCATGGGCCTGCACAACCCGAATTTCTTCGCGATTCCCGCGACGATCGCCGCGTGGAACCTCGGCGAGGCGTGGGTGGATGAGCTGCGCGATCGCATCGACGCAAACCTGCGCGTGGCGGTCGAGTACCTGCGCCGCGCACTGCCCCGGGCGCGCGTCGTCGACCCGGACGGCACGTACCTGGTGTGGGTGGATGCCCGGGCGTACCTGGCCTCGTCGTCTTCTCTCGACGAGGCCGTGGCCACCTCCCGGGTCGCGGTGTCCCCGGGCGAGGACTTCGGTTCTGAGTACGAGGGATTTTTCCGCATCAACGTGGCGCTTCCCGAGCGCGACCTGGTGCGGGCTCTGGGGCGCTTGTGCGAGGCGATCGCGGCGCTCGCATCGAACTAAGCGGACGCGCACTGGCGCGCGGACGCAATGAAATAGAAAGGATTGACGATGTCAGTCACCTCCTCGGAGAAGCGGGCTCACCGCACTCCATCTCTCCTGGTCGCGGCGATTCCCGCGGTCACGCTGATCGTCCTTTTGGGCGGCGGCTACATCGCGGCGAGCCTCCCGGTGGAGCCGCTGCTCATCGCGTCGGCCGTGGTCGCTGGCATTGTCGCCATGACCTTGGGGTACACGTGGGACGAGATCATCGGCGCGATCGCCGAGAAGATCGCGAAAACAATGCCGGCTGTTCTCATCCTGATCGTCGTCGGTGCCTTGATCGGCACGTGGATGGCGGGCGGTACGATCCCGATGCTCATCTACTACGGCTTGAAGATCATTAACCCGCAGTTCCTGGCGCTCATCGCGCTGGTCGTGACGGCGATCGTGTCGCTGTGCACGGGTACCTCGTGGGGTTCCGCGGGCACGATCGGCGTCGCCTTCATGGGCGTTGCGGTCGGCATGGATGCGAACCTGCCGATGGTGGCGGGTGCGATCGTGGCGGGCGCCTACTTCGGCGACAAGCTCTCTCCCCTGTCGGACACGACGAACATCGCGTCTCTGGCGACGGGCGTGAACCTGTTTACGCACATCCGCCACCTCATGTGGACGACCGTGCCGGCGTTCCTGACCTCGGCGGTCGTGTACCTGATCTTCGGCCTGCAGTCGTCGGGCGGGACCGTGCCCGAGAAGGTTGGCACGATCCTTTCGACCCTCGATTCGGCGTTCAACTGGAACCTGCTCCTGCTGGTGCCCGTGCTGGTCGTGCTCGTCGGCTCGGTGATGAAGCTGCCGACCGTTCCGGTCATGCTGGTGTCGTGCGCGACCGCCATGTTCAACGCGGTCGTGTTCCAGGGAGTGTCCTTCTCGAACTCGGTCGTGGCCTCCGTGAACGGCTTCAAGGTCGACATGGTCGGCAAGAGCGGATTCCAGGCCGATTCCGTCATCGAGGACGTGACGCGCCTACTGGAGCGCGGCGGCATGAACTCGATGATGAGCGTCCTGCTGATTTGTTTCTGCGCGATCGCCTTCGCGGGCACCGTGTCCGTGTCCGGGTCGCTGGACGTGCTGATTTCGAGCCTGCTGGCTCCCGTGAAGTCGACCTTCGCGCTGATCGCGTCGACGATCGTGACGGGCCTGGCGGTCATCGGCATCACGTCGAACGGCCAGGTGTCCCTGCTGATCCCGGGCGAGATGCTGCGCGGCGAGTACATCAAACGAGGCCTCGACCCGAAGAACCTGTCGCGAACCATCGAGGACGCGGCCACCGTGTGGGAACCCATCCTGCCGTGGACGTCTGCGGGCGCCTACATGGCCGGCACCCTGGGCGTCGCCACCCTGGCCTACATGCCCTGGGCGATCTCCAACTGGATCGCCATCTTCTTCGCCCTCGTGTGGGCGGCCACGGGCATCGGCATCGCCAAGCTCACGCCCGAGGAGCAGAAAGCCCTCGAGGCGGAGGGCTGAGCATTTGCTTGTGAGGTGGGGGACCCCCGGGTGGGGGTCCCCCACCTTGTTGTGTGGATAGTCCTCTGAGCACTTTGCTGTGGTTGCGCATCGGTCTCCGATCTTGACATTCCGCCCTCCTCTCAATATCCTAAGATGAAACGTTTCATCCTCATTGTGGAGGACCAATGACTACTTCATCTCAAGACCTCGTCTCCCAACTCATCGAGCTGTCCAACCAGATCGGTTCGGACACTGAATACACGCGCTCGGGCGGCGGCAATTCATCCGCGAAAACAGGCGACACGCTCCTCATTAAGCCCAGTGGCGTCCCGCTCGCAACCCTGCGCGAGGAAGACTTGGTCCCCCTCGACATTCCCACCCTTCTGCACGCCTTCGAACATCCTGAAGAGCTTCCCAGCAACGAAGACCCGGTTCGCGCAGCCGCCCAGCTCGCGCAGCGCGGCGCGTTCGAGCGCCGTCCCAGTGTCGAAATCCTCTTCCACGCCCTCATTCCCGACACACTCGTCATTCACCTGCACCCGCTGACAGCCAACGCAATCACATGCAACACGCGCGGCGAGGAGCTCTGCGAGCAGATCCTCGGTGACCAGGCACTGTGGGTCGACTACACGGACCCGGGTATTCCTCTGGCCCGCCTTATTGACGAGCGTCGCCGCGCATTTACTGCCACGCATCACACTCCCCCGCCGGCAATAACGCTCCTTGGCAATCACGGCATCATCGTGTCAGGCCCGACGAAGGACGCGATTCTCGAGCGAATCGACTTCCTGACATCCTCTATCCGTGCAGCGATCGACGAGGCCGAGACTGCCTTCTCGGGTTCGCCTTCCCGGGTGGCCGAGGCGTTCCGTCGCGCGGTAGACGCGCCGAGTGTCGCGCTGTCGACGGAGGGACTATCAGCGGCTGCTTCAGCTCCTGGTGGTCCGTTGATCCCCGACCAGATCGTCTACGCGGGTTCATTCCCCGTTGTTCTGGAGGCGACAGACACGGAGGACATCGTGGCAGCAAAGGTGTCGCTGCACCGCGCCCAGCACGGGCGCGCGCCGATCGTCGCTGTCATTCCCGGACTAGCCGTAGCTGCGGTAGGTAGCACGAACGAGGCCTCAGACAACGCGTTGCACACCTTCCTGGACGCATTGCGCGTGGCACGGGATGCGAACCTGCTCGGTCGCGTGCGCGTCATGGATGATCGAGAGCGCGGCTTCATCGAGAACTGGGAAGCTGAGTCCTATCGCCAGAAGGTGGCTGCATCTCACGGTTCCTGACCCATCGAGGAAAACCGGACGCACCGTTCGTTATTAAAGTGTTTGGGGCATGTCATTCATTATGCCCCAAACACTTTTCACGTGCGTACGGGAGAGCCTCCATATGCACGTGGGCCGCGGCTCGAACCTGTCGAGTCGCGGCCCACGTCGGCGCACGTCAGCTAAGACCGGGCAGCGAGGAGGGCATCAGCCTCGTCCCAGAGGCACGCATGAGAAGCGCGCGGCTCGTAGGTCACGAGCGCCGACGACGCGCGCGAAATGGCACGAAGGTCCATCAGTGTTCCGCTAGCCACGCCGATAGCCCGCAGGGAGACGAGCATGTTCCCGAGGGCCGTGGCCTCGACGGGGCCCGCAATGACCGGGATTCCTGTCGCATCTGCGGTCTCCTGCGACAGAAGACGATTCTTTGAGCCGCCTCCGACGAGGTGAATCGCTTCAGGTCGGGTACCGCTCAGCTCACATGTCCGTCGGATCGCCCTGCGGTAGGCCAGCGCCAACGAGTCCGTGATCGCCCGCAGCACGGTTGCCCGCTCACTGGGATCAACACCCGAGGTCTGCGGATCGCCAACCCCCGCCTCAGCCTCGTCCGACGCGGAGGAATCGGCCCCCGCACAAGCCGCCGCGGAGACGCCCGGGCCCGGGCCCGGGATCCACAGCGAGCGAACGCGTTCCACCATGCCTCCCGGAGCCATCAGCTCAGGTGAGGACATGTCGAGCAGGTAGCGCGCGGGCTGGGCCGCCTCAGTCTGCGCGTCGAGGAGCGGCCAGTCAACCCGACCTCCAGCGCCCGACGCGTTATCCCCAAGGGATGCCCACTCGCGCAGGCATTCCTGCTGCACCCACATACCCATGATGTTGGCGAGGAAACGGACCGTGCCGTCCACGCCCAACTCGTTCGTAAAATTGGCCGCCCGAGCCTCCTCTGAGAGCACGGGGGCACTGAGCTCGGTACCGACGAGCGACCAGGTGCCGCTCGAGATGTACGCAAACGACCCGGTCTGGGCGGGAACACCCGCGACCGCCGACGCGGTGTCGTGCGACCCAACGGCGACAACAGGGGTAGGCTCGCCCGTTGAGGTGCGCAGATCAAGACCTTCAACGCGCGCTTCACCGACAATCTCCCCCGGCTCAATGATCGGCGGGAAGAGGTGCTCCACCCCGAACTCGTCGCGCAGCCTATTTAGGATCTCGGGATCCCAGTCGCGCTCCGTGGCATTGACGAGGCCTGTCGTCGACGCATTCGTCAGCTCGGTTCGCGCTTCTCCAGTGAGCCAGTACGCCAGCAGGTCGGGAATCAGGAGCGCCGTGCGCGCACAGTCCACGCGCCGCTCTCCCCGGTCTACTACACGCTGAAACAGCGTATTGAAAGGCTGGAATTGCAATCCGTTGTGCTCATAGAGCCACGAGGAATCCCATCGGTCGAGCACCTCGGATGCGCCAACACCACAGCGCGCGGAACGGTAGGACGCAGGGTTACCGATTAGTCGGCCGTCCTCGTCCAGCAGCCCGTAGTCCACGGCCCACGTGTCGATACCGATAGCGTCGACGCTTCCTCGGCGGGCGGCCTCGCGCAGGCCCTCGAGGATGCCGCGCCACAGCGCGAGGATGTCCCACTCGTAGGCAACCTGGGCCTCGCCCCCCGATTGAGAAGCGTCGGAACGACGAGGCCCGGGAACGGCGACCGGCCCGTTCGGGAAGCGGGAGCACTCCTCGATGGCGAGACGTTCGCCGTCGAACACACCCCGCAGGACGCGCCCCGAGGAGGCCCCCAGGTCGATAGCGACGACGGTCGTCATCATGCGCCCCAGGAGGCCTGCTGGCCACCCACTCGATCCACACTGATGCGCGCGAAGTAGCCGGATGCGGCGTAGGCCGCGAGCGGGTTGGGGTCGAGGCCCTGCTCTTCGCGCAGCTCGCCCAGGAGCGGGCGCACATCGGAGGAGAAAGCGTCCATGAGCACCTGGTTCGCAGTCAGCACGTCGTGCTCGACCTGCGCCTTCGCCAGCGCATCACGGTCGACGAGGAGCGCCTTCGCGGTCGCCTCCTGAACGTTCATCGCGGACAGGATTTCTCCGGGGATCTTTTCTTCGAGGTTGTGGCACTGGTCGAGCATGAAGTTCACGCCGGAGGTGGGCGCGAGGGCGCCGAAGGAGACGATCTCATGCATGATGCGGAAGAGCTGGAAGGGGTCGGCGGCGCCCACGATCAGGTCATCGTCGGCGTAGAACCGCGAGTTGAAGTCGAAAGCTCCGAGGCGGCCGGCGCGCAGCAGCTGAACCACGATGAACTCGATGTTGGTACCGGGCGCGTGGTGGCCGGTGTCGAGGCAGACGACGGCTCGGTCGCCCAGGGCCAACACGTGCGCCAGGGCCGTGCCCCAGTCCGGAACATCAGTGTGGTAGAAGGCGGGTTCAAAGAACTTGTACTCAAGGAGCAGACGCTGGTGTGGAGCCAGATTCTCATAGATAACGGACAGCGAGTCAGCGAGCCTTTCCTGACGCGCAGCGATCGAGTCCTGTCCCGGGTAGTTCGTTCCGTCGCCCAGCCAGATCTTGAGCGTATCGGAACCGGTCGCGTTCATGACGTCGATGCAGCGCAGGTGCGCGTCGATGGCCTTGCGCCGCACTGCCTCGTCGGAGTTCGTCAGCGATCCGAACTTGTAGTCGTCGTCCTGGAAGACGTTCGAGTTGATGGTGCCCAGCGTGATGCCCTGCGAGCGCGCGTGCTCCGCCAGGTCGGAGAAGTCATCGACCACATCCCACGGGATATGTAGCGACACCCGCGGGGTGATGCCCGTGAACCGGTGGACCTGTGCCGCGTCATCGATCTTTTCGTAGGCGTTGCGCGGGGTGCCGGGGCTCGGGAATACCTTGAAGCGGGTTCCGGAGTTACCGAAGGCCCAGCTCGGCAGCTCGATTGTCTGCTCGCGCAGGAGGCTGCGAGCACTTTCAGGCAGGTCGGACAGGTGGATGGTCATGGCGTCTCCTTCGACGTGTGGGGTGTGGATTGACGAGGCCGGGATGTCCCTTTGGATCTCTGCCTCAGTGGGCGATTAGGCGAGGTAGAAGTATTGGCTGAGGAAGTGGGCACTGCCGCCCCCGTCCGGTTGGAAGTACTGGGCCATTTCGGCTTGCCAGCGCGTATTGACCTCGAGGTCTTCCATAGCTGCGGCCGCCGCGCGAGCATCGTGCGCCTCGTAGTAGCCGACGACGAGGCCGGTGTCCGGATCGAGGAAGAGCGAGTAGTGTCGCCACCCGGCGTCACTGAGAGCCTGGCGCATCTCGTCCCAGACACGCTGGTGCACGTCGGCGTATTCGGCGAGTTTCTCGGGGCGCACGCGCAGGAGGAAGCAGGCTCGGTGGGGGCTGGCCTGGCTCGTCGTGGCGAGCGTATGGGCCAGTGATGGGGTATCGCTCATGGGAAATCCCTTCATCGTTGAACGGGAATTGGTTGTGTTTATGTTAACGTGAATCGTTTCATCTAGCAAGCGGGGTGCTGCGCACAGTAGGCGATTCACGGCATGAAGGCGGGGTTGGTGGGCACGACGAGCGCACCCACCAACCCCGTCAGAGACGACGTCAGAAGTCGTACTTGTCGATGTTGTCCGCGTTGAAGCGCACGGGGTCACCGACGACGACGGTCTTGTTCTCGCCGATCGTGCGTTCACCGAGGTTTCCGGCAGTGAACTTCTCCCCTACCTCACCCTTGATCGCACCACTATCGAGCGCTGCACCCGCGTATGCGGCCACGTATCCGAGCTGGGCGGGATCCCACAGGGCAAACTCCTTGACGGTTCCATCCTTCACGAAGGAACGCATTTCGTTCGGCAGACCCAGGCCGGTCAGGAAGACCTTGCCCTTGTAGTCAGAGGTCGACAGGTAGCGAGCGGTGGCGGCGATACCGACGGTGGTCGGGGAGACGATCGCATTAAGGTCGGGGTGAGCCTGGAGCAGGCCCTGCGCTTCCTGGAACGACTTCGTGTCATCGTCATCGCCATAGACCTTCGCGACGATCTCAATGCCCTTGTACTTGTCGTTCGAGGTAATCTCATCCTCCATGAACTTGATCCACGCGTTCTGGTTGGCGGCGTTCGCCGTCGCAGAGAGGATGGCTACCTTACCGGAACCGCCGATCTGGTCAGAGACCATGTCGAGCATGGTGATTGCAACCTGCTTGGATTCAACCTGGTTGATGAACAGGTCTCGGCAATCGGCCGCGCTGTCGGAGTCGAAGGTGACGACCTTTGTACCGGCCTTGCGCGCATCCTGAAGCGCAGGGCATACGGCATCGGGGTCATTCGCGGCGATCACGAGGACGTTCGTGCCCGCCTGCACCTCGGAGTTGATGAAGGAGACCTGCGAGGAGGAGGACGCCTCGAGCGGACCGACGACGTTGACCTCGGCGAAGCCGATCTCGCCCGCAGCGTTCTTGCCGCCGCCGAGCATGACGTCGGAGAACGGGTTGTTCAGCTGCTTGGGGATAAACGTAATCGACTGGGACGAAACATCGTACGAACCGGAGGCATCGCCGCCGGAACTGGACTCACTGCCCTGCGTCGACGTTCCACCGCCACAGGCGGACATCAGGAGGGCCGAGGTCAGCGAGAGTGCGCCAAGTGCGGCCACACCTTTCTTCATATGAGACATCGTTGTCTTTTCCTTTCGGGCGCACGCGCCCTGTCGCGGGGGCATAGTGCCCCTCGTTGTGGGATTGTTAGGCGCTCGCCGCGCCCGGTGCGACGCTGACGCGAGGGGTACGCGCATCAGCTCGATGAGCCAGACGCTGGCGGACGGCATCCACCAGCGATGGCGCGATGACGGAACCGATCAAGAGCAAGCCCGTGACCAGAACCAGGATGACTTCGGGAATTCGGTTGAGGCGCAGCGCGTAGTTGAGAACACCAATCGTCAGGACACCGCACACACTGCCCCAGATCGAACCTCGGCCACCGAAGACGCTGACCCCACCGAAGACGACCGCGGCGATCACGACGAGCTCGAGGCCCTCGACGTTGTCGGCCTTCGCCGCGGAGTAGCGCAGCGTCCAGTAGATGCCTGCCAGCGCTGCCATGAGCCCCGACAGCGTCAGGGCAATGACCCGAGAACGCTTCGTGTCAATGCCGACGAATTCGGCGGCCTGCTTGGAGTACCCTAGCGCGAAGAGGCCTCGACCATACGGGGTCTTGTGTAGCAGGAGCCAGAAGAGAATGACGAACAGGATGACGGGGATCGCCATGTAGGGGATGCCCGTGGACCCGAACGATCCGGTGACGGCAGAGGTTGCCCACTGTGGGAAGTCGGAGATCGACTGGTCGCCGATGACGACGAGGGCGAGGCCTCGATACAGCGCGAGCGTACCGATCGTGACCGCGAGCGCCGGCAGTCCCACGTAGGCGGTCATGAATGCATTGACGAGGCCGCACGCCAGTCCGACGAGGAGGCAGATCGCGATGCTCGCCCAGAATCCCACGCCCGACTGGACGAGAACTCCGAAGGATGCGCTGACGAGGCCGGCGGTCGAGGCGACGGACAGGTCGATGTCCGCATTGATCATAACGAGGGTCATGGGCAAGGCCATGAGGAGCGTCGCCGTCACGTCCAGGGTGAGGAACGTGAGCGTGCGAGGCTGGCTGAACCTCGGGATGAGGATGGTCGCGACTGCGATGGCGAGGATGAGGATGAGGGTCATGTGCGAGTCTCGCGAGGAGAACACGCGTCGAATCGAGGCAATGAAGTCACGTGACGAGGTCTGAGTTGGGGTGCTCATCAGTGATCCGCTCCCTTCTTGCGCAGCGCCTCGTGGCGGCGCATTGAGCTGACTCGGTCGACGACGATCGCGATGAGGATGAGCGCACCAACGACGGCCTTTTGCCAGAATTTGTCGACGCCGACGGCTGTAAGCGCGGACGTCATGGTGGTCAGGAGGAGCGCGCCGATGGCAGCTCCGTAGGCGGTTCCAACGCCGCCAGTCATTGCAACGCCGCCGACGACGCACGCGGCGACGATGTCGAGTTCCATGCCTGCGCCCGTCGTGGCGCCGACGGAGTTAAAGCGGGAGGCGTAGAGGACGCCGCCGAGTCCAACGAGCCCGCCGTTGACGACGAAGGCCATAAAAACGCGCTTGGCGACGGGGATACCGTAGACGGCTGCGGCTGTACGGTCGGAACCGATCGCGTAGAGGTCGCGTCCGGATCGGGCGTAGCGCTGGTAGAGCGAGACGATCACGATAACGATGACCGCCAGAAGAGTGAGCAGCGGGAAGCCACCAATCGTCGCGACACCCAGGTCACCGAAGGCTTGGGGGCGGTCACCGGCGAAGTACTGGGTGGATCCTGCCCACCAGTTCAGTCCCCCTCGGAAGACGTAGAGAGTGCCCAGGGTAATGACCATTGCGGGAACCTTCGCCTGCGTGACGAGCAGTCCATTGAGTGCTCCGAGCAGTGCCCCCAGAATGATTCCTGCGATGAAGACGACGACGATGGGCAGTCCGGGGTTAGCCGCGAAGAGGAAGCCCGTGGCGAAGGCCGTGCACCCGAGGATGGAACCGACCGAGAGGTCGACGCCTTCGGATTGGATGATGAGGGACTGTCCGGCAGCCATCAGCATAGCGATCGTCGCATTGAGGAAGAGGTCGCGTACTCCCTGGGCAGAGAGGAAGCGCGGGTTCATTACCCACGTCAACAGGACCAGGGCAATGAGGGCAGCGATCACCGGGAGCTCTCGCATGGACAGGAGAGAGCGCAGCTTCGATGCGGCGTGCACCTTGGTCACTGACGAGGAGCTGGCTGGCTCCCGGCTCACCGGCGCGGAGCCGTGGATGTGGGAGGGAGGTGTCAGTGTCGTTGTCATGATGCGGCCTTTTCGTGGTTGGTTGCCGCCGTCATAATGGCGTCAGCGGTGGCTTCCTCTCTGGTGAATTCGCCGGTGATGCGGCCTTCGCACATGACGAGGACGCGGTCTGCCATGCCGAGCACCTCGGGCAGTTCCGAGGAGATCATGATGACGGCGACTCCCCTGGTGGCGAGGGTGGAGATGAGTCGGTGCACCTCGGACTTGGTTCCCACATCGATGCCACGGGTCGGCTCATCAACGATGAGGATCTTGGGATCGGTGGCAAGCCATTTCGCCAAGACGACCTTCTGCTGGTTGCCACCCGACAGCGCGGACACGGGGGTGTCCTGGGTAGCCGTCTTCACTTCGAGGTTTGTGGACCATTCCTGCGCGACCGCTCGCTCGGTCCGCGAGTTGATGAGTCCGCAGCGAGCAAGTTTGCTGCGCAGCGTGAGGGCCGTGTTGCGGGCAACGGACAGGTCCATGACGAGACCTTGCTTGCGCCTGTCTTCGGGGACGAAGGCGAGGCCGGCTCGGATCGCGCCCACCGTGTCGCCAAGCTTCAGGGGCTTACCGAAGGCGGTCACTGTGCCGCCATCCGCTTTGTCGATACCCATGATCGTGCGCACGACCTCGGAACGGCCAGCTCCGACGAGGCCCGCCAGTCCAAGGATTTCTCCGCTGCGGACCTCGAAGCTCACGTCTTCGAAGGCGCCGTAGCGGGTGAGTCTTTCGACTCTCAGGACCGGATCGCCAATCTGCGCATCCAGCTTGGGGAAGAGCTGATCGACATCACGGCCGACCATGTCTCGCACGAGCTGAGCCTTCGTGGTTCCCTCCAGGTCACGGGTCGACACGTAGGCGCCGTCGCGCATGATCGTCACGTCGTCGCACAGGTCGAAGATTTCTTCCATCCTGTGCGAGATGAACATGAGGGAGGCTCCCTTGTCGCGCAGTGAGCGCGCCACGGAGAAGAGGCGCTCGACCTCGTGCCCCGACAGAGCAGCCGTCGGTTCATCCATGATAAGAACCTTGGCGTCCAGCGAGATCGCCTTTGCGATTTCAATAATCTGCTGATCCGCGATCGACAGGCCATCAGCCAACTGCGAGGGGTCGATCGGCACTTCGAGGCGGTCAAAGAGCTCTTGGGCGTCACGCTTCATCGCCGCGTGATCGATGAGACCAAGGCGTCCCCTGGGCTGTCGGCCCACGTAGATGTTCTCGGCGACCGTGAGGTCGGGGAACAGCGTGGGCTCCTGGTAGATCACCGAGATTCCGGCGGCCTTCGATTCCGCAGGGGTCTTGAAGCGCACCGGATGGCCATCCACCAAAAACTCTCCGGAGTTTGGCTGGTGAATGCCGGCGAGCACCTTCACGAGCGTCGACTTACCCGCGCCGTTTTCGCCGGCAAGGGCGTGAATGCGGTGCGGATACAGCTCGATGCACCCATCAGACATCGCGGTGAAGGAGCCGAACTTCTTCACGGCATGCTGGAGCGAGACAACTGGCCTTTCAGCTTCTCGTGTCATGTGGTCACCTCTTCGTCGAGGAATGAAACGATTCAGATAGATAGAAAGTGTGCCACACGACAATATGCATGTCAACCCTATAGGAAAGCCTTGAACTTGCCAGGAAAATTGAAGCGGAAATCTACTCAGAGGTGCCACAATATGAACGTTTCATCACTCGAGTTCCCGAAAGAGCTACCATGACGCCGCCCCGCCGCACCCCAGAGGGCACGAGTCCCCAGGACGCAACCACTGCCTCGTCCCCCTCAGTGCCCCGCAAAGCCCCCGGCGTCAAAGACGTCGCCGCTCTTGCGGGCGTGAGCGTCGGCTCCGTGTCTAACGTCATTAACCGGCGCGACAGCGTGCGCCCCGATGTACGTGAGCGCGTCGAGGCGGCGATCGCGCAGCTCGGCTACAAGCCCAATCCGACCGCGCAGGCCCTGCGACGGGGGACTTCGCCGCTCGTAGGCGTGGCGGTCTTCGACCTGACGAACCCGTTCTTCATGGAGGCTGCTGCTGCCATGGAGCGGGTGCTATCGCGCGAGGGCTACATCATGACGCTGTCTTCCACGCACGCCTCCGTGCAGGAGGAGCGAGACCTGCTCGAGGCGCTGGGGCGCCAGGCGGTGCGCGGGGTTCTTCTCACCCCCGCAGACTCCACGCACGAGGCCGCCACGCGTTTGGTGGAGGAGGGGACGCCGGTCGTCCTCTTCGACGCGGCAGACGCACCCGAGGGCCTGCCGTCCGTTTCCATCGACGACCGCGCGGGTGCGGCACTAGCGATCGAACACCTTCTGGCACTCGGACATGAGCGAATCTGTTTCCTCAACGGCCCCGCCGACATGCGCCAATCCGTGCAGCGCCTCGCCGGTGTGCGGGACGCGATCGAGCACTGGCAGCACTTGACGGGGTCGGACAGCGTCCAATTGAGCGTGTACAACGCGCAGGCGTACACCGCCCAGGCCGGATATGCGGCCACCGAAAACGCCGTCACCGAGGCCCGGGCGGCCGCCAATGGAGCGAACCCCACCGCTGTCTTCTGCGCGAACGATCTACTAGCCGTGGGCGTCATGTCCGCACTGCGCGGAGCGGGGATCTCGATTCCCAACGACGTGTCCGTCATCGGCTTCGACGACATTCCCCTGGCCGCGCAGATGCCAGTACCCCTCACGACAATCCGCCAGCCCATGGACGAGCTCGGCGCCGCGGCCGCCGAGCTTCTATTGTCCGGCCCCGACGCACCCACACAGCACCAGACCTTCAGCCCCGTCCTCACCATCCGCGAATCGACAGCAAGGCCAAGGGAGTAGGAGACAACACCGAGCAACACGCGCTCGCAGTCAACCAATCCACTACACAGGTGGGGGCTCCCCAACGGGAGCCCCCACCTCTCTACAGCAGCATCACAACCTCAGTACGCCAACCCCTTCGGCTGCTCCGCAAGCACTGCAAAGCCCGGATCAACGACCTCATAACCGTTGGCCTTGTAGGCCTCGTAGTCGAAGTTTTCGCATTCGTCGTACCCGATGCGGTGGTACTCGTAGAAGCCCTCCCAGTCCTCGTATCCGGACCCGAGCGACGACTCGAGGAACGCGTCCGCCATGGCCATCGCGGTGCGCGGGGCGACGTAGAAGGCGCCCATGGCGAGCAGGTTCGCGTTGTTAGCGGCGGCGCAGCGGCGCGCGGCGGGAACGGACTCGCACACGGCGGCGTGCACGTGGGGGCATTTGGAGGCGGCGATGTGGATGCCCATGCCGGTGCCGCAGAACGCGAGGGCACGCTCAAACGTGCCTTCGGCGATCTGGGCGCCGAGCGCGAAGCCCACGCGGTGGTACATGGGCGCGGTGTCGGCGTCGGGTGTCAGGTCGGTGACGGTCCAGCCACGCTCCTCGAGGTGGGCTTTGACGGCTTCCTTGAGGGGGTGCCCGGCGAAGTCGGCGCCGACTACGACGTGCTTGTCTTTAACTGTCAGCATGCGCGTGTCCTTTCCTGAGTCTGCGCAGTTTGGAGAAGGAGAAGAGGCCCTCGTTCATGCAGATGACGAGCAGCAGCACGCCACCCCAGATGAGAGGCCTGTAGAAGTTGGAGATGTTGGGGAACATGTTCAGGCCGGAGGAGAGGACCTGGAGCATGAGGATGGACAGGAGCACGCCGCTCAGGCGCCCGGATCCGCCGTTGGGGTTGACGCCGCCGAGGACGACGATGAGGACGGTGAGCAGCGTGTAGGAGGCGCCGTAGTCGGCTTTCGCGGAGTTGTAGTTCGCGAGCATGACGATGCCGGCCATGGCTGCCATGACGCCGGAGAGCACGTAGGTGCGGATCAGCAGGCTCTTGACTTTCAAGCCGGAGAATCGCGCTGCGGTGTCGTTGGTGCCAAGCATGAGGATCGTGGTCCCAAAGCCCGTGAAGGCGACGATGGCACCGGCGACGGCCGCGCATATGAGGAACACGACGAGGGGGATGGGGACGAGGCCGATCACCTTCCCCGTGAACGCGGCGCCGAAGGCTGCGGGGACGCCGGAGACGGGTTTGCCCTGGGTGAGGATGAGGGCAACGCCGCCGAAGAGCTCGAGGGTGCCGAGGGTGGCGAGAATGGGTGGGATCTTCAGGACCGCGACGAGCGTGCCGTTGATGAGGCCGCACACGACCCCGACCACCAGGGCGACTCCCAGGGCGATAGCGACGGCGAGCCCCATGGACGAGGGGGTGACGGCGTCGGTGAGCGTGGCGCGCAGCGTGAGGGCCGCGCAGATCGAGGTGACGTTGGCGATGGCGACGACGGACAGGTCGATGCCGGCGGTGAACATGGTGAACATGACGCCCAGACTCATGAGGCCGAATTCCGGGAATTGGACGGCCATCGACTGCCAGGTGCGCACGGCGAAGAAGGGGCCGGGGCGCACGGCGGCGAAGAAGATGAGCAGGAGGAGGAAGACGATGATCAGTCGCGTCATGTAGCTGTCCTTTTTGAGGAAAGCGAGGCGCGGGGAGGCGAGAAGCGTTGACATGTGGTCCTCCTAGTGTGCGGTGCGGCGAGCGCGCATGAACTGGAGCGCGGAGACGCCGGTTCCCACGATGATGAGCAGGCCCAGGGCGAAGCCCTGCCAGAACGTCGGGATTCCCATGAGGATCATGGAGTTTTGGACGATGACGATGAGCAGCGTGCCGAGCATGACGCCGGTGAGGGAGCCCTTGCCGCCGGTGATCGCGGTGCCGCCCAGGACGACGGCTGCGATGACCATCATTTCCATGCCGAGCAGGTTGGTGGGGTGCATCTGTCCCATGGAGCAGGTGCGGACCATGCCAGCCAGGGCGGCGATGATGCCGACGATGACGTAGAGCCAGAACTTGGTGGCGCGTACCTTGAAGCCGACTCGGGCGGCCGCGCTTTCGTCGCCGCCGATGGCGAAGAGGGAGCGTCCGAACATCGTATAGCGGGTGATGAAGAAGGCGACCGCGACAACGGCGACGAGGATGAGGAAGGACACCGGCATGGATGATTGCAGCCCGGAGCTTTCGTTGCGGGCGACGAACAGGGAGGCGGATCCGAAGGAGCGCATGGATTCGGGGATCATGTTGATCTGCACGGATTTGAGCGCACCCTGCATGACGCCGTTGAAGACGTTGGCTGTGCCCAGGGTGATGATCAGCGTGGGGACGGTCAGCCTCGACGTGAATACGCCATTGAAGGCCCCGAGAACCGCGCCGAGGGCTGCCGCGATCAGGAAGGGCACGATGACGGACCCGTTCCACCCGCTGTCGACGAGGACCTTCGTCGTCACGTAGACCGCGAGGGAGGCCAGCGCCGGGAATGACACGTCGATGCCACCCGAGACGAGGACCAGGTGCGCGGCGACGGCGAAGAGGCCGGGAACGACCATGGCACCCGCCAGGTCGACGAGGTTGTTCGCCGTGTAGAACTGTCCGGAGCGTCCCTGGATCACGAGGGTGAGTGCCACGATGACGAGGAACACCCAGAATTCGTTGGCACGCAGGACTTTCGTGGTGAGTCGGGGCATTAGTTCTCTCCCCCTTCGGTCGACGAGGCCGGGGCGCCTTCTTCGGACAGGAGGCGGGTCAGCTCGGCCTCGGTGAGGGTGTCGGGGCTGATGGGCTCGCTGAGGTGTCCGGCGCGCATGATGGCGATCGTCGAGCAGTTCGTGAGTACTTCGGCGATGTCGTCGGAGATGATGATGATGGCCATGCCCTGCGCGGCGAGCTCACGCAGGATGGAGTGGATCGTGAACTTGCTTCCGATGTCGACTCCGACGGTGGGCCCGTTGAGGATGAGCACGGAGGGGTTGGTGGCGAGCCACTTGGCTAGGACGACCTTTTGCTGGTTGCCGCCGGACAGGGTGTTGACAGCGTTGTCTGGGTCGGTGGTGAGAATGCCGAGGCGCTCGACCCACCGTTTCTCTTCGGCGCGGATGGCTTCCTTGTCGATGAAGCCGAGGTAGTGCGTGAATGCGTCCATCTCCGAGATCGTGATGTTGTCGCCGATGGAGCGCGACAGGAAGAGCCCCTCGGTGAGGCGGTCCTCGGGAACGTAGGCGATGCCAGCCTTGATGGCGTCGCGCACGCCCCGCAAGGTGACGTCCTTGCCTGCGACGCTGACAGTCCCGGAGTCGAGCGGCAGTATCCCGAAGAGCGAGAGGGCCAGCTCGGTGCGCCCCGAACCCAGCAGGCCCGTGATGCCGAGGATCTCCCCGGGTCGCACGCTCAGGGATGCGTTCTCGAAGGCGCCGGCGACTGTGGCTTCGCGGACCTCGAGGACGGGGTCGGCGTCGATGTAGCCGGTGCGGTAGGGGGCCTCGTCGAAGTCACGTCCGGTCATGTGGCGGGCGAAGCTGGCGCGGTCGAGCTCTTCCTTGGGGCAGGTGATGACCTTGCGTCCGCTGCGCAGGATGGTGAAGCGCTGCGCGATCTCGAAGACTTCCTCGAGCTTGTGGGAGACGAAGACGATCGCGATACCGCGGGATTGCAGGTCGGCGACGATGTCGAAGAGGGCGCACACTTCCTTCTTCGTCAGGGCGGTGGTGGGCTCGTCCATGATGATGAGCTTGGCGTCGCCCATGAGCGCGCGGCTGATGGCGACGAGCTGCTTGTCTGCGACGGAGAGGTTGCCGACGAGCTCGTCGAGGTCGACCTGGAAGCCGATCTTGGCGACGGCTTCGCGGGCGACTTCGCGCATGCGCGAGCGGTTGACCAGGGCGCGGCCGGCGGCGACCTCGCTGCCGAGCGCGATGTTCTCCATGACGGACAGGTTGGGGAAGACGGAGAAGTCCTGGTAGATGACGCGCACCCCCGCGTCGATGGCGGCGGAGGGGGTCAGGTGCGTGTACTCGCGTCCCGCGATGGCGACGCTTCCTTCTTCCGGCGTGTGGACGCCGGATATGACTTTGATGAGGGTGGATTTTCCCGAGCCGTTTTCGCCGGCCAGGCAGTGGATTTCTCCGGGCGCGATCTCCAGGTCGATGTCGACCAGGGCTCGCACGCCGGCAAAGGATTTACTGACGTGTCGTACCGCCAGCACAGGGGTGTCCATGTGGTGTCCTTTCCGATCCGCATCTGCGCCCCTCGGCCCCTCGCGCCGGTGGAGCGCTCGCGGAGGTTGGTCTGTGCGCGCGGCAGTGCGGGCGCGGGGGCCCGGCCACGGCCTCGTCGATGATGACGAGGCCGTGGCGCCCAGGCGGTCGTGTGCGGTGTGTCGGTTAGAAGCCGAGGGAGTCGACGTTGTCCTTGGTGATCTTGAGCCAGCCGTTACCTTCGAGGACCTTGTTGGACCCGGGCGCGAAGTGCATGTTCTCGTATCCTTCGACGCCCAGGTCGACCCCGTCTTCGATCTTTTCGCCCTTGAGGATCTTGGTGGCCAGGGATGCCAAGGCGTAGCCGGCGTCCGCGGGGTCCCACAGGGTCAGGGCGGAGACGGATCCGTCCTTGAGGATTTGGGCGTTGGCGGCGGGCATGCCGGTGCCGGCTGTGAAGACGGATCCCTTGAGGCCGAGTTCGTCGATGGCTCGGGCGGTGCCGGGGGCATCGAAGGAGGAGGTGCCGAGGATGCCCTTGACTTCGGGGTACTTCTTGAGGACCTCCTTGGCGGTCTGGTAGGCGGTTTCCCCGTTGTCTTGGCTTTCGACGCGCGGCTCGGCCTCGAGCAGCGTCATGTTCGGGTACTTCTCTTTCTGGTGGGCCACGGCGCCGTCTGCCCACTCGTTGTGGGAGGCGTTGGTGACGTGGCCGACCATGGTCGTGTAGACGCCTTCCTCACCCATTGCCTCGGCGAGGTTGTCCATGATGAACGCGCCGTATTCGCTGTTGTTGAAGGCCTCGATGTCGTACATCGTGTTTCCCTGGGAGGAGGCCTCGTGGGTGACGACGACGATGCCGGCATCCATGGCCTGCTTGAGGACGGGTTCGATGGCACCCGGGTCGACGGGGACCACGCAGATCGCGTCGACACCCTGGGCGATCAGGTCCTGGATGACCTGGGCCTGCAGTGTGGCGTCGGTTTCGGCCGGGCCCTTCTGGAAGACGTTCATGCCGGTGTCAGCCGCGTACTTTTGCACGCCGGTTTCCATGCGCACGAACCAGGGGTTGGTGGCGTCCTTGGGGACGACGGCGATCGTGTAGTTGCCGTCGTCGTGGGTCGCGTTGGAGCTACCCGTGTTGGTGTTGGCCGAGGATTGGGCGGTTTCTCCGGGGGTGCAGGCTCCGAGGGCGAGTGCGCATGCGGAGGCGGCGACGAGGGCTGTGGTTGCGAGGCGGGGCTTCATGGGACTCTCCTGCGTGTATGGTCAACGTCGGTGTTGGTTGTGTGGTGCGGCGGCGGTGCGGTTGTGCGGTGGTGCCTGGCGTGTCCGTCTTCGTTGCTGGACCCACCCTGCGGTGCCGCGTGTGCGGTGCTGCTGCGTGCCGGCTGCTCCCGTCTTTGGGGGCGCGTCGGCGTGCCCCTATCCTAAGCCATATGTTTGTCATTGCTTATCGTATGGACGAAATTGGTCCAGATTGGGCCAGGATTGAGCGGTTATTGACAAAGCATGCGGGTTTGTCGAAGTGGCCCGAATTTGTTCGGACATGAACGGTTCGGGACGAACGAGGGTCCCTCACTTGGCCGCCGCACCGGGTTGCGGCATGGAGATGCGACGGCTGGGGGCGAACTTCCGTTCGCCCCCAGCCTTGGGTATGGTCGCGACGATGCGTCCTCAGAGGGTTTCCACGACGGCCGCGCGAGGCCCCCTCTCTCCGGTGGCGGCATCGCGCCAGGCCTCAAGCGCACGCAGGAAGGCGGTTGCGCCAGGATCTTGCAGGCCGATCGACCTGTCCTGCAGCCACGAGGCTCGTCCGCGTTGGGACTGCAGGTCTCGGGTAGCCACGACGGCTGCAGCCGAGGATGAGATCGCGCTGCCGAGGGCACCCAGGGCGAGATCGCTGTCTGTGGCCACCTGGGGGTTGGCCGCAAGGCTGTCAGCCAGGGAATCGACGGCGGGGACCATCGCGTCGAGGATGGTCTTATCCCCCACCTGACTCTTTCCACGGTGCGAAATCGAGCTTGCGGCCGCACGGATGAAGGCCTCGGCCTCAACGGCCGTGACGTCCTCGCATCCGACCCAGACCTTCGAGCCGGCGAGGAGACCTCCGGCGACCAGTGCCGCCATCGTTGACGGGTTGGCGTTGGCGAACGCCTTCGCACATGCGCGGGCGACATCGGAGGGAGCGGGTTCAGGGTCTGTCGGCAGGTCCGTGAGGGCGTCGATGACCGCACGCGCGCCCGCGGAGATCGTGATCCCGAGGTCTCCGTCTCCGAGTACCTGGTCGAGATCGCGCAGTTCATCCGATGATTCGATGAGCAGCGTCATCGAATCCTGAATGCGCTGGATGAGTTCGG
>ERZ772968.206-NODE-206-length-29262-cov-3.272880_pt1 | contig 29262 bp, 29 predicted proteins | sample MGYA00580674_ERZ772968 | MGnify/ENA primary metagenome ERZ772968 (study PRJEB29015, sample SAMEA2737940) | human oral metagenome | biome: human oral; feature: human-associated habitat; material: dental | place: China | collected 2138 ...
TTTCGCCGTGGATTCCTGCCCTTCCTCCCGCAGGAGTGGAAGGCCTGTCCCCCTTTTGGATCGCCATTTTACGACTTTACGGAGGAAGCCATCGTGAATATCGAAAAAACGAAACGGGCAAGGTTCTCTGCGGCGGCCCGCCGATGATCCTGGACACGCACCTGCACACGAGCGAATACTCCCCGGACAGCTCCATGCCGATCCGGGATGCCGTGCTGAGGGCCAGGGCCATGGGGCTGGACGGCCTGTGCGTCACCGATCACGATTCCATGGGGATCGCCGCGGAGGTCGACGCGCTGCGGCGGGAGTGCGGTTTCCCGTTGTTCGTGGGCATCGAGGTCCTGACCACGGGAGGGGATTTCGTCGTGTTCGGCCTCGATCGCGCCCCGTCCGACATCCCCACCTCCGCGGAGCTGATGGACTGGGTGTCCCGATGCGGCGGCGCTGCAGTGGCAGCCCATCCTTTCCGGAACAACGGGCGTGGGGCGGGCGAACTCGTCCGCAGCCTCACGTCGCTCTCGGGCATCGAGTGCTTCAACGGCAGCACTTCGCCGGAGGCCAACCTCGAGGCTCTGAGGACCGCAAGGGAGCTGGGGCTGGCCCGGCTTGGGGGGAGCGACGCCCATAAGGCCGAACGGCTGGGGCGCTTCGCTACCCGCTTCGACGGGCCTGTTCGGGACGAGAGCGATCTGATCCGTCTGATCCGGGCTCGGGCCTGCGAGCCCGTGGCCTGGGACGGAAGCTCGTTCGTCCCCGCAGAGGCGTGGGTGCGGTCGCAGGGTGAAGAATAAAGGCTCTCTTTCAAGCAAGCTCGTTTTCATCATTATTTCTAGGAGGTCTTTTCATGTTTATGAGAGTTTTCGCCGGAGTTCTGCTGTCCTTCTGTTTCGCGTTCTCCTCCTGGGCCGCCGAGGCCGGGAAGGGGATCAGCATCTTCATCGCCTACACGGGGATCAAGCCTATCCTGGAGGCGTTCACGCGGGACACGGGCATAGAGGTCGACTACCTGGAGATGTCCTCGGGCGAGGTGCTGACCCGAATCCGCGCGGCCAAGGGCAAGGCTCAGGCCGACGCCTGGTTCGGCGGCGGGCTGGACAGCTACATCGCCGCGGCCGAGGAGGGCTTTCTGGAGCCCTACGTCTCCCCGGAGCGCGCAGCCTACGACCCCATGTTCTATAACGCGGAGGGCCTCTGGAGCGGCATCTCCCTGGGCGCCGTCGTCATCATGGGCAACACGGAGGTCATAGCCCGGAACAAGCTGCCGATGCCGGAGAGCTGGGAGGATCTGGCCAACCCCCTTCTGCAGAAGGAGCTCCTCATGGCGACCCCCGCGGTGAGCGGCACCTTCTACTCGATGGTGTCGAGCCTCCTTCAAACGATGGGGGAGGAAAAGGGCTGGAAGCTGCTCGAGGCCATCGACGCGAACGTCCCCTACTACTCGAAGCGGGGCGCCGAGCCCGCCAACAAGGTGAGTCTGGGCGAGGCCGGCATCGCCGTGGCTCCGTTCGACACGGTCGAGCGTCTGAAGCAGGAGGGCTACAAGGTCGAGATGGCGTTCCCCAAGGACGGAGTTCCGTGGTACATCGCCCCCGTGGCCATCTTCAAGGGAGCCCGGAACTCCGAGGGGGCCAGGGCCCTGGTGGATTGGGTGCTCTCCGAGAAGGGGCAGGCGGCGCTGGCCCTCCACACCACGCAGGCCCCCATCCGTCCCGGCGTCAAGCTGGCGCCCGCGGTGCAGGCCATGCGGGACTCCAACCTGATGAAGATCGACTTCGTCCAGGCGGGTAAGGACCGCAAGCGCATCCTGGAGCTCTGGCAGGAGAGGTTCGGCAGCAAATAGCGCCCGCGTAGCCTGTTTGCCATGACCTTACGATCCGGCCGGAGTTTTCGCCTTCGTCATGGAAGCTCCGGCTTCCTTGTCCGCGGCGGCGACGGCGCGCTCTCGGGGCTCGAGCGTCTGCTCTGGGCCCTCACGGCCTGCGCCCTGCCGCTTTTTGTGCTCTGGCCCGTCGGGGCCGTGCTGTTCGAGAGCTTTGTGCGGGACGGCAGCCTCTCCCTGCGCGCCTACTCGGGCCTTCTCTCCCGAAACGCGGGGCTGGTGCGCGACAGCTTTCTCCTCTCCGGGACGGTGACGCTGTGCACCCTGCCCCTCAGCACCGCCATAGCCCTGAGGCTGGTCTACGGCCCACGCCGCGGGCGCGGTGCGGTGACGGCGGCCCTGGCGCTCTCCACGATCTCCCCGCCCTTCCTCTGCTCGATGGCCTATCTGATGCTCTTCGGACGGCGCGGGCTCGTCACCTGGAGGCTGCTGGGCTTCGAATGGAACCCCTACGGCTTTCATGGGGTGCTGATCATGGAGACGGTCTCGCTGATCGGGCTTGCGGCCCTTTTGATCGCGGCCTCGCTGCGGCGGGTGGACGGGGCCCTCGAACGGGCCTCGCTGGACCTCGGCGCTTCCCCGGAGCGGACTCTGCGGAGCGTCAGCCTGCCGCTGGCCCTTCCGGGACTTGCCGCGGCGGCCCTGACGATCTTTGTCCGCTCCCTGTCGGACTTCGGGACGCCCCTCTTCCTTGGCGGCCGGTTCCAGGTCCTGGCCTCCCGGGCCTACACCACCCTTGTCGGCGTGGGGGACTTTCCCCTGGCCTGCGCCATGAACATCCTGCTGCTCCTCCCGGCCCTGGGCATTCTCTGTCTGAGGAGTGCCGAGGCGGGCGAGGGGTTTTCTCCATCTCTCGGCCTGACGCAGGATCGCTCGCTCCGCCTGCCGGCCGGTCTGCTGGCGGTCCTGGACGGCGTGGCCCGGGCGTTCGTCCTCCTGCAGGTCATGGTCTACGGGCTCATCCTTCTGGGGAGCGTGACCCAGACCTGGGGTACGGACTTCTCCCCCACGACGCGCCACCTCTCCGCCATCCTCGGGTTCCGGATGGGGAGCGTCCTGCGCAGCCTCGTCTGCTCCTTCGCCGCGGCGCTCGGGGGATGCCTCCTCGCCGCCGTCATCGCCTCCCTGCTCGAGGGAACGGGTCCGGGCCTGCGCCGCACGGTCCAGACCGTCGCGGATCTGCCCTACCTCATGCCGGGCACGTTTTTCGGCGTCGGTTACCTCCTGGTCTCCGTCAGCCTGCCCTTCGAGCTGGGGCCCACCTTCCTGATCGCCATGAACTGCCTGTTCCGCCAGCTCTCGCCCTCGCTCCGCGCGGCCAGGGCCGGACTGGCCCAGATCGACCCGGCGCTCGTCCAGGCAGTCCGGGACCTGGGGGGAGGCCCCCGGCAGGTGCTGACGGACCTGCTGATCCCACGGCTCCGCCCCTTCCTGCGCCTGGGCTTCCTCAACGCCTTCAGCGCGGCCATGACGACGACCGGCCCCATCATCTTTCTGGTCAGCCCCTACGCGCGCGTGGCGTCGATCGAGCTCTTCGAGGCCATCAACGAGGGAGACTTCGGTGCGGCCTCCGCGATGGGAACCCTCCTGATCGCCGTGGTCGCAGGCGTCAATGCACTCGCCTGGCGGCTGAGCGCCCGGAGGGATGCCCTTTAGCCGAGGGTTGAACCGCCGCAAGGAGGTTTACGCTTACATGCTTTCTTTTCGGAACGTTACCGTGCGCTACGGGGCCTTCACGGCCCTGGAGAGTCTGAACCTCGACCTGCGGCGCGGCGAGCTGATGACCCTGCTGGGTCCTTCCGGGTGCGGGAAGAGCACGACGCTCAAGGTGGCCGGAGGCTTCATCGCCCCGGACGAGGGCCGAGTCCTTCTGGACGGGAAGGACATCACGTACCTTGCCCCGGAGCTGAGGCCGACCGCGACCGTCTTTCAGAACCACGCGCTGTTTCCCCACATGTTGGCGGGGGATAACGTGGGTTACGGCCTCAGGGTACGGGGAGTCGGTCGGGAGGAACGGCGGCACGAGGCGGAGAAGGTCCTCGAGCGGGTGGGGCTTTCCGGCTGCTTCGACGCGCGGGTCCAGGACCTCTCGGGCGGCCAGCAGCAGCGCGTGGCCCTGGCCCGGGCCCTGGTCCTGAACCCTGCGGTGCTGCTCCTGGACGAGCCGCTGTCGAGCCTGGACGCCCGGCTCCGCGTGCGGATGCGCCGGGAGATACGGGAACTCCAGCGCGCGGTGGACATCACGATGCTCTACGTGACCCACGACCAGGAGGAGGCGCTCTCGATCTCCGACCGTGTCTCCGTCCTGAATGGGGGACACCTGAGCCAGACGGGCGCACCGGAGGAAATCTACTTTTCCCCCGCGGACGATTTTATCGGAGATTTCATCGGCGACGCGTTTCCCGTAACGCTCAAGGGGCGGCGGCGCCTTATCCGGCCCGACCAGGTGGTCCCCGCCCCCGATGGGACCTTCGAGGGGCGCCTCACGGGCCGGGAGTTTCTGGGGGCCACGGTGGAGTGGCGCATCGAGTGGAAGGGACAGAGCCTGAGGGCGGTCCTCCCGAGCCGCGACGAAAGGACCCCGCCGCTCGTCGGAGGGACCGTGCGGTTCGATATCCGCCCCTGAGCCTCCGGGGAAGAGAAGCTACAACCGAAGCTACAGCCCGGCGGCGCTCAGGGCGTTCACGACCGTCCGAACCTCCTCCTCGAGGTCCGTCCCCGGCGTGACGGGAACCGGATGGTAGCCGGGGACATCCGAGAGCAGGCCGGGCTGCGTCCCCGGCCCCACGTCGAAGACCGGACGATGGCTCAGGGCGCCCCGAATTCGTCCCGCCAGGTTGGTCGCGTCCTCCGGGTGGACGACCGCCGCGTCGTAGTCGAGCTGGAGCAATCGGTAGCACAGCGCCGCCTGGAGCAGCGGATCGCCGTCCCGCTCCGGCAGGATGGCCTTGAGCTCGAACCCGGCCTCCGCGGCCCCTCGGACATAGGCCGCCACCCGTGCTCCGTCGGTCCCGCCGCGGAACAGAACGCCTATCCTCCCGCGCATCTCCCGCATCCGCCGCTCCCTCGCCTTCGACAAAAGTCCGGCCCGGCGTTATTTCAGGCCGGGAGATTGAATGCTTCTCCGGTGCTCCTCGCGGGGTTCCTCGTCGATCTTGAGGGCGACAAGGCGGCGTAACCATCATCGGAGCCGCACAAGGGCCCCTCCTTCCGTCCGGAGCTTACGGCTATTGTACACCGGGGCCGGAGAGGACGGTGGACGTCCGGGCCCGACGGAGGGGGCGGGGGAGCGCATGGCGCGGGGCCCGCGTTTTCCGCCGGCGCCGCGCCCGGTGAATTGACAGACCGGCCCGGCTTCTGCTAGAGTTTCCCCGATGCTTCCCTCCGGCGGAGAGCCCCGCCGGACAACCTCAGGAGAAAGGAGGATTCCCCATGCGCCGTCCCGAGACGTGATGCGCCCCCGGCGATGCACGTGATGCATTTTTGCCGCGGTCCGGGTCGGGACGCATGAGGGAGTCCGGATTCTTTCCCGCCTCCGTCTGATCCTTCCTCCCGATAATTTTTTCCGTGGATTCATGCCCTTCTTCCCGCAGGAGTGGAAGGCTTGTCCCCCTTTGGATCGCCACGTCACGATGCAGGCCCGTTTTTTGTCCGAGAGCCCCCGGCCGCCGGGGACTCGGGCGCTTTTGCCGCGTGCCGCATAACCCTGGCTTTTTTCAAAAAATACAATGAGATCGAAAACGATCATGGGAGGAAATCATGAACGTCAGAAAACTTGGTTGGGTTGGGCTCCTTGCCGTTGCGGTCATGTCGGGGTTCGTCCTCCGCGGGACGGACCTCCGCAGGGCCGACGCGGCCGATCAGCCGGGAGAGAACAAGATCGTCGTGATCTCGTCGAACTCGGCTCCTCCATACAGTTATTTCGAGGGCAAAGTTCATGTCGGGTTCGAGGTGGATTTTTGGGACGAGATTGCCCGCCGTACCGGCCTGACGGTTCAGTTCGAGACCTCGGGGTTCAGCGGGCTGTTCGGTTCCCTTGATTCCGGCCGTGTGGACGCCGTCTCCTGCTTCATGGGGATTACGCCGCAGAGGCAGGAAAAATTCGCCTTTTCCGTGCCCTATGCCGTGGACCCGCTGGGGTTCTTCGTCGCGGTGGACAGTCCCATCCAGTCCGTGGAGGAGCTCGAGGGGAAGGTCGTCGCGGTCGAGGACGGCGCGCAGGGGCAGCTGGAGCTGAACGCCCTGATTGCGCAGGGGAAGAAGTATACTCCCAAGGTTTATGGGGACGGGACCTCGGGGATCATGGACGTCGCCATGGGGCGAGTCGACTCGCACCTGACCTCGGTGGCTCAGGAGCACTTCGATATGAGGCTCATGAAGCTCTCTCTGCGCCAGCTTCCCGGGAATCTCTCGGAAAGGGAGGTCGGGGTTGTTTTTCGCAAGGAGGATGCGTCCATGGCCTCCAGGATCGAGAGGATCAACGAGGCCATCGGGGCGATGCTCGCGGATGGGACGATCGGACGCCTGACCGAGAGGTGGCTCGGCGTCGACCTTTCCATCAAGAAGGGGCAATAGGCCCCTTCGCGCGGCATGAACGAAGCGAAGATGGAATCCCGCACGCTCCGCCTCGGGGCCGGAAGCGCCGGGGAGACGTCGAGGAGGCCCGAGCGCCTGCCGACCCGAGCCCCGGGGGAGATCGTGAGGGTCCCCACCGTATGCCGCATGTGCGGTCAGGATACCGGCTGCGGGGCGATAGCCCTGGTGCGGGACGGTCGTCTGCTCGGCCTGGAGGGGATGAAGGAGGCCCCCCACAACAGGGGCAGCCTCTGCGCCCGAGCCCATGCGGCCCCCGAATGGCTTTATTCCCCGCAGCGGCTGAAGTCCCCCCTGGTGCGGCAGGGAGGGCGCCGTGGGGCGCCGTGGGTCCCCATTTCCTGGGGGGAGGCGCTCGACCTTCTGGCGGAGCGTCTGCTGGACGAGAAGAAACGCTACGGGGCGGAATCTCTGGCCGTGCTATCGCCGGCCAGGCGCAGCTACTGCGGATACATGATGCGCCTCCTGATGGCCCATGGAAGCCCGAATTACGGCCACAGCGGCATCTGCTACGTTCAGCGGAGCATGCCCTTCACCTACACCCTGGGCGGCCATCGCCCTCCGGCCGCGGACTACGCCCAGGCCGACCTGATGCTGCTCTGGGGCCGGAGCCCCACCTGCGCCAGTGCTCCGATGGGGGGGCTGCGTGCCCTGACGGAGGCCAGGCGGCGGGGCATGCGCGTGGTGGTGATCAAACCCACCCAGGGCGGGGAGGGCCGTTTTTCCGACGAGTGGCTGGCGCTGCGCCCCGGGACGGACGCGGCCCTGGCCCTGTCCATGCTGCACGTGGTGATCGGCGAGGAGCTTTACGACCGTGACTTCGTGAGGGATTGGTGCTTCGGGTTCGAGGAGCTCGCGGAGCATGTGCGGCAGTACACGCCCCAATGGGCGGAGGGCATAACGGGGGTCCCGGCCGGGCGGATCCGCGAGGTGGCGCGGCGTTACGCGTCGACGCCCCGGGCGGCCATCGACCTGGGCAACGGCATCGAGCACGCGCCCGGCTGCAGCGACGCCGCCCGGGCCATCGCCATGCTGATCGCCCTGACGGGGCACCTGGAGAGGCCGGGGGGCAACTTGTGGCCGCCTCGGTTCTCGATGCCCGCACTGAAGAACATCGAGCTGAAGGAGCGGATCACGGAGGAGCTGGCCTCCCGTCTGGTGGCGCCGGAGATGCCCCTCGGCCTCCAGCCGTGGGAGCTGGGGCTGGCCTCCTCCTACAAGGGGATCCTCGACAGCATCCTCACGGAGAAGCCCTATCCGATCCGAACCCTGATCGCCGCGGGGACTCAGCCTCTGGCGAGCGGCAGGGGGGCCAAGACAACCCGGGCCGCCCTGGAGAAGGTGGGGTTCTTCGTCGTGGTGGACGTGATGGAGACGGCGGAGATGGAGTACGCCGACCTGGTCGTTCCCGTGGCCACCTTCCTGGAGTGCGAGCATTCCCTGGTGTCGTGGGGCCCCTGGCTGATGGCTCCCGCCCGGGCGGTGGAGCCCTTGGGGGACTATGGGTCCGACACCGACTTCTGGGTCCAGCTGGGGTGCCGGCTGGGATACCCCGACCTCTTCTGGGACGGGGACGCCGAGCGGAGCTTCGACGAGCAGCTGGAGCCTACGGGACTGTCCATGGCCGAGCTGAGAAAACATCCCTTTGGGGTCTCGGGGGCCGTTCTGCCCCGGACCTACGAGAGGTATGGGGAATTTTTCGGCGCGATCGGCCCCAGGCTGGACCGATCGCCCTATCTCCCCAGGGGGAAGGTCGCGCTTTACAACGAGGCGTTCGAGGCCGCGGGGCTCTCGCCCCTCCCGGAGTGGCGGGAGGTTCCCGAGGGGGTTACGGCGACGCCCTCCCTGGCGGAGCGGTTCCCCTTGATCCTGTCCGATCATCACGGGTCCGTGATGTACAACTCGAGCTGGCTGCGGAACGTCCCCTCCCTGCGGAGGATGGCGCCGGAGCCGGAGCTCGAGATTCACCCCGAGGCGGCGCGGAGCTGCGGCGTTGCCGACGGCGACAGGGTGGAGGTGCGTTCCCCTCATGGGACGATGGTGGTCCGGGCCAGGGTCACCGAGGACATTCGCAGGGATACGGTCATGATCCTGCACGGTTTCTGGCAGGGGTGCGAGGAGCTTGGGCTTCCGGGCTACAGCCTGTTCGACGGCGGGGCCAACCCCAACAACCTCTATCCCCTGGGGGAGCACGCGCGGGACCCGGCGGTGACGGCCAACAGCTCTCAGACCCTGGTAACCGTGAGGCGGATCGAATAAAAGAAGAGCCTGCCGGGAGCGGGAAGCGTCTTTCGATATCGGATTTTGTCTTGAAGCCTTGTCTGGAAAGGACGAATGCAGAAAATGGTGGAATCGGAACGGCAGCATCAGCGGAGGCCCTCCCTGTCCCAGGCGGTCTGGGCCCTCGCCTTCGTGATTGCGGTGATCGTGGTCGGTATCCGGCAGAAGGTGGGCATGACGGCCCCGCTGGCCATGGGGGCCATGGCGGCGGCCTGCGTCTCGCTGCTGCTCGGCAGCTCGTGGAGGAGCGTCCAGCAGGGGATCGTCCAGGGGATATCGCAGAGTCTGGCGGCTGTCTGCATCATCATCCTGGTCGGAATGCTGATCGGCCTGTGGATCGTGGGCGGGACCGTGCCGACGATCATCTATTACGGGCTGCACCTGATCTATCCCGAGATGTTCCTCCCCGTGACCTTCGTGATCTGCTGCATCACGTCCCTCGCCACGGGGACCTCCTTCGGGACGATCGGCACGGTCGGCCTGGCCCTGATGAGCATCGGGCTCGGCCTCGGCGTCCCATCGGCCATGACGGCGGGGGCCATCGCCTCGGGCGCCTTCTTCGGCGACAAGATGTCCCCCCTGTCGGACACGACGAACGTCGCTCCGGCCATAGCCGGAACCGACCTCTTCAAGCACATCGGGTCCATGCTCTGGACGACGCTCCCCGCGGCCGTGATCTCCTTCGGGCTTTATTGGTTCATCGGAAGGGACTATGGGGCGGGCCAGGTGAATTGGGAGACGGTGAACGAGATCCGGTCGACCCTGGCGGGCACCTTCTCGCTTGGCGCCGTCACGCTGATCCCCGCCGTCCTCGTGATCCTGCTGTCGGTGTTCAGGCTCCCCGCTCTGGCGACCCTGACGCTCGGGATCTGCTGCAGCGGCCTCTGCGCCGCGTTCTCTCAGGGGCTGGGGTTCAAGGCCCTCCTGGCGGCCTCCATGCACGGATACAGCAGCGCCACGGGGGTCGCCATGGTGGATAAGATCCTCTCCCGCGGCGGGATCGACATGATGTCGGGGACGCTCATCATGCTCATCGGGGCCATGGCCATGGGAGGGCTCCTGGAACAGAGCCGCGTGCTCTCGGTCATCATCGAAGCCCTGATGCGCCACGTGAGGGGAGCCCTGGGGCTGATCCTCTCGACGATCGCCGCCTGCTACGCGACTCTGGGCGTGACGGGCAACATGATGCTGGCGATCATCCTCCCGGGAAAGACCTTCAAGCCCGTTTTCGACCGGATGGGCATCGCCCCCGAGGTCCTCTCGAGGACCCTGGAGGACGCGGGCACCCTGGGAAGCGTGCTCGTTCCGTGGGGGATCCCGGCCCTGTTCCTGATGGGGGCGCTCTCCGTCGATGCCTCCTTCATCCCCTACGTCTTCCTGAGCCTGATCTCGCCGCTCTTCGCCATCCTCTACGCCGCCACGGGGTTCGCGTTCCGGCGCGAGGCGCGAGATCCCTCCGCGGACTGACGGGATGGCGCGAACCGAGGCTCCGAAGCCTCCGCTTTCGTTCGACGTGCCGTAGGGGAGGGGCCGCCGATGAGATTCGACCTCCAGGTTTTTCTCGATATCCTCAGGGCCATGCCGTGGGGGGTCTGGCAGACGCTCTGCATATCGTTCCTGTCGTTTCTGGGGGCGCTGGCGCTGGCCTTTGCCGTCGCCATGATCGACTACTACGATATGCCGCTCCTGAAGGGCCTGTCGCGCGTCTACCTGTCGATCTTCCGGGGAACGCCCCTGATCGCGCAGATGTTCTTTCTGTACTTCGGGATGCCGGTGCTCTTCCCGGCATTCCGGAGCCTGAGCTCGTATTGGGCCGGGGTCGTCAGCCTTGCCATGAACATGGGAGCCTACATGTCGGAGACCCTGCGCGGGGCCCTGAACGCCGTCCCCGAGGGGCAGAGGGAGGCCGCCCTGACCATCGGCATGACGGAGGGACAGCTGATGCGGCGCATCGTCCTTCCGCAGGCGCTGCGGATCGCGATCCCCCCGCTCTCGAACAACCTGATCGACACGATCAAGGGATCGTCGGTCGTCTTCACCGTCGGGGTCGTGGACCTGATGGCCGTCGCGAAGATGAAGAGCGCCGTCGGCCTGCGCTATTTCGAGGGATATGCGGCCGCCATGCTGATGTACTGGCTCATCATCACGTTCGCGACCCGCGTGCAGCGCCGCCTGGAACTTCGGCTGAGCCGCGCATACCGGCGTTAGGAGGGGCTGCATGCTTCGGATATCCCGGCTGAGGAAATCGTTTGGAGAACAAAGGGTGCTGGATGGAATAGACCTCGAGGTCCGGGACGGGGAGGTGCTCTCCCTCCTGGGGCCGAGCGGGACGGGGAAGTCGACCCTGCTGCGCTGCCTCATCGGGCTGGAGCGGGCCGACGAGGGGACGCTCCGCATCGACGAGGCTCCCCCCTTCGACCTCCGGCGTCTGGGAAGGGCGTCCCTGCACCGCCTGAGGCGATCCTTCTCGATGGTCTTTCAGAACCACAACCTTTTCGTCAACAAGACCGCCTTGGAGAACATCCTGGAGCCGATGGTCACGGTGCAGCGGATGCCCCGCGGGGATGCCGGGAAGGAGGCCATGCGGATCCTCGCGCTCGTGGGGATGGAGGACAAGGCCGACGCCTATCCGATCCAGCTGAGCGGCGGGGAGGCCCAGAGGATCGGGATAGGACGCGCTCTGGCGGTCCATGCCCCCATCATGCTTTTCGACGAGCCGACCTCGTCGCTGGACCCGGAACGCGTTCGGGAGGTCCTGGACGTTATCCGGCTGCTCGCCGACAAGAGGCGCACGATGCTCATCGTCACCCACGAGCTGGAGTTCGCGCGGAAGGTCTCGACGCGCATCGCCTTCATGAACGAGGGGCGTATCGCGGCGATCGGGGCCCCGGAGGAGATATGGTCCGACCCCAATCCCCGGCTGCGGCGTTTTCTGGAGAGCATGTCGAAGAAAGGGTAGGGCCCGATTCATTCGGAGGCCGGTCCCAAGTCCGTGGACGGGGGACCGGGACAGCGGGGAGGGAAAGCCGGGCGGCGTCCTGCGGTCGTCTCGAGACGAAGGCCCGGACCGTCCCCGGACGATAAGGAGAGATCAGCATGAAAAAAATTGCCGTACTGCTCTTGATGGTGTCGATGCTTTCGAGCGCGAGCGCGGGTTTTGCGCAGCAGGCGCCCGCCGGATTCCCGATAACGGTAAAGGATCAGATCGGCAGGACCGTGACCCTGAAGGCCCCCGCGGAGCGCATCGTCTCCGGCTACTATATCTCGTCCTCCACCTGCCTGGCCCTCGGCCTGAAGGGGAAGCTGGTCGCCGTCGAGGAAAAGATAGATGCGCGCCCCATCTACAGACTTGCGGCGCCCGAGCTGATCGGAACCGTCGGAAACGTGGGGTCCGCCAAGGCCTTCGACCTGGAGGCCTGCATCGCGGCGAAGCCCGACCTGGTCATCCTTCCCAAGAGGGCCAGGGACTACGCGGCCACCCTCGCGGAGATGGATATCCCCGTGATCGTCGTAAACCCCGAGGACCACGAACGCCTCGTCGAGATGATCGCCCTCATCGGGGCCCTGACCGGCGCCGGCGAGTCGGCGAAGAAACTCGTTGCCCGATACGACGAGGTCATCGCGAAGGTCGGAAGGCTGACGGCGGATATCCCGGAAGGGAAGAGGCCCGTGGTCTATCTCTGCGGCCCAGGCTCCTACATGACCACCGCGCCGCGTGACATGTACCAGGCCTCGCTCATCGCCTCCGCAGGGGGCAAAAACGCGGGCAGCGTCCTGGACGGGGACTCCTGGGCCAAGGTGTCCTACGAGCAGATTCTCTCCATGAACCCCGACGTCATCGTCATCCCCACCAACAACATGGCGAACGGACAGCCGGGCTTCACGGCCCGGGATGTCGCCGCGGACAGGAACCTCGCGGAGGTCGGGGCCGTCAGGGACGGCAGGGTGTACAACATGCCGTCGGGCTTCGAGGCGTGGGATTCCCCCGTCCCCTCGGGCGTCCTGGGGATGCTCTGGATGCTGTCGACGCTGCACCCCGAGGTCTATTCCCCGGAGGAGTTTGCGGCGGATGCGGCGGATTTCTACAAAACCTTCTACGGCTTCGACATGGACGCCTCCGTCCTCTCGCCCAAAAGGTAGGACGGTTCCGCACCGTCCCTGGGAGCCTCGGCGGAACCCCGAGCACGCGGCGCAAAACGCCATGAACGTTTCCGGAACCCCTGGACGGCCGGTCGTTCCCGTATTTGCCCTGGTGGTGCTGGCAATCCTGGCCGCCTTGGCGGTCTCGATCTGCGTGGGAAGGTACCGGATTCGCCCCGAGGAAATCCTTGCGCTCCTTCAGGGCGGCGACGCCGTGGACCCGATGATGCGCAAGGTGTTCTTCACGCTGCGTCTGCCGCGTGCCCTGATGGCCTTACTGGCGGGGATCGGCCTTGGCTTTGCCGGTAGCGTCTATCAGACGATCTTCAAGAATCCACTGGCCTCGCCGGACATCATCGGAGTGGCGGGGGGCGCCAATCTCGGCGCCGCAACCGCCATCGTGGCGGTATCCGCGTCGAGCGTTCCGGCCATTGCCGTGGGCGCTTTCTGGGGTGGGATGGCTGCAGTGGGGTGCGTTATGCTGCTGGTCAGGGCCACGCAGTCCCATTCCACCTCCACCTACATCCTGTCGGGCATCGTGATTAACGCTCTGTCGAGGGCTACGATCATGGCGCTCAAGTACTTTGCGGACCCGGAAAACGAACTTGCGGCCATGGAATACTGGGAAATGGGCACCTTCGGCAATATCACGCTCTCCAAACTACTGTCCGTACTGCCGATGTTCTTGACGGGGCTTGTCGGCCTGCTCCTGCTGAGACGCCAGATCGATCTGATGGGCCTGGGCGAGGACGAGTGCCGCGCGCTGGGGGTACGGCTGAAGTGTGTGAGGACAGCCGTGCTCGCCCTCTCGACTCTGCTCGTCGCGTCGATCGTCAGCGTCACGGGCCTGATTGCCTTCGTCGGCCTGATCGCCCCTCATACCGCAAGGCTTATGCTCAGGCGGAACAATGCGGCAACGCTCTGTCTGAGTGGATTGACGGGAGGCTTCGTGGTTCTGGCTGCGGACGTTCTGGCACGGGTCCTCTACAGCGCCGAACTGCCCATATCGATCCTCACCACGGCGACAGGCGTGCCGTTGCTGCTCTACTTCATGTGCGGCAGAAGGGGAAGGCTTCCGTGAGGGATATCTTCTCGCTCCGCGACATGCGCGTCGCTTACGACCGTGAGGAGATCGTCCATGGGGTAAGCCTCGGCATTCGGGAGGGGGAGTTTTGCGCGCTCCTGGGTCTCAACGGGAGCGGCAAGACGACGATATTGCAGGCGGCCTGCGGCCTGTTGCCGATGACCGGGAGCTGTGTCGTCGCCGGGCAGGACTGTTTTGGCATGAACGAAAAGCAGCGCGCGCGGCTCATAGCCTTCATTCCGCAGGTCTGCGGCCGGATGAGCGGCAAGACCGTGCTCGAAGTGGTGCTGATGGGCTTCAACGCCTGGCTTGGCCTGTTCGAGTCTCCGTCGGCAGCGCACAGGAAGGCCGCCTTGGGCACGCTGGAGCGGCTGGGCTGCGCTCCACTGGCGCAGAAGGATTTCGGGGCGCTGAGCCAGGGGCAGAGGCAGATCGTCATCCTGGCCCGGTGCCTCGTCCAGAACACTCCCGTTATGCTCATGGACGAGCCCGACAGTGCCTTGGATTTCCTGAACCGCCAGAAGGTTTTGGGGAAGCTCCGCGAGATCATCCACGTCGAGCGTAAGGCGGGACTCATCAGCCTGCACGACCCCAACTTCGCTATGCGCTACTGTGACCGGCTACTGTTGCTCGAGGCCGGGAGGCTGGTCGGCGAGATCAGGATGAAGGGTGCTTCGAAGGACGCGATCAAGGGGAAGCTGTCCCGAGTATACGGGGATATCGAGCTGTACGCCTGCGGGGGCGGTTTTTTCATGGGGCAGCCCCGGACTCAACGCGTGCGGAAAGGGTGAAGGCCATGGAGAGGATCTACAGCGTGGACCTCTCGACGGGACACGTCGAACAGAGGGAATACGACATCCGCAGAGAAGGACTCTACGGCCGTGGGTTGGCTCTGAAGCTGCTTGCGGACGCTACGCCCCCGGGAACGGATCGATATGCTCCGGAGAACGCGCTGGTGTTCGTGCCGGGCCTCTTTGCCGGCTGCCGCGCCCCCAGTGCGGGGCGGATGACGATCCTGACCAAAGGCAGCTCATCCTTCGTTCAGGTCTGCAATGTTACGGGCAACATGCCGCAGAAGCTCGGCTCTTTGAACGTGTGCGCGCTGGTCGTCAAGGGGAGGGATGACGACGGCAATGCCGTGCTGCACATCGGCAGCGGTGGGGCGGAGCTGCTCCACATGCACGAACTCGGCGGCCTGTATACCGACGGCGTGATCAGCGTACTGAAGGGCCGGTTCGGCCGGGAGGCGGCTATCGTCGGCACGGGTATGGCGGGGGACATGAGGCTGCCGCTCTCCACCTTTTTTTGCACTTACCCCGACGGGGAGCCGGAGTACAACTGTCCCCGAAGCGGATTCGGCGATATCCCGGGAAGCAAGGGGCTGCGCGCGGTGGTGGTTACCGGTGGCGGCTACTTCTCCAGGGAGTGCGGCGCACCCGGGGAGTTCGCCAGGGCGGGCAAGGAACTTGCCTCCATAATCGTCCGAAACGAGGTCTGTGGCTCGGCTCTGCCCTCCCAGGGGTCGAAGGCTCTTTTGACGCTTCTTGGGGAAGGGGGGACCCTGGAGAGGAGGAGGAAGAGGCGAACCCTTGATGTATCCTCCTCCGGAGGGATCCCTACAGGTCGCAAGAAGAACTACTGCTGTGCCCCCATGTGCGTGGTGGGCTGCCTGAACCGGCATGGTGCGGATGGGGGGAAATGCTACGACGCGCCGGATCAGAGCGAGCTCGAGGCGGCCCTGAAGAGCTGCTTCGCGATAGACGACGGCCCGTTCGTATCGGAGCTCCAGCGGAGGCTCCGCAGTCTGTGCCTGGTGCTGCCCGAGTTCGTCACGGCAGCGAGGAGCTATTTTGCCGCGACTGGGCTCGAGCCCAGCCGGTCTGGGCTGCTTGCTCTCGTCGATGAGATCGAGCGCGGCAGCGCCGTGGGGCGGCTGGTCGGTTCCCGTACGGAGGGGATAGCCGCGGCCTTTCCCCGCAACGAAGCGCTGCGCTCGCTGACGGACAGTCCCGCGATCGCGGACGAGAGCCATTTTAAGGTGAAGATGGCCTTGGAGTATAAAAACCTTCCGGACGTCGACGACACGGAGTTGATGTACTGCCAGATCTTTGTCCTTGAAAACCTGGGCCTTTGCATGTTCACGGCGTTCGCTCTGGTCAACAGCATGGAGGCGGTGGAGCTGTTGGCCCGTCTCTTTCGCTGCAAAACTGGGCTTCACTGTGTCACTGGCGCCGACCTCATCGCCCACGCCGCGGATTGCATCGACCGGGAGCGCGAGTATGCCGTCGCAAACGGCGCGCAGGCTCCCCGGATCAACGTCCCCGCGTTTACCCGCGTGCTGTACCGATATTTTTCCAGATAGAAAAGATGAGCCTTTTGGGGAGACATTTTACGTTTGTGGCATGCCGCGGTCCGCTTGCCGAGTGGGCTTTACGGTTAGAATGGACCGAAGCAGCGGACCCGTCTTCTCCCGCTCCCCATCTCCTCGGGGTAGGGGGAATGCCGGGAACGGGCTGTAACGGGTCGCGGGCATCGGGATAGAAAAGGACAAAGTCCGTCTGTCACGGACGCGGAAAAGTCTTCCTTGACAGCCCTTAGCTCTTTTGTTAGAGTTGCCGCGGATAAAATTCAGCTCATCCCTTTTGGGAAGTTCTCTTGCGGGAAGGAGGATCGCCATGCGTTATGCCGTGACGTGATGCGCCGATAAGGGTGCACGGAGTGCATCGTGTCGCCGCGCGGGCTGCGCGTGGAGGGATCCGGCTCATTCAGACTTTTCTTGAAAATTCCGCTCTGTCCTGATCAGTTTTTTGACGGAATCCGCGTCAGCATCGGTATTTTTGACGCGGAAAAGAATTTTCTTGCCGCATCTTTTCCTGTCCCCACTTTTTTGCCGGTTCGACGGCGGCATCTATCCCATTTGCATTGAGGCGGGCGCGAGAAGCTGAGACAGCGGTTCCCGACGTTCACGAAGCCGTGTCGTTGGCGTGGCGGCCTTATGGCGCTTGTCCGCTGCTGCCGGACGACAGTCGTCAAAAACGTCCGTCATAAAAAGAAAGCGTATTTTGCCGGGGGCGGAGGAATTGCATTGATCGAGATAGAGCATCTGCACAAGGTTTGGGACAGTGACAAGGCAGTGGTTTTGAAGGATATCAGCGTCACGATCCAGGACGGTGAGATCTATGCGCTGGTTGGACGGAGCGGGGCCGGAAAATCGACGCTGCTCCGGTGTATCAACGGCCTTACGGACTACCAGTCGGGGAGCCTGAGGGTGGACGGGCGCGAGATCAAAGGGTTGAGGGAGAAGGAGATTCGGAACCTGCGCCGGCGTATCGGCATGATATTCCAGCAGTTTTCCCTCCTGGAGCGCGAGACCGTCTACAACAACGTGGCGCTGCCGATGAAGTGCTGGAAGTATCCCAAGGCCGGCATCGACAAGAAGGTCCGGGAGCTGCTCGACCTGGTGGGGCTTTCCGAAAAAGCACACGTGAGGCCCAGGAACTTGAGCGGCGGCCAAAAGCAGCGGGTCGCCATCGCGCGCGCTCTAACCATGGAGCCGAATATCCTGCTCTGCGACGAGGCCACCTCCGCGCTGGACCCCAAGACGACCTTGTCCATCCTGGATCTGCTTAAGGAGATCAACCGGAAGATCGGCATCACCATCGTCGTGGTGACCCATCAGATGGAGGTGGTACGCAAGATTTGCCGGAGGGCGTGCATCATGGAGCACGGCGAAGTCACCGTGCAGGGACCCGTCAAGGACATCTTCATCGAGCAGCCAAGGTCGCTCATGAGGCTTTTGGGGGAGGAAAAAGCGAGGCTCCCGGAGCAGGGACACAACATTCAGGTGGCGCATCTGCTGAACAACCTGGACGAGGGGAAATTGTTCGGCCGGATGTATGCGGATCTGCAATGCGTGTTCCCGATCGTCAGCGGAAAAATCCAATCGTTTGAGGACGACAGGCTGGGGATTTTTGTCATCAACGTCGATGACGGCCAGATGGGCAGGGTCGCCGCCTACCTGACGGAAAAAGGCGTCAGTTGGGCGGAGCTTTTGCCGGAAGCGGAAGATCGGAACGACGAACCGGAAGAGGATGAATAGCCATGGCCCTGTCCCGATACAGTTTTGCGCAGATTTTTCAGATGCTGATACTGCCCGCTATTTTCGACACCCTCAAGATGCTCCTCATCTCCGGGCTTTTGTCGGTCGTTTTCGGCTTCGTGATTGGGGTTATCCTGGTCGTGACGGAGAAGGACGGGCTTTGCGAAAATATTTTCGTCAATCGTATTCTCGATTTCATCGTGAACGTCATCCGCTCTTTTCCCTTCATCATCCTGATGATCTCCATCATACCGCTCACCCGATTGATCGTGGGGTCGTCCATCGGGGATACGGCCGCTCTCGTTCCCTTGACGGTGGCCTGCACTCCCTTTATAGCGCGTACCTTTCAGAACAGTCTGAAGGAGGTCGATCCGGCCTTGATCGAGGCCGCCCGATCCTTTGGCGCGTCCCGGAGCCAGATCGTTCTGAAGGTGATGCTGAAGGAGTCCGTCCCCTCCATCGTGTCGGGGCTGTGTCTGGCCATCATCAACCTTTTGGGCGCTACGGCCATGGCCGGCGCCGTCGGGGCGGGAGGGCTCGGGGCGGTCGCTTTGACCTACGGATATCAGAACTTCAACGAAAAGATCATGTATTCGATCGTCCTGATCCTGGTCGCCCTGGTGGTCCTGATCCAATACCTGGGCGACTGGATTTACAGAAAGATAAAGTAAGCGGGCATCCGGGAACTTCGAGGAAAGTATGATGAAGGGGGAAGGCACGATGAGGAATGTGAGAATTTTTGTGGGGGCTCTGCTTGTGTTTTTGTTTTGCGGTCCGGCGTTGGCGTCGGGACAGGCGGAGAAGACGGCATCGCCGGGAGCCCGGATCAAGCCCCATGTGAAGATCGGGGTGCGCGCGGACATGGTGGATCAGATCGGCTCCACCAAGGATGAGATCGAGGCTCTCGGCTATAAGGTGGAACCGGTCATCTTCGACGACAGCGTACAGCCGAACGTAGCGCTCGCCGAGGGCAGCATCGACATGAATTGGTACCAGCACGAGCCCTACATGCAGAACTACAACAGGGACAAGGGGACAGACTTTGTTATGGTTCAGCCCAAGACCTTTTATCCTTTGTTCGCCATGTTTTCCAGCAAGTGGAGCACCGTGGATCAGCTCCCGGAAGGGGCCACGATCGGGCTGTGCAATGACGCGACCAATCAGGCGAGGGGCCTCAGGATGCTCGAGGCCCAGAAGCTGATCGCCCTCGATCCCGAAGCGGAGGTGACCACGGTTCTGGATCAAGTTCATCACGGCGGAGATGTCCGTTCTGCCTCAGGCCATCGGGGACGTGGATGGAATCTGCCTGGCCGCGGGGCACATGGTGAATGCCGGCATGTCCGCCGAGAAATTCGTCTGCCAGTCCGATGACAATGAAAAGTACGCGGTCGGCTTTGTCGTCAGGGCAGAGGACAAGGATGCGGTGTGGGCGCGGGAGATTGCGGAAGCGGTGCAGTGCGACGACCTGGCGGAATACTTCAGGAAGGAAAAGCACGGCACGCAGGTTCCGTTGTGGCGGAAAAACTGATCGCGGCAGGAGGATGGCCCGGGTACGCGGCGCCGAAACCGTTCGGCGCGGGTGAGGATGGGTTCCTTTCTCCGGCCATTCCGTTTGCGGCGAGGCATTGTCGCGGAGCAGCGACATCCGCGCCCCGCGCCGTTTGACATTCCGCCGGCGATGGGGTATAAACACCGCGAGACGGCGCTGCCGTGATCGAAAATCCAAGGGGCGGGCCGAAGTCCGCCCCTTTTGGCGTCCGCCGCCCTCCTGTCCCGGGGAGCATGAGGGGCCATCGAGGAAAGCGGAGGAGGGGAGGACGATTGGCGAACATCTTCGACTACCTGGAATGGCGCGGCGACGTCCCCTTCTCCACGGACCCGTTCAACGAGGTGGACAACCTCGTCCTCGCCGAGCTGGCGTATACGGACTTCGACGGCGTCGTGGCGCCGCAGGGCGAGCCCGTCTCCGTCCGCGCGGTTCGCGACCGGTACTTTCGCCTGCACACGCGCGCGGAGGTGCGGGGCAGGAGGACCTTTACCGGCCCCGCTCCGCTGCTGCTGGACCCGCTTGCGGATTCCGTCCGGTATCGGGACATGCGGATGGCCTGGTACCGCAACCACGTCTCCGTGAGGGAGAGCGTGCAGATGGCGGCCGTCACGCTGTGGCCGGGCGACGGCACGGTCTACGCGGCCTTCCGGGGCACCGACAACAGCCTGGTCGGGTGGAAGGAGGACTTCACCTTCAGCTACCTGACCGAGACGCCCGGCCAGAGGATGGCCGTGGAGTACCTGAACGACCGCTTCCGCGACGGCTCCCTGCCGATCCGCGTGGGCGGACACTCCAAGGGCGGCAACTTCGCCGTCTACGCCTCCGTCTTCTGCGACGAGGGGGTTCGGAGGAGGATTCGGGACGTCTTCACCAACGACGGCCCCGGCTTCGCGAACGCCGTCACGCGGCTGCCGGCCTACCGGGACCTCGCCCCCCGGATCGTCAGCATCATCCCGGAGGACTCCCTCGTCGGCATCCTGATGGACAGCGCCGTGGACCACAGGATCGTTCGGAGCTCCAACAGGGGCCCGACCGCGCACGACGCGCTGTCCTGGCTGGTCCGGGGGAACCGTTTCATCCCTGCGGAGGAGAGGAGCGGCTTCAGCGTGTTCTTCGAGCGCTCCGTTCGGGACTGGCTTGCGGACCTCTCGGACGGCGAGAAGCGCCGCTTCGTCGAGTCCATCTTCGGCGTCCTGGAGTCCACGGGCTCGCGGACCCTGGAGGAGATGCGCCAGGCCCCCGTGCAGAGCGCCCTTGCCGTCCTGAGAGCCGCGCGCGGACTGTCGCCCGACCGGCAGAGACAGGTCCTCGCCATCCTGACGCGGCTTGCCCTGAAGGGCGGGACGGTCTTTGCGCAAAACGTCAATGGAGGCGCGTCGGAGTTCCGGCGGCGTCTGTCCGATTGGCTGAGGGGCGGCCCGGTGGACTGAGCGCCGGTTCCGCCGGGCCTGTCGGTTGACATTCCGTCGGCTATGGGGTATAAACACCGCGAAAGGCTCGGCGACGATCATCCAAGAGAGGAGGAGGCCCGAATGCGGCAGTGCGGATTCACCTGAGGAAGCGGTCTGGATGCACGGGATGCATGCCGTGATGGGATTCCTTCGGAGTCGTCCGTTCGGGCCGAGCTCTTCAAAGGCTGACGTGCCTCTTTTGCTCGTCATTGCTGTTGATCTTTGAGAGGCCGCCGGGCGCGACCTCTTCTTTTTTATCCTCCCCTTCAGGATTTCCCATCTCTCCCTGTATCTGTGCGGATGAATTGCCTTTCGGCGGCCGGGCCGGCCTTCGATGGGGCACGATGGCTTTTGTGTGCTCGAGCGGCCGGGCCCTACCGTATTTTCAGGCCTCCGGTTGCCCTGCACGGCGCGTACTCCTTCGCCCGATACGCCTGCAAAATTCCGCAGGAGCACGGACTTCGGGCCGACCAGGTCCTGAAGGAGCTGCTGGGGTACCCCCATCTCGAGGTGTACGACGGTTCTTGGATCGAATGGAGCAACGTTCCCGAGCTCCCCATCGAGACGGGGAAAAACTGAAACGAGGTGTTCTTGTCATGAGGAAAAGCCTTTTCAAAGGATTGCTTGCGCTGTTGGCGTCGGTCTCGATCGCCGTGTTGTCGGTGGCCTCTCCCGCCCCCGCGGCGCACAGAGGTACGGTGACCTTCGAGGTCGTCCTCTCGGGGGCCGAGAAGGCCGAACGGGCGGAGGCCTGGCTGCCCTATCCGCTCTCGGACGCCTTTCAGACGATCTCCGGGATGACGCTGAAGAGCGACGCAGACAGCATGGGGGTCGAGAGGGAGCCTCAAAGCGGTGCGCTCTATCTCCGGGCCTCCTGGGTGAAGCCCTCCAAGGCTCCGGCCTTGACGATGCGCTTCGACGTCGATTCGCACTACGCTAAGTTCGGGACCCTGGACGAGACCCGGACCCCCTTCCCCGTGGAGGTCCTTCCCTTCCTCAAGGCGTCGCCGTCCGTTCCCTCGGAGGATCCCCTCTTCGCGGAGGTGGGGGCCCAAATGAAGGAGGAGCCCTCCATCCTGAAGAGGGCCTACGCAGTCTACTCCTGGGTGGTGGAGAACACCTTCCGCGACGAGGGCGTCAAGGAGGGCTGCGGCCTGGGGCTTCCCATCCGCACGCTGCAGGACCTGAAGGGCGGCGGCAAGTGCGCCGACATCAGTGCGGTGTTCGTGACGCTCGCCCGGGCTGCGGGCATTCCCGCCCGGGACGTGTACGGCCTCAGGATCGCGGCGCCCAAGACGGGGGAGATCACGGGCAACTACCACTGCTGGGCGGAGTTCTACCTTCCGGGAACCGGCTGGGTCCCCGCCGACCCCGCGGACGTGCGCAAGGCCATGCTGGCGGACAAGGTGGAGCTGAAGGACGCCGATAAGCTGAAGGAGTTCTTCTGGGCCGGGGACGACCTCTTCCGCATCGCCCTGAACCGCGACACGCGGGGGACGGTGCTGAGCGAGGCGACCCGCAAGACGCCCCTGACCTATTTCATGTACCCCTACGCGGAGGTCGACGGGGCCCCCAGGAACTGGTTCAGCCCCAAGGACTTCACCTATAAGGTGACGCTCGAGCTCAAATAGGCGGCCGCGGGAGCCACGCCGGTGGCTTTGCGGTAGCGGCGATCAGGGCATCCCGGAGACCGGGGCTCCGTCGGGGGCCTCATCGAGATGATGACAGGACGCGCTTGACCGAAATACGGCAGAAGCACCCTAAACGCCTGTGAAGGGGCAATCGAGGAACGAAACTTTTCCATCTCGCTTTATAATCTGGGGGGATGATTTATCATGACGAAGGTCGAGTTTATCAATACGTGTCCGTGCTGCGACGGCCATGTGGATGTCCTCAACGAACTGCAGAAGCGTTTCCCGGAGAAGATCGACCTCAAAATCTATTACGCCGGAAAGGATTTCGACTACCTGCCCAAGTACGGTCCCATCACCCGCGGCACGATGATCGTCGACGGCAAGGACCGCTACGAGGACCTGAACCGCCGTACCATCGAGAAGGTCATATCGGAAGCGATCGGCGAGGAGCTATGAGGCTCCTCCTTCAATACGGCCGGCAGTTCTGCCAATACTCCTGGGGGATGCTGGAGACCAGCGGACCGTGGCTGATCCTGAGCTTCCTGTTCTGCGGCGTCCTTCACGCCGTTCTGCGCCCGGAGACGCTGCAGCGGTCGCTCGGAAACAAGAAACTGTCCTCCATCGTCAAGGCGACGGTCTCCGGGATGCTGCTCCCCATCTGCAGCTGCGGGGTGGTGCCGCTCTCCCTCGGCCTGTACTATTCCGGGGCCTACCTCGGCCCGACGCTGGCGTTCCTGGTGGCGACTCCGATCATCAACCCGGCGGCGGTCATCTTGGCCTATGCGATGCTGGGGCCGCAGATCGCGACGATCTACCTGTTCAGCGGCTTCATCATCCCCTTCGGGATCGGGATCGTCGGAAACGCCCTGGGGGGCCCCGAGCTCCAGTCGCCCGCGGCCGCAGGCCTGGCGGCGGCCCCCTCCGACCGGGAGGACCGACCGGCGCTCCCGCCCCTGATGCAGCGCATCCGCGGGGGGATCGAATGGGGATTCAACGACCTTGCGGTGCAGACGTGCCGCTTCATCGTCGTCGGCACCGCGTTCGCCGCGCTTCTGCTGACGGTCGTCCCCACGTCGTTCATCCTCGACTATCTGAGCGACCCGCGCCTGATGTCGCTGTTGGGGATCACCCTGCTGGGGTGCGTCATGTACGTCTGCGCGCTGGGACACATCCCGTTCATCGCGGCGCTGGTCAGCGCCGGCGCCGCGCCCGGCGTCGCCGTGACGTTTCTCCTTTCGAGCGTGGCGACGAATTTCCCGGAGATGGTCAGCATCTGGCGGCTGATCGGCAAAAGGGCGGTGACCATCTATACGGGCATGCTCGTCCTGTTCGGCCTGGCCTTCGGCTACATCACGAACTTCCTCCTGTCGGACAACTTCAGGCCGGTCTTCGATCTGACGCGCTCGCAAGGCAAGATCGATTTCGTCAGCAGGATCTCCATCGATTTCCCCGAGGGGTTCAAGGTCTTCTGCGCAATCCTCGTCCTCTGCATCGGCGGATACGGCTGGACTCTGCAGTGGAGGCGGTCCCTGCGCAGGAGGGGGGCATGACCCGCCTCGTTCCGCGGGGCGCAGCCCTTCTCCGCGCCCTGTTCCCTCTGGCGTTCCTTCTGGCGTTCCCTGGTCCGGGCGCGGCGCCTGGCGGAGCGGAGGACGTCTCCCTGCCCGTGACCAGCCATCCCCTGATCGCGGTCTTCCGGGAGAGCCTCCCCGACAGGGAGATCCTTTTGACGACGCTTGGAGACTGCAATGCGGACGGCATCGAGGACCTCGTGGTCGTCTATCGCGAGGACAGGGACAAGAACCATATGGTCGCAGTCTACTCCGACGGCGGCGCTTTCCGCCTCTCCGCGCCGGTGCGCGCCCCTCTGGAGAACTGCCGGCTGCAGTGGCGCGATATCGACGAGGTCCCGCCGGTCGAGCTGCTGGTGTCGGGACAAAAGGGCATCTACATCGGATACGCCGTCTTTCGCTTCGTCGACGGGGAGTGGATCAGCCTCTTCGGCGACGGCATGGACGGATGCTGTTGACTTTTCCGTTTTGGCGGATTTTATGGAAATACTGGAGGCGTTGAAGTTGAAGTTGTTGAAGTTGAAATTGAACGTGAAGTTGAACGTGAACGAAAAATTCCGTTTCTGCGCTCTTGCCCTGGTGGCCCTGGTCTGCGTCCTCGGAGCGAACGGTCCGGCGGCCGCCTCCGACGAGAAGGACGACCCGGTGCCGGCCATGGTCGCCCAATACAACCTGGAGCCCCTTCCCGAGGAGGACGCCAGCTACACGGTCAACCTGGGGTATTACAACTGCGACCACATGACGGCGGCCTGCGTCGGCAAGGACTCCGGCATCTTCGAGGCATTGGGGATGAAGGTGGAGATCACCGGAAACGGAAAGGTCCCCGAGGCCATGAGCGCCGGCCGGATGGATATGGCCTACGCCGGCTGGACGACGACGCTGCGTGCCGTGCAGGTCGGTACGCCGCTCTTCATCGCGGCGGAGAACCACACGGGCGGCGCGGAGTACCTCGTGTGCAGCTTCAACATCAAGAAGCCGGAGGACCTGATCGGCAAAAAGGTGGCTGCGGGCGGGGACCCCGCCAACTCGATGAACTGGATGGAGTGGACCGACCAGCTGGGGATCCCGAACGACATCGAGAAGTACGAGAACTATTCGATGAGCGACGCGGACGCCTACTTCTCGATGGTTGCCGGCAAGCTGGATGCCTTCACCTGCTGCGACCCGTGGGGCTCCATGGCCGAGCACGAGAAGACGGGCTGGGTCATGGTCCGCCAGAACACGGACAGGAAGAATGGACACGGGACGTGCTGCAAGGTCTGCATGAACTACAACTTCGCCAGAAAGCACCCGAAGCTCGCCAGCAGGATGCTCCTGGCCCATACGCTGTGCGTGCAGTACATGTATCAGCATCCCTACAAGGCGGCCCGCATCTTTGCCGAGAACTACAACGTCCCCCTGGAGGTCGGCCTGATGACGCTCTACAAGAAGCTGAACGAGGAGGGCCGGACGATCAGCTGGAAGCTGAATCGCCAGAACATGCAGAACCAGCTCGACACGATGAGGCACTACCACGTCCGGGACGACATCAATACCGTGAATCTGGACGACTACATCGACCTCTCCTACTTCGAAGCCTCCGGCGCGATCGACTTCGACCGGTTCATCCAGGAGAAGGTGGACCCGGTGTTCCCCACCGGAATGAGCTACAAGGACTGGAGGGCGAAGGCCGTCGAGGTCGACGGTATCGTTGAATAGACGTCCCTCTCCGCTTGTCCTCATCCTCTGTGCGGCGCTGGCGGCGACGGCCGTTTTCATGGCCGTACCTGCCCGGCGCCCGCACGGAGAGGGGCTCATGATCGCCTGCGGCGAGGACCTGGCCGGGCAGCTCGTCGCCTACGCCGCCCGGACCGGCAGCGCAAGGGTCGGTTCCGTCGACATGAGGCGGCTCTCCTTTCTCCAGCTCAGCGACTGCTGCGGAACGCAGGCCGAGTTCGCGCTGGCCGGCGGCGACTTCGACATGGCGGTGCTGTGCCCGGATGCGGCGCAGAAGTTTCTGGACTCCGGGGCGCCGTTCAGGGTGTTCGGCGGCCTGGTGAAAAATGCGAACGTGCTGGTCGCCCGGGATGCGGCGCATCCCCGGACCGTGGGATACATGAATGGGCGGGACCTCCAGAGGCAGGCCGTTTTCGCCAACCTGGGGCGGGAGGTGCAGCTGCATCCGATCGCGGCTCCGGCCCTGCCGTACGCCCTGGAGTGCGGAGCCGTCGACGCGGTCGTCCTGGACGCCGCTGACGCGATCAGGCTTCCGCAGTATCGGAACCGCGCGCTGCCCTGCGACGCTCCCTCCGCGGTTCTGGTCGTCCATGAGGCGCTGCTCGGGAGCACGGATTTCAAGGATTTTGTCGGACATTACAACGATACGGTCGGGAGGCTGGAGGCTTCTCTCTGCGAAGAGCTGCTTCCGCAGGTCCTGGGCGTCGAATGCGGAGAGGAAACATTGCGAGCATGGCACAAAATGAACGTTCAATTATTAACGCTTCCGGCACCAATTTCTCCGGCAGAAGGGGGCTGAACCTGGCCGCCATCATGGGGCGCAGGAAGGGTTTCGTCTGCATGCTGGCCGGCACGCTGGCCGTCTGCCTGCTTTGGTACTTTCTGGCCAGGGCGATCGACCGCAGCCTGATCCTTCCGGACTTCCTCGTCACGATGAAGACCTTCTTCACCGGTTGGTTCGACAAAAAGGTGATGTCCAACCTTGGCATCACCCTCGTGCGCGTCTTCACGGGCTGCGTCTACTCGGTCGCGATCGGGCTGCCTCTGGGGCTCCTCATGGGCTCCTCCCGCACCGCGCTCGTCGCCCTGTCCCCCTACGTGAACTCGATACGGCAGGTCCCCATCATGGCCTGGGTGCCGCTTTCCATCATCTGGTTCGGGCTCGGGGACGGGCCGACCATCTTCATGATCGCCATGAGCGCCGTGTTCCCCATCCTGATCAACACGATCTCCGGGGTCATGAACATCGACCCCAACTACAAGAACGCCGCGCGGTGCATGGGGGCCGGCACGTGGCAGGTCCTGAGGGACGTCGTCGTCCCCGGCGCGCTTCCCAGCTTCCTGACGGGATGCCGGCTGGCCCTCGGCGGCGCGTGGATGTCGGTCATCTGCGCCGAGTTCATCGCCACCAGCAAGGGGTTCGGCTACATCATGGTCGAGGCGCAGGTGCGCATGAACACGCCCCTGTTGTACGCCCTGATGATCATGTCGGCCCTGGTGGGGTTCGCCATGGACAAGAGCATCGTCCTGCTCGAACACAGCCTGACCGGATGGAGATACAAAGATGGCGCTGCTGACCGTTGACCACGTCAAAAAATCCTTCACGGACCGGGACGGACTCGTCCGGTCCGTCATCGACGACCTCTCGTTCGAGGTGAGTAAGGGGCAGTTCGTCTCGCTGCTGGGGCCCTCGGGGTGCGGCAAGACGACCCTGCTGACCATCCTGGCCGGGTTCCAGACCTGCACGGAGGGGACGGCCGCGCTGGAGGGACGGCCCATCGAGGGGCCGGGCGTGGAGCGCGGCTACGTCTTTCAGAACTACGCGCTCTTTCCTTGGATGACCGTTCGGTCGAACATCCTCTACTCGTTGAGGATAGCCGGAGAGTCCCGGGAAAAACAGGAGACGCGGCTGAACGAGCTGCTCGAGCTGGCCCACCTCAAGGGGCACGAGGGGAAATACCCCATCCAGCTCTCCGGCGGCATGCAGCAGCGCGTCGCCGTCGTGCGCGCCCTGGCCGGCAGGCCGAAGGTACTTTTGCTGGACGAGCCGCTCGGGGCCATCGACTTTCAGATGCGCGAGATCATGCAGAACGAGCTGGACCTCCTCGTGCGCCAGGTCGCGGCCACCGTCGTGATGGTCACGCACGATGTCGGCGAGTCCGTCTTCCTCAGCGACAGGGTGCTCGTCATGGGGGCCGGAGGGTGCCGTCTTCTGGCCGACGTCGCGATCGACATGCCCCGTCCGCGCGACCGTTCCTCGAGGCGGTTCAAGGACTACGTCGGCGACCTGACGGACCTGTGCCGCCGGCCCATCGAGCGCAACCATGGTCGTGGCCGGGAAAAAGCCCAGGGCTTCGCGCTCATCGAGAAGACGATCAGCGTAGTCAGTTGGGGCCCAGCGCACCAGCGCCTGACCCAGGGCATCGGGAATCGTCCCGACGACGAGGCCAGGGTGGCCTGGGCGGACGAGCGACAGCGCGTTGAGCCACCGCCTGGCAGCTTCCTCCGGGGCCCACAGCTCCGTGCGGCCAGCAAGGGCGTGGGCGTCGAGAATGATTGCGGCGGCGTAGCCACCGTCCACGTCTGGCTCAGCTCCCGGCGTCGCGACGACGACAGTGGGACGCGCGGGAAGCTGACGGCTGATCCGATGAGCTGCCGACGACTCGAGGACCGACGCATCCGGGAGGTTGCGCGCGATCTCCTCGGCGGTGCGTGTAGAACCCACGCGAGCTGCGCGCAGCTCTGTGCCGGAGCAGTGCGGGCACCGCCACGTCTGCGAGGTACGCGCACACCACGAGCAGGTCACCTCTCCCCCACTGCCCACAGCGAGAGGCCCGGAGCAATGACGGCAGCGCGCACGTTCGCCGCAGCGCCGACAAACGACCGTCGGCCAATACCCTGAGGCCGCGACCTGGATGAGCACGGGGCCTTCTCGAAGCCCCTGGCGGATCATACGCAACGCAGCCTGAGGAATGCGCATGTGGCCACTGGCTCCCTCACGTTCCGCTTCCACCTGGCCATGCAGATGCACGCGAGGAGTCGCGTCGCGCAGCGCGTCGGGCACGGGATCAAGGCTCACAGCCCAGCCGGAACGAACGAGTGCTTGTGCCTTGACCGAGCGCGCATATGAGGCTACGAGGAGTCCCGCTCCCTCCACCGCGCATCGCTGCACGGCGACATCAAGAACATCGCAGCGAGGAAAACGGCGCTCACGAAGGCGATCGTCCCCTTCATCGCAGATGACGATGAGGCCCAGCTTCGCGCAC
>ERZ772968.211-NODE-211-length-28941-cov-14.612027_pt1 | contig 28941 bp, 19 predicted proteins | sample MGYA00580674_ERZ772968 | MGnify/ENA primary metagenome ERZ772968 (study PRJEB29015, sample SAMEA2737940) | human oral metagenome | biome: human oral; feature: human-associated habitat; material: dental | place: China | collected 2138 ...
CCCCGCATGGGGGCCGGCGCGCTCCGGCATGCGTCATCTCAGCTCAGGCGCGTGACCTTCACAGAGTCGACATTGAGGTTGATCTGCTCCGGACCGGCCGATCCCGACACGTAGGTCGTGAAGCCGATCGAGCCGGGCGCAGCCAGAGAGGCGTCGGTGTCGGTCTTGTCCACCTGCCACTCGCCGGGCTCGGAGTCGCCGATCCAGGCGCGGGCGCGCACGGCGGTGGACTCGGCGCCGTCGAGAGCGAAGCGCAGGTGGAGGGGCTGACCCGCCGTGTAGGTGCCCACGTTCGCCGTGCCGATCACCGTGTCGGTGCCGCCGGAGTTCTTGGTCACCGTCATCGTCACAGCACCATCAGCGGCGACACGGAAGTCCGCCTGGTAGCGGCCCGCCTCCGTCTGACGACCGATGTAGGAGATGTAGGCGCCGTTACCGGTCGCCAGCCCGTCCAGGGACAAGTCGACCTGCGACTCGGTGGAGGTCGAGTTGATCACCTGGGAGTGGACCGACGAGGACGAACGGGCGCCCTTCATCGCGATCACACCCTTGGAGTTGGCGGTGGAGAAGTTGCTACGACCCCAGTCGATCGCCCACTCTCCGCCCTTGGCGGCCGAGCCCCAGCCCGTCTGAGTCTCCCGGTCGAAGGAGTCATCGAGGAAGGCCTGGCCAACAGCGACGTCACCCGGGTCGGGCTCGGGCTCCGCAGGATCGGTGCCCGGCTCACCGGCAGCCGTGACGCTCACCCAGTCCGAGTAGGTCGAGGCGCCCCACGGGTCCTCCACGACGACGCGATAGCGGTGAGAGGAACCGTACTTGACCTTGTCAGTGGCGGTCAGCTGAGGCAGCTCCCAGAAACCGGCGGTCGCCTTCTGGGTCGAGACCGGCTCGGAGTCGGTGGTGTCGCGGTAGACCTTGTAGGTCAGGGTCTTGTCGTCACGATCCCAGTTGGCCTGGAAGGAGAGGTTCACAACCCCGGGCTCGCTCGAGTCCGCCGTCACCTTGTAGGCGCCGCCCTTCGTCTCGGGGCCCATCTGGTTCGGGGCGATCTCACGACGGGCGAAGCGTACGAGGCCCTGCTGCCCACCGCCGTTGACAGTGGTGAACTCACCGCCGTAGACGACGTAGTCCTTGTTGCCCTCAACGGTCCAGGTCGACTGATTCATGCCGGTGAAGCCGCCCGAGTTGAAGACGGGGTAGAAGTTGAGGTTCTCGGGAGCCGGCTGACCCTGGTGGTCGGCGTAGCCGGGGGCCGTGTTCGGCAGAACCGTGCCGGTGGCCTTGTTCGTGAAGGCGACGGCGTTGTGGAACGTCGAAGTGCTGTTGGGCAGCCCGCCGATGTTGGAGCAGTCGTGCGTGTGACTGGAGGCGTAGACGACATCGCCCATGGGCTGGACGTCGTAGGTGTCGCCGTGGCAGTCGGCCAGGTAGGCCAGCTCACCGGTGGTCCAGTCGGCACGGAACATGCCCTCGATATTGCCCAGCCTGCTGTTCATGGAGTAGGCCGTGCCGTAGAGCCCCTGGCTATCGGCGCGCAGGCTCATGATGGCGGCCTTGTTGCCGGCGTTCTTCACCACGGAGTTGATTGCATTGTTCCGCACGCTGCCGTCGTTCTCCAGGATGGCCATGCCATAGCCAGGCTCGGAGGAGCCGTTGACGGAGCTGAAGCTGCCGCCGATGGCCACGCCATTGCCGTCCGGGGCGGCTGCGATCGCCTGCACGGAGTAGTCGGCGACCTCGGGGGCGAAGTCCTTCAACGTGCGCGAGCCCAGGTCGAAGGCGGCCATCCGGTAGCGGGGCTGGGAGTTGACCTCGGTGAAGCTTCCTCCGATGTAGAGGGTCGAGCCGTCCGCAGAGACCTCCACGGCCTTGACCGCGGTGTTGGTGCCCAGGCCCAGCCGCTGGCGGGAGCCATCGGCCGCCGAGACCGCGCCCACGCGGTAGGTGTTGGCGCCGTTGAGCTTGGTGAAGTTGCCCCCGATGTACAGGGTGGAGCCATCGGGGGAGGCCGTGATGGACTGCACATTACCGTCGGTGGTCGGCGCCCAGTCCAGCAGCTCACCGGTGGTGATGTCGTAGGCCATCAGGTTGCTGCGCGACTGCTCGCTCTCACCAGCGGCCGCGCCCGCGGGACGCGCGGAGGAGAAGGTGCCGGCAACGTAGACCGTGTTGCCGACGACCTCTTGGTCCCACACCACGCCGTCACCGATCTGGGCGGTGGGCAGGGCGTCCGCGGAGACCGTCTGCGGCCCGGTCGGTTCGGCCGGCTCGCCCGGCTTCTCCGCGCCGCCGCCCTGGTCACCGGGCTGCTGGCCGGGATTGTTCTGGTCCCCGCCCTGGTCGCCCGGCTTCTGACCGTTGTTGTTCTGGTCGCCGGGCTGCTGGCCGGGATTGTTCTGGTCGCCCGGCTTCTGGCCACGGTTGTTCTGGCCACCGGGGTTGTCGGGGTTGTTCTGGTCGATGGGCGCCTGCTGGTCCGCCGGGCCCTCCATGGACCCATTGGAACCTTCAGCGCTGGCGCTCGATACCGGAAGCAGGCCGGCGCCGAGCAGGAGGACAGACAGAATGAACGCGGGTATCGATGTGCGCAAGTGACGAGGCACGAGGCGGCTCCATCCAAGATATCGGCACCCATTGGGGTACAGGCGCCTTGGTTGTGTGGGAACTAGGTTGCGGGAAGAACGACGCCCTCTGCCCAGGTAGAGAGGACGACGCGGGAATATGTGGAAGACGTTACCTCATTGATATGACTATGTGGAAGCTATGAAGAGACGACATCCGATGAGCGCCGCCTTCAGGACTACTTCAGGGGCACTTCAGGACAGTATCAGAACGACTTCAGGACTTCTTCAGAATCTCAGCAGGGTGTCGTTCAGAACGCCGTTGGAACGCCGTCAGGACGTCGGAGCCTCCCCCTGGAAGACGGCCGCACGCGAGCCGGCGCCGGAGTCGACGACGACACTGACGGAGCCGCGTTGGTCAACGGGGACAACGAATCCGTACTCCAGGACGACGGCATCTCCGGGTGCGATCGAGGCGGGAACCGCGTCGGATGCGCTATCGACAGGGGAGGCCGGCACCGCATCCGCACCGTACGTGAGCGTTACCACAAGTCCACTCAAGGACAAGTCGGAGCCTGTGGAATTCCCCACAGTAACCGGGACGACGATGCCCGACCCGCCGATCTCACCGGGGCCGGCCTCGAGATCGGTGGCCCTCAGCGCGCCGATCTGCACAGCCAGACCATCATCGAGAGCGGCGGCCTGGTCGAGGCCCTGAGCCGGGAGCTCGTCGCCCCCCTGGTCCTCGGATTCGTTGGATTCGTTGGAATCCTCAGTTGCCGCAGGCTCCGACTCGGTTGCCGCGGGCGAGGGCGAGGCCGGGGTCGCAACACTCGGCACGGAGGTCGGATCGGGGGTTCCGGAGGAGTCGGTGGCCTCCGCGGTGGCGGAGGGATCGTCGGAGGGTTTGGAGTGGGAGCAGCCGGCGATCAGGGCAATGGGGAGAACAGGAAGAAGGGCAAGAGCTGCAATACGTACAGGTCTGATCATTGGCGCAGGATAGGCGCTTTTCGCATTGCACGCACCGTCTTCGCCACCATCGGCACCACCGCCGTCACCACCGCGATAGCCTTTCCGCACCATCCCGTTCCCGCCCCACGGAAGGCCCACCGTGACCGTCTCCACCCCCCAGAGCCTGAGAATCGCGATGATCGGGACCCGCGGCGTTCCCGCACGCTACGGCGGCTTCGAGACCGCGATCGAGGAGGTCGGCCGCCGCCTGGCCGACCGGGGCCACCGCGTCCTGGTCTACTCCCGCAATCCCGACGCCTCCACTCCCCTGCCCCGGTTCTACAGAGGCATGCGCGTGATCGAGCTGCCCGCCATGCGGCGCCGCAGCCTGGAGACCCTCTCCCATACCGGGGCCTCGATCGCGCACCTGCTGCCGAGAGTCCACCCGGACGTCGCCTTCGTCTTCAACGCCGCCAACTCGCCCTTCCTGCCCGCACTGCGCGCCGCCCGCATCCCGGTGGCCACGCATGTGGACGGCCTGGAGTGGAAGCGCGGCAAGTGGGGCCCGACCGGTCAGCGCTACTACCGCGCCGCGGAGGCCGCCGCCGTCCGCTTCTCGGACGCCCTGATCGCCGACGCCCGGGGCATCGCCGACTACTACGACCAGGAGTTCTCCGCCCCCACCGAGCTCATCGCCTACGGAGCCCCGCAAGTGCCCACGCGCACCGACCGGCTGCCCGAACTGGGCCTGGAAGCGGGCGGCTACCACCTGGTCGTGGCGCGCTTCGAGATCGAGAACCACGTCGACGTCATCGTCGACGGCTACACCCGCTCGTCGGCCCGCCGCCCACTCGTCGTCGTCGGCTCCGCCCCCTACTCCGATGAGCACACCCGCCGGATCGAGTCCCTGGCCGACGCGCGCGTACGGCTCCTGGGCGGGATCTGGGACCAGGAGCTGCTCGACCAGCTGTACGCCGGGGCGCTCATCTACCACCACGGCCACTCCGTGGGCGGCACCAACCCGTCGCTGCTGCGGGCCATCGGCGCGGGAACCGCCGTCGACGCCTTCGACGTGCCCTTCAACCGGGAGGTCCTGGGCGACGCCGGCCGCTACTGGTCCGACGCCGACGACGTCGCCGCCCTGGTCGCCTCCGCGGAGGCCGACCCCGCCGCCCACCTGGAGCGCGGCGGCCTCTCGCTCGAGCGCGCCCGGCTCTACGACTGGGATGAAGTGGCCGACCGCTACGAGGCGCTGGCCCGACGACTGGCCGCTCAGGGCCCCTCCCATCACCGTCCCAGCGGCAGGCGCGCGGGGGTGATCGGATGAGCACCATCCTGGTCGCCCACCCCTCGCCCGACCTCTACGGCTCCGACCGCCAGCTACTGGAGACGATCCGGGCCCTGGTCGATGCCGGCCACCGGGTCAATGCCGCTCTGCCCGACGACGGGCCGCTGCGGCCCGAGCTCGAGGCCCTCGGTGCGCGAGTGGCGATCGTGCCCTTCACCGTGCTGCGCAAATCCCTGATGAGCCCCCGCGGACTCGCCGGACTGGTGGCGCGCTCCGGCGGGGAGATCGCCCGACTGCGGGGCCTGATCAAGGCGAACGACGCCGACCTCGTCCTGGTCAACACCGTGACCCTGCCGTGGTGGGCGCCGGCCGGCCGCGCAGCCGGGGTGCCGGTGCTCGCCCACGTCCACGAGGCCGAGGACACCCAGAACCTGCTGGTGCGCACCGGGCTCAACGCTCCGCTGCTGGCCGCTTCCCGCGTCGTGGTCAACTCGCAGGCCGCGCGAGACACCCTCGTGCGCGCGCAGCCTCCCTTGAAACGACGCACCAAGGTCGTCCACAACGGCGTCCCCGCGCCGCAGGATCCTCCGCCCCCGCTGCGCCAGCGCCTCCCGCAAGCGGCCTTCCGCATCGCCATGGTGGCCAGGCTCTCCCCGCGCAAGGGCGTCGACGTCGCCCTGGAGGCGCTGGGCCATCTGCGCGCCGACGGGCTGAACGCCTCCTTGAGGCTGTGCGGGTCGGTGTTCCCCGGTTACGAGTGGTACGAGGAGCAGCTGCGCGAGCGCGCCGCGCGCCCCGATCTGGCGGGTCATGTGGAACTGCTCGGCTATGTCCATCCGACGTGGCCGGTGCTCTATGCGGCAGACGCCGTGGTCGTGCCCTCTCGGGTCGAGCCCTTCGGCAACACGGCGGTCGAGGCGATGCACGCGGAGCGCCCCCTGGTGGCCTCTCGGGCGCAGGGACTGGCCGAAGTCGTCACCGACGGCGTGACCGGACTGCTCGTCGAGCCCGACTCTCCGCGAGCACTCGCCGACGCGCTGCTGAGCCTGGCGGCCGATCCCGGACGTGCCCGCACCCTGGCCCGGACCGCGCGGCGAGAGGCGGCCAAGCGCTTCGGCGTCGAGCGCTACCGCACGGCGATGGTCGAAGTGGTCGAGGACCTGCTGTCCGAGGGCGCAGAATCCTGAGACTCACCGGGAGCACCGGCGAACACCTCATTTTATTTCGCGAGATCGGTCGTATTCCGCGTCGAGATCGGTCCAGTTCCGGCGCGAGATCGGTCGTAACCCGTGCCGAGATCGGTCCGGTTCCGCGGATCTGCTGTTCGCCAGCGGTTCTGAGGTGTGGCATGTGGCTTTCGCTCTCGAGCTCGTCGTGTGCGTCTCGACGTCGGGTTGGCCGGGCTTAATCGGACCGATCTCGACGCCGGCTGTAGTGAGTCAGTGCACCTGGAGCTGGGGCGACGTGGTGGGTGTGTCTGGTGGGTGCGGTTGTCTTCGATGTTGCACATGGGAGACCGAAGTGTCTGCGAATCGAGGGCCATTTTTTGTTGGAATGACAGGCTTTTCTGGTGAGCGTCGCGCGCGGTGGTCGGGCTCCCATGTGCAGAGAGGGGGGTCTACGCACATGGGAGCAAGACCATTACCGCTACTGATGTTGCTGTTCCGCATGATTCCGCGGTTCCCACTGACACGGAACGCACGCGAGTGTGCAACACCCACCACCTCCGGCCCACGCAGGCATCAGTGGAGCCGGCCCGCGGCGGTGAAGCCCGACCCATGCGATCTTCAGCCCCGAGACATCGCACCCCGCACCGGAGTGACGGAGTGCGACCGATCTCGACGCGGGGTACGACCGATCTCGGCACGGAGTGCGACCGATCTCGACGCGGAGTACGACCGATCTCGGCGAAAGGGGCGCAGGGTCAGGCGGGCGGGCAGGCAGGCAGGCGGTCAGGCGGTCAGGTCCCTGCGGTTACCGGCCGCGCCGGCGACGAGAAGCAGCACCACCGCGAGCACCAGGCACACCGCGGGGCCGACCCACGGCCCGCCCGACCCCAGCAGGAGCCGCACTCCCCCACTGGCCCCCGCTGTCCCCGCCTCGAGCACAGGCAGATGAGGCACATGCGTGAAGGGCGACAGGTCAAGCACCCACTGCGGGGCGCGAGCCGCCGGCCCCAGCACCGAGATGCCCAGCGCCAGCAGATAGGCGCCCCAGCCCAGGGGCCGGGCCAGCCGTGGAACCAGCGCATGAAGGGCCAGCAGCCAGGCGCCCGCCAGCAGCCCCGCGGGAAGCTGAGCCGCCAGTCCGGCCGCGATACCGCCGACCAGGACCCACGGCTCCGCGGTTGCCGACGAATCCTGGGCGCAAAGAGACGGCACCGCACCGACCGCCAGCCCCAGAGCTATGGCCGCCAGCACACCCGCGCTCCCGCAGGCCAGCACCAGGACCCGGGCGGCGAGCCACTGCCGCCTGGACACCGGTGCGGACAGGACGGCGGCCGTCAGCCCGCGCCCCTCCTCGCCCACGACCGCCCCGGCCAAGGCCACGGAGCAGGCGGCGGCCAGAATCCCGCCGTAGCCGATGATCATGGACAGGTAGCTCTGAACACTCAACTGGTCGCCGAAGAAAGCCTGCATGGCCGGGTTGTCCGCAACCATCTGCTGAAAGGAGTCCTCAACAGTGGGGGCGAAGATTCCGTAGGTCAAACCGAAGACCAGACCTCCCATCGCCCACCAGCCCCGCAGCGAGGCACTGGTGCGCAAGGCCAGCCCCAAAGCGCCTGCGGGTCCGCGGCGACGGGAGCGCCAGGCGCCCGCGCTCGCCACCAGCCCCTCGCCCAACTCGCGCCGTGCGTGCAGGACGAGCCCCGCCCAGACGAGGACGACGGCGACACCCGCCAACAGCCCCAGGGGAGCCCAACGCAGGTCCACATACACGCGGCTCTGCTGAATGAGACCGATCGGGGTCAGCCAGGACAGGAGGGAGACGGCACTGTCGGTGCTGTCGGTGCTGTCTCCACCACCGCTGGAACCGGCGTCGCCCAGGCCGCGCAGGAGGAACCAGACCAGAACCAGCATGAGGCCGCACCCGCGAGCCGAGCGGGCCGATGGCGCCAACGCCGCCAGGACCAGTCCGCTTCCGGCCGCGGCAAGGGTCACGAGAAGCAGCCCGAGTCCCACCACCAGGCAGCCGCCCGGATCAAGACCTCCGGCCAGGGCGGCCAGGGAGCACATTCCCGACATCACCACCCCGGCCAGGACCGTGGAGCTCAGAGCCGCCCGGGCACTCGCGCCGCGTCCCACAGGAGCGGAGCGCAGCAGCTCGCTCGGACCGCCCTCCTCGTCGCCGCGAGTGCGTGAGACCACCATGAGCACCCCCATGAGGGCGGCCACGAGGGCCAGCCAGCCCAGGGCCTGGGCGGCGAAGAGAGCCCCCATGGTGGGAGCGGTGAGAGCGGCCGCGTCCATGCCGAAACCGGGACCGGTGAAGACGGCGGCCGCCGGAGTGGAGTAGGTCAGGGCGGCCGCCTGCCGTTCCTCGGCGGTGGCATACATGGTGTTGAACATGAGGATGCAGTAGAGGGTCAGGCATCCTCCGCCCAAAGACCATGCCAGGATGCTGCGCCGCTCACGGCGCAGAGTCAGACGGGTCAGCGCAGACGGCACCGCACCTCCGAGCCTCCCACCAGTGACGGGCGAAACGGTGCTGCTCACGACTCCGCCCCCTCGCCCTGTGGTCCGGCCGGAGCCCCGGAATCGGCGATGACCCCAGCCGCTGCGGCGTCCTTCATGCTCTCGGCGTCCTCCGCACTCCCGGCGTCCCCGTAGTGGCGCAGGAAGAGCTCCTCAAGGCTGGGCGGGGAAGCGGTGAGCGAGCGCAGCCCGAGGGCCGCGAGGCGCTCCATCACCTCGGCGTTGCGGTCCGGCTCAATACTGAGCGCCACCTCCCAGCCCCCGTCGTCAGCCTGCGGGCGGGCCGTGGAGCGCAGCTCGCGGACGCCGTCCAGGCGCTCCAGGCCCTCCGGGTCGCGCTCGACGACGGCCTGGACGCGTGTGCGCAGCAGTCCCCGGATCCGCTCCAGGGGGCCGCTTTCGACGGTGCGCCCGGCGCGCACGATGGTGACGGTGTCGCAGAGCCGGTCGACCTCGGACAGGATGTGGCTGGAGAGCAGGACCGCGGTGCCGCGCCCGGCGGCCTCGGCGACGCACTGGCTGAAGACCTCCTCCATGAGCGGGTCCAGACCGGAGGTGGGCTCGTCCAGGATCAGCAGTTCCACGGGCTCACTCAGGGCGGCGATGAGGGCGACCTTCTGCCGGTTGCCCTTGGAGTAGGCGCGAACCTTCTTGGAGGGGTCGAGCTCGAAGCGCTCGATGAGCTCGGCGCGCCGCGCAGCCTGCGCGGCATCATCAGATCCGCCTGAGCCGCCCGCCCCTCCGCCACGACGACGGCGCAGGGAGGCGAAGGCATCCAGGGTCTGACCCCCGGTGAGTCCGGGCCACAGGGCCACGTCTCCGGGAACATAGGCCAGGCGCTCATGGAGGGTGACGGCGTCATTCCAGGGATCGGCGCCGAAGAGCCGGGCGCGCCCGTCGTCGGCGCGGATCATGCCCAGCAGGATGCGCAGGGTGGTGGACTTGCCCGCGCCGTTGGGGCCGAGGAAGCCCGCCACCTCACCGGGGGCGACACTCAGGTCCAGGCCGTCCAGGGCGCGGGTGGCGCTGCGGCCCCGGCCGAAGGTCTTGGTCAGGCCCACGATGTCGACGGCGGGCGCGGAGCTGTTGGGATGAGCCGCGCCGGGTCGGCGGGCATCGATCGATGTGGCGGCGGGTTTCATGAGTCCTCCTGAGACGAGTGGGGTGGGGAGGAGTTGGGGTCACGGGACGGGCCGTGAGATGAGTTGTGGGCGGCGTTGTCGGGGGCGGGGTCAGGTGCGGGAGCGGTCTCGGCATCGTCGGCGGAGGCGGCAGGAGCGGCAGAGGCGGCGCCGTCGGCGGAAGCACCGGCGGGATCCGCCGATGTAGCCCGGACGTAGTCGGCGTAGAGCCCGGGATCGGTGAACAGGGGCCGGGAGTAGAGCTCGGCGGTGACGGGACCGTAGCGGTCGATGAACTCCCGGACGGCCGCCTCGATATCGCCGGGCTCGGATGCCTCGTAGCGCAGGAAGAGCAGAAGCGCACCGAATCCGGCGTAAAGCAGGTAGCGGGCGCGGGCCTCTTCGTTGTGCGAGGGCGTCACGGTGCCCGCCTTCACGGCGTCGGACATATAGGAGACGGTGTCCCCCACGAAGAGGTCCATCAGCGTGGTGGCGAGCTCTCCGCCCTCCATGAGGGAGCGCATGGCGTAGGCCGTGGCCGGGATGTACTCCTCGACCTGCGACATCTGGGTCATCAGATCCGTGGGACCGCCGAAGTACGTCGAGGAGCGCTTGACCTCCTCGGTCAGGCGCAGCACCTCGGTGTCGCAGGCGCGGCGCAGGCCGTCCTTGGAGCCGAAGTGGTGGGTGATGAGACCGGCCGTCACTCCCGCGTCGGCCGCAATGGTGCGCAGCCCCACCCCGAAGCCGTCGCGCGCGAAGCGGAGCAGGGCGGCATTGCGGATGCGGGCGACAGCGGTGAGGTCCGACTCGGGCGTCGACGATCTTGAACGCACGACCAATATACTATACAGGCGTTCAATACAGCGCAAGAGGCGCTCTCGAACACCCCCTCCGGACTTCACCCCCGGGCGCCTCATCCCGAATCAGAAGACCCGACATACCACTCCGTGACCATATTGAGCCGTTACGATCCGATCTCCCTCCTTGAGACGTCCGACAAGTCGCTGTTAATCTCCCGAAGCAAATGTGGAATGGAGTAAAGCACCCATTAGCATGAATTTCTCCACCATTTCTGCATTGCCCCTTATCCCCTTTTTGAGAGGACATCCATGTCTTTCTTATCGCGCGTGCGCGCTCCTGGGAGATCGGCCATCGCCAGCGCCATTGTGGCAATGCTGGTTCTGGCGGCCTCCTGGGTCGGACTGACCTACTCAACCGCTCAAGCGGCGATCAATGAGAACATTAAGGTCAGCGACCTCTCACTGATTCCCTCCAACGGAAATGGAGTGGAGGACCCCACCTACAACAAGACCAAGGTCAATGACATCCTCAAGCTGAAATTCACCTGGGATGCCACCACCGCCGACCCCAAGAGCGGCCAATCCTTCCAGATCGGGCTACCGAGCCAGTTCCGCAACCGCGAGAGCCTGACCGAGCCGATGACCGTGACCCACAACGGCGCCGATCACAAGATCGGCGAGTGCGTCATGGACGCCCAGAACATCACCTGCACCTTCAACGACACCCTCGACACCCTCAGAGGGCAGGGCTTCAACGGCCTGAACGGCAAGGGCTCCGCACTGGTCGTGGCCTCCGAGGCCACTGAGGACAGCACTGCGACGATCGACGCCAACGGGCAGAAGACCGCCGTGCCGATCCCCGGCGGGCGCATCACCGAGAACCGGGGCCTCAACTACACGCCCGAGACCCTGCGCAAGTGGGCCTTCGACGTCACCGCCGCCTCGAAGCAGATGGACTGGGAGATCACCCTCGGCCCCTCGCAGCTCAAGGACGCCCTGGCGGGGGCGGGCACTCCCATCGCATTGGATGGACAGACCCGCTCCACCATCACCATCACCGACGAGCTCAGCCCCGGTCAGGCCTACTCCCAGGACCTCTCGCAGTGGCGGTTCAACATCGGCACCAGTTCGACCCGCGATGACGTCTACGGGCAGGTCACCGACGCCGCCGGAAACGACCAGGACACCTCCCAGGGAGACTTCGATCTCGCGGTCGCCATTGATGGCAACCGGGCCACGATCACCATCACCGGCCCCTTCGCCGCGGACACGAACTACAACGTCTACTACTCCTCGGTGCCCACCTCCGACAGCGGGACCGTCCAGCCCGGACTGGAGTACAAGAACCACGCCCAGCTGAAGGGCACCGATCAGGACTCGTCCTGGTCCGTCTACTACACGAGGTCCTTCACCATTGACGTGGAGCTCGCCCCGGGCTTCGGCGGCTTCAACATCGCCAAGCTGCTCACCGGCTCGGGCGCCCCGAAGGTGCCCGCCGGCACGACCTTCGACGTCGGCATCGATTACACCCTGCCGGGCGGCGCCACCGTGGACACCTACCCGGGCTGGAGTGCGCCCGGCACTGTCAACGCCGATCGCACCGGAGGCCACACGACCCTGAAGGTCACCAGCGGAGACACCACGACATACCCGGCGACCTTCCCGACCGGCACCGTGCTCACGCTCAGCGAGGACACCTCCACGGCCTCCGCGACCCCGGAGCGAACCACCTGGGGCGCCCCCGAGTTCACGGTCGGCGACCAGGCCGGCCCCACCTTCACCATCGCCGACCAGAAGTCGACGGCGGTGACGCTGAAGAACACGTCCGAGGAGACGGTCGTCCCCACCGGCAAGTTCTCGGTCGCCAAGACGGTGAGCGGTGATGGCGACTTCGCCAACTCCAACTTCGCCTTCACCTACACCTGCAACGACCCCGCGGCCACCACGGGCACACTGAACGTCCCCGGCGATGGCACGGCGGTCACGAGCCCCGAGCTGCCCGAGGGAACGAGCTGCACGATCAGCGAGGACACCGCGTCGGCGGCGCAGGCCGGATACTCGCTGACGCCCACGCTCTCGGCGAGCTCGGTGACCATCCCCGCAGGCGACGTGGTGGCCGTGACGGCCACTAACACCTACTCGCGCGACACCGGCACCTTCTCCGTGGTCAAGAAGGCCGTGGAGTCCGAGGGCGCCCAGCCCGAGCCGGCCGATCTGCTGACGCAGAAGGAGTTCACCTTCACCTACACCTGTGATGACGCCAGCGCCACCACGGGCACGGTGAAGGCCAAGGGCGACGGCACCACCGTTCTGTCCAACGTGCAGCTGCCTGTGGGCACCTCGTGCACGATCACCGAGGACGAGGCCGGCGCGCAGGTGCCCGGATACACGCTGACGGCCCCCGAGGCGCAGACGGTGAAGATCGAGGCCAAGGACCAGGTGGTGGAGGCGTCCTTCACCAACACCTACACCGCGCCGAAGCCGACGCCCGAGCCGACGCCGGAGCCCAGCACCACGCCGACGCCTGAGCCCACACCGGAACCGAGCACCACGCCGACGCCCGAGCCCACACCGGAACCGAGCACCACGCCGACGCCGGAACCCACGCCCGAGCCCAGCACCGAGCCAACGCCGGAACCCAGCACCGAGCCAACGCCCGAGCCCACACCGGAACCGAGCACCACGCCGGACGTGTGCGTCACCCCGGCACCCACGGCCTCGACACCGGGACAGCCCTCCACGGACTCGACAACCCCCGACTCGAGCTCCTCGGAGACGCCGAACCCCTGCACCACGCCGGATGGACCGGATGGATCGGATGACTCTCCGAGCTCGCCGGCTCCGGAAGGCGGGTCGTCGCTGGCACACACCGGTGCCAACGTGGCCATCGCGCTCGTGGGCGTGGCGGCCATCGCAGGCGGCATCGCCCTGCTGATCCAGCGCCGTCGGGCCTGATTCCGCTCAGTCCGCATCACTAGGAGTGCCGGTGGGCGCCCTCTCCGGGGGCGTTCACCGGCACTCGTATGTCTCGTGTCTCGGAGGCGGACAGACGAGACCGACATTGTGGGACGAGGTAGACGGTGTCACCGTCGATCTCGTCCCACAATGTCGGTCTCGACGCCGGAGCGAACCACACGGGCCGCTGCGGCGGTCAGGCGCGCGGCTGGCGCTCCGCCCACTCGCGGGGGCTCACCCGGGATCCGGTGTAGAAGGGGGTGTCCTGGCGCACGTGGAGACGGGCCTCGGTGTAGCGCTGGTGGTGGATGACGCCCTCCAGGCGGTCCAGGCTGTCGGCCTCGAAGGCGAGAACCCACTCGTAGTCGCTCATGCCGAACGTCGCGAGCGTGGAACCCTTGACGTCCGGGTACTTCGAGAAGCCATTGCGGCCGTGCTCGGCCATGATGCGGGAGCGCTCCTCATCGGGCAGCAGGTACCAGTCGTAGCTGCGCACGAACGGGTAGACCATGCACCAGTCGCGCGGGGCGACACCGCCCAGGCAGGCCGGAATGTGCCTGCTGTTGAACTCGGCGGGCGTGTGCAGACCCATGCAGGACCACACGGGTTCCAGGTAGCGGCCCAGCGCGCTGGCGCGCAGCCGGTGACTGGCGTCCTGAAGCTTCTCGGGGTCGTCGTCGAGCCACCAGATCATGAGGTCGGCGTCCGAGCGGAAGCCGGCGACGTCGTACCAGCCGCGGGTGGTGACCTCGGACTGATCGACGAAGAAGTTCGACTCGCCGACCAGCCGGCGTCGGGTGTCCTCCAGGGCGGGCAGTGGCGCCACCAGGCAGTAGACGGCGTAGAGGGCGTAGTGGAGCCGATTGTTGACGGCATCGAGATCGACGTCGGTGGCGTCACGCGGATCGCGGTAGGGGCGGCGCTCCTCGTCCTCGAAGCGGTGCAGGCGAGGGCCGCCCTGGCCGGTATCGGCGGGCTGGCTGTCGTGGTTCGTCATCGCGGGATTCCTTCGTCGACGAGAGCAGTATCGGAAGCAGTATGCGGCCTCGTGGGCACTGAGGGGAGCGATTTCGCGGTCGGACGCATTGCCCGGTCGTCAGCGGAGCCGGCGGGGCGGACCGCCGGTCGGCAGCAGTGGGGCGGACAGACGGTGTGGAACGGGCCGACTCCGGTCGTCGACGTCGGGCGAACCTCTTGACCGCGCGCTGCAGCGGCGCGCTCCGCCAGGATATCGACCAGGGAGGAGATCAGGGCCGGGTGCGTTCCGGCAGTCGCCGCTCGCGCATAGGGCAGACCCAGGCGGGCAGCGGTCTGCGCAGCCTCGGTGTCGAGATCGAAGACGACCTCCATGTGGTCGGCCACGAAGCCGATGGGCGCGACGACGACGCCCTCGGGCGCGCTCACGCGCGCGCCGTCGGTCAGGCGGCCGGCGACGAGGGCCTCCAGATGGTCGTTGATGTCCGGTTCCAGCCAGCGGGCCTGCGGCGGTCCGGAGCGCGAGCAGTACACGAGGTCATGGTCCAGTGCGCCGCTCAAACCGAGGCGCTCGGCCACGACCGGCAGGAGAACGGCGATGAGGCGACGATGCTGCTCGACGTAGGAGATCTCCGTGGACAGGTCCGCGGCCATCCCCGGTTCGAGATGCGCCTGCCCGGGAGCCGCCGTGCGGAGACCCGCCGGCTGGACCGGCTCCGGAAGCCGCCCGGCGTCGTCGCCCGCGCTCCCCCGCTCCGCTTCACCGGAGCCGGGCGCGGACAGACGTTCCATGGATGCGGGGATGGAGTGGGTGACCAGGAGCAGCCTGACGCCCTCCGGGGCGATCCCCCGCTCGGCGAGGCGTCCATAAGCCTCGACAATGGCGTCCGCGTTGGACTCGAGCATGCCGTCGGTGTTGTAGAAGGGGCGGGTCTTGTCCACCACGAGCTCTACCGGTTCTCCCCCGACGCCGCCGACCCGCGCAGCGGCATCGGCCTCGGCGCCGCGTCCGGTGGCCCCATCGGCGCCCGCGGCCAGAAGGGCCAGCGCACCGGCTACATCCTCGCGGTACTGGCGGCAGCTGGAGTACGAGCCGTAGGCGGAGGTCGTTATCGCAAGAATGCGACGGGCCCCGCCATCGGCCAGAGTGCGCAGGGCCTCGGAGACGAAGGGGTGCCAGTTGCGATTGCCGATGACCACGGGCAGGTGCGAACCGCGGGCGGCGAGCTCGGTGCGCAAGGCGGCCAAGAGCTCCTCATTGCGGTCGTTTATCGGCGAGACACCGCCGAAACGGCCGTAATGGCCGGACACCTCCAGAAGGCGGGAATCAGGAACGCCGCGCCCCGCGGTGGCGTTGCGCATGAAGGGCAGGACGTCGTCGGGACCCTGGGGGCCGCCGTAGGAGAGCAGCAGGACGGCGTCGTAGGGGGCCAATGGATCACTCATGCGCGCCCGCCTGACAGCCCCTGGGCGCCCCGCCCCGACGGCCCTGACAGCCCTGAGAGCCCTGAGAACCCAGCCAAGTCCTCGACCTCGAGGTCGTCCGGCACCGCGGCCGGGCCATCCGGGCCACCCGGGTCGCCCGAGCCGCATGGTTCGTCCTCCCGCTCGGCAGCAGTCGAGGGGAGCTGCCCGACCGGGATCGTCGGAAGATCAGCAGGGCCCGAGGCGAGGTCCGCACTCCGCTCCTCCCAGGACCCCCCGTGGGCCGGGCAGGAGGCGGGTGGCCCGCCGCCGCGCAGTCCCGCGGCGATCTCCGAGCCGAGCACGAGACCGAGGGCCTGAAGATACTCCTGCGCGTGCCCGGTCTCCCCGGCGGTGCGCGCAGCGACGGTGGGGTGGTGCAGGAGGCGGGCGGCCAGATGATGCAGCGCGCGTGCGGCCTCTTCGACGTCGACGCGTCCGTCCTTGGCGCGCAGACGGGCGATCTCCTCCTCGACCACGGCCTCGACACCGCTGCGCAGCCTCCGCACGACCGGGTCCATGCGGCGACCGGCCCGCATCCGCGTGAAGCGGGCGACCTCCTCATCAACCATTCCCCGGGCCGCCTCGACCTGGGAGGCCTCGACATCGGGGACCGCGCGCTGCACAGCGGGCAGGTCGATGAGCAGAACACCGGGCAGGGAGCCGACGGACAGTTCGACATCTCGACTCAGAGCGAGATCGAGCACGACCAGGGGGCGCTCGGCGCGGGCGGCGGCCCCGGCGTCTCGACGCCGGCGCATGGCCGTCGACACCAGTTCCCGAGTCAGGACGGGAGCGCCCAGTCCTCGACAGGTGATGACGAGGTCCGCCAGCGCGAGTGAGCGCGGCAGTTCGTCCTCATCGACGGCGCGCACGCAGTGTCCGGCGGCGAACTCCCGGGCGCGCTCGGAGCGGGAGTAGACGCCGATATCGCAGATCCCGCGGTTGCGCAGAGCGGTGACAGTCGCGCCGGCATAGGCGCCCGTGCCGACGACGAGGGCGCGCACACCCTCCGGCGGCGGCAGGCGGCGCGCAGCGAGGTCCAGGCCGACCGCCACGACACTGCGTCCGGCGCCCGCCAGCGCGGTAGTCGCGGCGACGCGCTTGGAGACGGTCGAGGCGTGCTCGACGGCGCGGGTGATGGCCCCGGTGACGGTGCCCTCTGCGGTTGCCAGGATCAGGGCGCGGCGGAGCTGCCCGGCGATCTCGCGCTCGCCGATGACCATCGACTCCAGCCCGGCAGCGGTTGCGAAGAGCTCGCGGTAGGCGGCCCGCCCCGACCAGAGGCTCAGATCGACCGGAGCCTCAATTCCCGAGCGCTCAGCGAAGAAGGAGCTCACGGCGTCGCGCAGGCTCTCGGCCGACCGGCCCTCGGGGGCGTCCAGGAGGATCGCCAGCCGATTGCAGGTGCCCAGGACGAGGACGCCGTCGAGTCCCCGGACGGTGCGGAGCAGGTCGGGGCCCAGATGCGCGGAGACGCCGCCCAGGCGGGAGACTGCCTCCAGGCCCTGGACGCGATGGTCTGCAGAAAGAAGATGAACGGTCACAGTGGGCGCTAGTCAAGCATCCCTCGGCGACAGGATTCCAATGACGCTCGCGGCACGCGGAACCACATATCAAGACGATGCGTCAGAACTATTTTCGACATCCCGTCCAAGCGCCGTTCTCGTTGCAAATCCGGGTTCTACTGCCCCTCGCTCGAGTGTCGCGGAGGCCTCGAGGAAAAGACGTCGATTAACATCCGCGAACAATACAAGGTGTCACCTCGGCTGCATTCAGGATGATTTCATGATCGGTTCCTCACCAAATTCGGGCGAGAGCGGTTCCGCGGCGGATGCGGCGCCGCCCCTGCTCAAGGCACTCACGGGCGCGCGGCCCGCGCGCACCCCCGTGTGGTTCATGCGCCAGGCGGGCCGGAGCCTGCCGGAGTACCGGGCTGCCCGGACGCACGCCGGCACGAGCATGCTCGACGCCTGCCTCGATCCCGACCTCGCCGCCGAGTTCACGCTTCAACCCGTGCGCCGGCACGGAGTGGACGCCGCCGTCTTCTTCTCCGACATCATGGTGCCGCTGCGGCTGGCCGGACTGAGCGTGCGAATCGAGCCGGGCGTGGGCCCCGTCTTCGACGAGCCGGTGCGCACGCCCGACGACGTCGCCCGCTTGATCGCGCACCGCTACGCGGAGGACGCCATCGGGCAGGCGGGCGCAGGCGCCATCGAGACCGGAGTGCGCCTCGCCGTCGGCGAGCTCGGGACCCCCGGCGCCCCAGGCGGGCGCCCAGGGGTGGGCGAGCGCGCCCGAGCCGGACTGGCCGAGTCCCGCGGTCCGGCCTCGTGGACTCCCCTCATCGGCTTCGGCGGGGCGCCCTTCACCCTGGCGGCATACCTCGTGGAGGGACGTCCGAGCCGGGATCACCTGGCGGCGCGCACCCTCATGCACGCCGACCCTGCGGCCTGGGACGCCCTCATGACCTGGTGCGCCCGGGTGACCGGGGCCTTCATCGCCACGCAGGTGCGCGCCGGGGCCAGCGCCGTCCAGCTCTTCGACTCCTGGGCCGGTTCGCTCTCGCCGGCGGACTACCGCACCCGCGTCGCGCCCTACTCATCGCTGGCGCTGGACATCGCCGGCCAGGCGGTCTCGCCCACTGTCGGCGGGCGCGTCCCGCTGCTGCACTTCGGCACGGGCACGGCCCGGATCCTGAGAGACATGCGGTCCGCGGGAGCCGACGGCGGCTGCGCCGTCGGGATCGATGACCGCACGGATCTGGCGTGGGCCATCGACGAGCTGCGCGCCGACGACGGGCGGCGGCGCGATGCTCAGCAGCACCAGCATCCGCACCGGCACCGGTCGCCCGTCGTCGTCCAGGGCAATCTCGACCCGGCCCTCCTGGCCGCCCCCTGGGAGGTCCTGGCGCCGGCCGTGGATGCCTGCCTGGAGGCGGGAAGCGCCGCGGACGGACATATCGTCAACCTCGGTCATGGCGTGCCGCCGGGCACGGACCCGGATGTGCTCACCCGCATCGTGGCCCGCGTGCACGGCTCGGAGGAGTGGGAGCGCACCGCACTCGCCGGCTGGGACGGCGCGGCGCACTCCTGAACCGGCGATGGCCGGCCGGGATTTCCGGGACCTCCGGGATTTCCGGGACTCTCGCGACTCCCGCAGCCATCGCCAGAGCGTCGGCGGGATCGGGACGAAGCCATCATCTCCTGCTGCGACGATGGATGCACATGGCCATGCTGATGCCGCCGACGACGATCAGGGCTGCGGCCAGGGCCGCGTCAGGGGCGCTGATGCCCGTGCGCGCAAGCATGGCGGACCCGCCGGCAGCACTGCTCGAGGAGGGCACCGACACGACCACCGGAGAGACGACGGCGATCCCGGGGTCTGCGGAATCGCCCAGCGCGCCGGAGGCATCATCGGGCGCAGCAACAACCGGGGCGGAGGAGGCGTCCGGACCAGTGCGATCGGCGGCGGGCGCGGCACTGGGCGAACCGGCGGCGGGATCAGAAGGATCGGCGGAATCGGCGGAATCGGCGGAATCATCCGTGGGCGCGGAGGCGCCGTCGGCGACCTCGCTGACCCCGGCCTCATCCTCGTCCGGGAAGCCCGGGGAGGAGTCGCACTCGTCCCCGACGCCGTCGGCGTCCTCATCCGTCTGCCCCCAGTTGTTGATGTCGGGGCAATTGTCCGATTCCCTCGGGGTCTGATCACCGTCATCGGTGACCATGATCGGGGAGGTCGCCATCGCGCTGATCCCGTCGGACTGAGTCGCGCGCACCCCGACAACGCCCTCGAACTCGTCGGGGAAGGCATGCTCGACCGTGGGCGCGGTGGTGGTCTGGTCGTAGGCGCCGTCGCCGTCGAAGTCCCACTCGTAGGAGACGATCTGGCCGCTCGCGGCGTATGAGGCCGAAGCGTCGATGGTCAGCGAATCGCCGGCCTGGATGACGTAGTCCCCCTGGATCCAGGCGAAGGGCTTGGAGGTCTCCGCCGCCATGGCGCCGTCGATCAGCCCGGCCAGATCATCAGGGGAGCTCGAGTCCTCCACGCTCCCGCCACTGGCAGAGGCCAGGGGCTCAAGAGCACTGGAGGCGCCGGAGGCGTCAGGCGAGCCGGACGAGCCCGCAGTGCCGCCAGTGCCGCCGGCTCCTTCGGTGCCGGCGCCGATGGCGTAGATGCTGACCGAGTCCGCCTCGTAGGCGGCCCGGGCCACCGAGGCGGTGGTGTAACCGGTGACGGGCTCGGGGTCATCGGCCGGGGCGTCCCCGACGACGATCACCTCCTTCCTGGCCTCGGACCTCCAGTTCAGGCCCACCGCCTGCATGACGCCGGAGTAGGCCGGGGCACTCGAATCGCCGGCGGCACCGGCATGACCGGCGTCGCCGCCCTCGAGGGCCAGGGAGTCCAGCCCGCTCTCGATGACGGCCGGGTCGGAGGTGAAGTCCACATCGGTGCGCGCCGATTCACCACCGGAATCATCGGGGGAACGCCCCCCGTACGAGACCAGCGCGAAGCGGTAGGAGGACGAGGACGCCGCGGCCTTATCCGCGATCGAGCGCATGCTCGCGCGCACGGCGGCCACGTCGTCGGCCATGGAGTCCGCGGCATTCACCGCGAAGACCAGGTCGAGACCCGCATTCGCGGGTGCGGCCGGCTCGGCATTACCGGGCACACCGACCTTCTCCTCGATCAGCTCGGCGATCTGCTCGTGACCGATCTTATTGGGATGGTAGAACATATTGGGATCGAGGCTGAAACGCGACGTCGTTCTGCCGTCATTCCCCCGGACGCCCTCGGTCTCCATGAATTCGTTGATCCATCGGTAATCGTTCCTTCTAGCGGCCGAGGGATCGGGCTCGTGCCCGGAGAAAGCGGTCGGCGTGGAATCGATGTAGGTGACCTTCAGGGTACTGGAATGCACCGTATTCCACTCATCGACCAGTGCCGCCTGAGTCTCCTTCGCCTTATCGCTCAGGCTCCGCACCCCAGTCCCGGCATCATATGAGCCGCTCGCATCGGCGAGAGAATACTCCTTGTCCATCGACAGATACGGGTAGCCCACCAGCACCACCTGCGCGCCGTCGGGCAGCTTCGCGTCGATCTTCTCCAGGATGGTCCTGGTCTGCGTTCTCACGCTCGGCACGGCCGTACCGCCTTCGACGGCCTCGCTCTCCATACGACTATCCGCATTCTCGACGACCTCCCGGCAACCCGAGGCGCTTCGGAATCCGAGCGAGAAGCAGCGTTTGACGATATCCCCGAAGCGCACGTCATTGCCGCCGATCGTCAGCATCACCAGATCGGTGTCAACGGACATCTTGCCGATCTGCCCGTTCATGACGTCACTCGTCGTACTGCCACTGTGGGCAAGATTCGTCAGGGTCGTGTGCGCACCGCGCGCATTGAGCCAGTCCACGTAGTGGTGCGCCCAATTATTGCGGCTGCGGTACGCCTTTCCCCCCGAATCGCCCGGATCCTCCCGCTCATAGTCACCGGCACCATTGCCCGCCGAATAGGAATCACCGAGCAGAGTGATGTTCAGCGTCACGTTCTGCTCATCCTCCACGCCATTGTTCACGCCATTCTGCGCGGTATCCTGTACAGCCGCCTCGACCGGCGCCGCGATTGATAGCGGCCCCAGGAGCGCGAGAAGCAATAGGACTGGGGTCAGCGCAGGAATCCGTGCAGAAATCCGTGCAGGTACAAGAGCACGAGATCGTTCTATCAGGTTCATCAGGGATCTTTCGTAGGGAAGGTCGGAGGAGAAGAGCGATGAGTTACCAGCGCGGCTTTCGTGGCGGCCCTAATAGAAGAGCTCCACCTGGACAATGGCGGAGAGCGGATCCGTCGGAGGGGCCTGCGGGTACCGGGTGATCGACAGTCCCATCGCCGCCCCTTTCAGGGGGCCGGGGCGGCCGCCGATCCACATCGAGGGGAACGAAGGATCGGGATCGGCGGCCCATCCCTGCTCCTGCGCATAGGCGACCAGTCGGCCCATGAGATCCTCCGAGGTGGAGCCGTCCTCCTGGAAGCGGCGGGTCAGACGCATCCGTGACAAGGGCTCGATCGAGAACCAGCTGCTCGGCTCGGTCTCCTCGACCCCGAATGCCCGCAGCCCCAGCAGCGTGGTCGAGGACATCGGATCGGCCCTGAGTGCCCGCAGCTTGACCCTGTCCCTGGTGAAGTACCCCGCGGGTCCGTAGGCCCAGCAGTACAGGCCCCCGCCGGCGACAACCACGCCTCCGGCCAGCCATCCCAGCATGCACCGGCGCGACAGTCGCCCTCGCGCCGATGGCGCCAAAGGCGTCGATAGCACTGGCGGTGTCGACGAGGCCGACGATCTTGCCGGCCCTGACGTGCCCGCTGGCTCCGACACCTCTGCCGACGCTGCGCCTCCTGCGTCGGCAGAGTCCGCCGAGTCAGCTGTGTCTGCCGATGCGGCGGGTAGGGCCTCAGGCGCGCCGTCGGACAACGACACGGGGCCACGGGACGCAGCATTATCAGGAGCCAGGGAACTCACAACTGAAAGCTAACGAATCAGCCGCATGACGTCAACGCTCGCGCCAGCGCCATTAGCAGGATCACCTGAACAGTTCTCTACAATTTTCTACAACCTCTGAAGAAGGCGCACAGCGTCTCCCGGTCTCCTACAATTGTTTCCCGCAATCGTCCCTGGCCTCATTCTCCGGCCTGTTCCATCGACAGGACTGCACAGAACAATGACGACTCCCCCCGACGGCGCCGCGGAGCGCCCCGGCAATTCGTCGAGATCGGTCCGCTTCCGCACCGAGATCGGTCTGACGCGTCCTGAGCCATCCGACCGCTCGGACGCCGGAGAACCCGTCGAGCACTGGGACGCCCTCGTCGTCGGCGGTGGTATCGCCGGACTGACGGCCGCCTGGGAACTGGCCCGCGCAGGACTGCGACCCCTGCTCGTCGAGGCCCGCGGGTACACCGGGGGGCTCGTCGCGGCGGGCGCGATCGCCGGAGTGCGGATGGACCTGGGGGCGGAGGGCTTCGCCGTGCGGGGCGACGCGGTCATCTCGATGGCAGAAACACTCGGCCTGGAGGTCATCGGCCCCGACGGCGGCGGGGCGCGCCTCTTCCTGCCTCCGCGCCCCGACGAGCCGGAGCCGCCCCCATCAGCCGACGACCCGGCCCGCGGATGGCGACTGCACCGATTCGTCCGCAACGCCGTCCTCGGAATCCCCGCCCACCCCCTGGCCGACGACGTCGTCGCCCTCATCGGCCCGGCCGCCGCCGAGCGGGCGGCTCGGGACGCCCACCTGGGCGACATCGGGACGCGCCCCGGCGATCCGGCGGACCTGGCGTCCTTCGTACGGGCGCGGATGGGCGACGCCGTGCTCGACCGCCTCGTGGGTCCGATCGTCGCGGGCATCCATTCCAGCGACCCGGCCGCACTCGCCGCGGACACGGTCATCCCGGGGCTGCGGGCGGCCACCGCCCGTCTGGGATCGCTGCAGGCGGCCGTCGCCGAGGCCCTGGAGCGACGGCGGGCCCGCGGGCGGAAGGCGGACGCGACGATCGCCGGCGGTCTCTCGCGCCTGACCGACGCCCTGCGCTCCGCCGTCGAGGACGCGGGAGGCCGCGTGCTCACGCGCACCGGTGCACAATGGCTGCGGTCGGCCGCCGCCGGAACGGGTGGCGAATCCGCTGGTGTGCCGGGCACCCGGCCCCTCTGGGATGCGGCCATCGCCCCCACGCGCCGTGGCGCGACCCCCTCCGACGAACCGGTTCCCGTCGGTCCCGTCCGCATCGTGCGCACGCCCCGCGTGGTGCTGGCCTGCTCGGCGCCGGCCGCCCGACGACTGCTCGACGGCGCGGGGTGCACCGGCGCCGGCCCGTCGATCCCATCAATCCCGGTCGGCGCGCCGATCGCCCGCTTCATGCTCGTGGCGCGGGTCCCGGACCTGGAGGGCGCACCGGTGGGCTCGGGCCTGCTGGTGGCCGAGGGGGAGTCCTGCCCGGTGCGGGCCAAGGCACTGTCGCACCTGAGCGTGAAATGGCCGTGGATCGAGACGGAGCTGGCCGCCCGGCACGGCCCGGACGTCCACGCACTGCGCCTGTCCTACGGGCGCCCCGGCGAATCGCGGCCCGATGTGGACCTGGATCGCGCATTGGCGGATATCCGGGTCCTCACCGGCAGGCGGATCGCCCCGGAGGATGTCATCGACTCCGCCCTGGTGCGCTGGGACGGCACGCTCCCGCCCGCCGCCCCCGACCACCGCGAGCGCGTGCAGCGCCTGCGCGCCCGACTCGAGGGGATCTCCGGCCTCGTGCTCACCGGAGCGTGGGTCGCCGGCACGGGGATCGCCGCCGTCGTCGAGGACGCCCGCCGACAGACCATTGCCATGACAGGTGCCGACGCAGGTAGCCTGCCGGTAGCCTCAGCGTCGATTCATTAAGAGGAGTGACTTGTGACAAAGCCCGCGACCAGGACCGCGACCCGGACCGTCAGACTCGGTACACGCGGCTCGGCGCTCGCCATCACCCAGTCAGGGCTCGTCGCCCACATGATCGCGCAGCGAGCGGCCGAACTCGGCCTCGACCTCGCCGTCAAGATCGTTGAGATCCGCACCCTGGGCGACGCGGACCCGACCTCCTTGACGGAGCTCGGCGGCATTGGGGCATTCGCGGCGGCGCTGCGCGAGGCGCTGCTCGACGGCGACTGCGACCTGGCGGTTCATTCCCTGAAAGACCTGCCCACGACTCCGGTGCCCGGGCTGCGCATCGCCGCGGTGCCGCCGCGGGAGGACCCTCGCGACGCCCTGTGCACCGTGGGCGGCGCCGACGGCCGCCGTCTGGCGCAGCTGGCACCCGGAGCACGCATCGGAACGGGTTCTCCGCGGCGCGCCGCACAACTGCTGGCCGCGCGCCCCGACCTGCAGATCGTGCCCATGCGGGGCAATGTGCCCACCCGCCTGTCGCGGGTCCTCGGCAAGGGCGTGCGGGAGGACGGCCCCATGGGCGCGGCGCGCGAACCGGATCTCGACGGCGTCGTCCTGGCCCTGGCCGGCCTGCAGCGCCTCGAACTGGGCGGTCACGTCAGCGAGATCCTGCCCGCCGGCACCGATGGAGAGGACCCGGTCATGGTGCCGGCCGCGGGACAAGGGGCGCTCGCCGTGGAAACACGCGAGGGACTGGAGCGGGAGGACCCCGAACTGGCACAGGTTCTGACCCACCTCGACAGCCCTGACACCCGGGCGGCCGTGACCGCTGAGCGCGCCGTGCTGGCCGAACTCGATGCGGGCTGCGCCGCCCCGGTGGGGGCCATGGCGATGCCGGCCGTGGCGGGCGGCGACACCCTGCGCCTGCAGGCGGTCGTGGCCTCGCTCGACGGCCGCACCGTGCTGCGCGAGTCGGCGACGGCGCACCTGGATGAGGCCGACGTGCTGGGAGCGCACGTCGCGCAGGCCCTGCTCGCTGCGGGCGCGGACACGATCACCGACCTGCACGCCGGCCTTCCGACGAGAAGAGATCGGCCGTGAGCGAGGCGGGAGCGCCCCAGGGCGTCCCCGGGTTCGCCACGAACTCCGCCGGATCCGCACGGCGCGGCCCGCTGGCCGGCCGCCGCATCCTGCTGCCGCGGGTCAAGAGGAAGGACGCCCTGGCCGCCGGACTGCGGTCGGCGGGCGCCGAGGTCGAGGCCGTCGAGGTGACCCGCACGATCGCCGGCCCTCCCGAGCCGCGGGACCGCGCCGGAGCCGCACTGGCCTCCGGAGCGTACTCCTGGCTCATCGTGTCCTCACCTCGCACACTGGCCCACATCGACCTGACCGGCCTGCCCGCCGCCACCGGCCTGGCCATCGTCGGGGCCGCCACCGCCCGCTTCGTCGAACGGGCGCTGGGGCGCCGCGCCGACCTCGTGGCAACCGGCTCATCGGCAGCACTTCTGGAGCTCGAGCCCCTATCGACCGGCCCGGAGCCGGGCGCCACCGGTGCGGCGAGGCGCATCCTGCTCCCGGGCTCCGCGCTGCGCGGCACCGCCCTGATCGACGGACTGTCCGCGACCGGTTGGGAGGTGGACCAGGTGTCGGTCTACACCATGGAACCGCTGGACCCGGCCGAGCTGCCCGACGGCTTCGCCCAGCGCTGGGCGGAGGGGGCCTTCGACGCCGTCGTGCTCACGGCGGGCTCCTCCAGCCGGGCGCTGGCCGGACTCGTCGGGCTGCCGCCGGCCTCCACGCGAGTGGTGGCCCTCGGGCGTCCGACGGCGACCTCGGCTGGGGAGGCCGGCTACGTCGTCGACGTCGTCGCCGACTCGCCCACCCCACCCGGCATTCGGGCCGCCGCCATCGCCGCTATTGCTGCACCGTCCGCTTGATTCAGGCTCATCACCCAGGTCCCCCAGGCATCCGACCCCGTACAAGCCCGTACAAGAAGGCACTCATGACCAATCCTCCGACCGACCGCACAGGCCCCCTGCCCGATCCGCGCGATCCGGCCGCCTCACCGGCCGCCGGCGTACTCACGAGCCGGGGCGTTCCGGCACCGGCGGCGCCCATCGTGCGGCCCCGGCGTCTGCGGCGCACACCCGCCCTGCGGGGACTGATCGCCCAGACGCGCCTCAGCCCCGCCCAGCTGATCCTGCCCGTCTTCGTGCGCGAGGGCATTGCCGAGCCGGTCCCGATCGGCGCCATGCCCGGCGTCGTCCAGCACACCCTGGACTCGCTGCGCCGCGAGGCGGTTGCGGCCGCCGAGGCCGGCGTCGGGGGGATCGACCTGTTCGGGGTGCCCGCCGTCCGCGATGAGGCCGGCTCCCGGGCCTGGGCCGAGGACGGCATCCTCAACCGCGGAATCGCCGCGGTCCGCGCCGAGGTGGGCGACGAGGTCGTCGTGTGCGCCGACACGTGCCTGGACGAGTTCACCAGCCACGGCCACTGCGGGCTCGTGCGCCCCGGGCCGGGACCGCGCGCCGGGGAGGTCGATAACGACTCGACCCTGGCGCTCTACCAGGCGATGGCGGTGAGTCAGGCGGAGGCGGGGGCGCACATGGTCTCGCCCTCGGGCATGATGGACGGGCAGGTCGCGGCGATCCGCACCGCCCTGGACGCGGCCGGGCGCGACGACGTCGCCATCCTGGCCTACTCGGCGAAGTACGCCTCGGCCTACTTCGGGCCCTTCCGCGAGGCCGTGGGGTCCACCCTCACCGGCGACCGGCGCACCTACCAGCAGGACCCGGCCAACCGGCGCGAGGGGCTGCGCGAGGCGATGCTCGACGTCGAGCAGGGCGCGGACATGGTCATGGTCAAGCCGGCCGGGCCGTACCTGGACGTATTGGCCGACGTCGCCGCCGCCAGCCCCGTGCCGGTGGCCGCCTATCAGGTCAGCGGCGAGTACGCGATGGTCGAGGCGGCCGCCGCCAACGGCTGGATCGACCGCGAGCGCGTCATCGCCGAGTCGGTGCTCGGGATCGTGCGCGCGGGCGCGGATACGGTGCTGACCTACTGGGCGCGCGACATCGCCGAAGGGCTCGGCTGAGGCGCGAGACGCCGGGCCGGGGCGCCGGCCCGGGGTGCCGGGGCGGGCGGTCCACCCCGGATGTCAACCGTTGTTGACGACGTGAACGTACCTTCGTCGCGCGAACGTACTTTTCTCCCATTTTTCTGAGCCCTACCACCAGAAGGATGGGAGAAAGGTCCGTTCATGTTGGAAAGGTACGTTCACCTTCCGGGCCGTCTCTTCTCTTTCCTCCCCTCACGCCTCCCCTCGCGAATCTCAGCGTGCCGGCTTCATGGCCTGGACACGGTCCTCGCATCATCCAGTCTCCTTTCTTCCCCGGTAAGGACATCAGGGTGTTCCGGGAGAAGGCCCCACCGGCACGCCATGACCCCGACTCCAGCTGGAGGAGACAGTGCGAATCCTGATCTATGGCGCGGGCCATCGGCGCCCAGCCGGCGCATGAGCCGGCGCAGGGCAGCGAACGAGCCGACGGCTCCACTGCGGGTAGCGCAGGCGGCAGTGCCCGCGAGCGCGGCAAGCCCAACGAGGTCGCCGTCCTGACCCGGGGACGTCGGAAACGCGAGCTGGAGCGGAACGGGCTCGTCATCTGCCACCATCTTCAGCGGCGTACCACCATCGACCGCGTGCACATCATCTCAGCGCTCACCCCGACGACGCCTACGATCTCGTCGTCGTAGTGATGCAGTGCGGGCAGCTGCCAGAAGTTCTGCCGATCCTGGCCCGAGATGCGTCCCGGTGCCGGGCGCATCCCGCTTCAGGCTCTCGTCCTGCCCGGCGCCAAGACGGGCCTGGGCCGACTGGCTGCAGCCGACCACTGCCGCCACGCTCCCGACGAGGTGCACCTTCTCGATCGTGCTTTCGAGCAGATCATGCGGGAAGCCGCGCCCCCGCGGCCCGGCTGGGCGGAGCTCGGGAAGCAGGCCCGGCTGGGCGATTGACTCCTGGACTCCCGGACTCGGTTGCGGGCGGTTGGCCCCGGGAGCGTCCGGGAATACCCCGGGGGTCCGGGAGCGTCAGGGAGCGCCGAAGGCGACCGCAGGGCGCGCGAATCTGCGCCGCCCTTGAAGGCACTCCGCCCCAGCACCCCAGTGGTATCGCGTATCCGCGGGCCTCGCCGCGACGCCCGATGAGCCGGCGGACGGGCCGACTCCCAGTAGAGTCCGAGTAGCAACCACCCGCCACCGACGGCACATCGGCCCGGCCCGGAACCAGCCGATGCGCCGTCCAGACCCATGACAGCAGGAACGATGACGCCCTCGCACTCGACTCCAGTCACCAACGCCTCCCTCTTCGACGCCGCCCGCGCCGTCATCCCCGGAGGAGTGGACTCCCCCGTGCGCGCCTTCGGCTCTGTGGGCGGCACGCCCACCTTCATCACGGGCGCTCGCGGCGCGCATGTCTTCGACGCCGAGGGGCGCAACTATGTCGATCTGGTGGGTTCGTGGGGCCCGGCGCTCCTCGGGCACGCCCATCCCAGCGTCGTCGAGGCCGTACGGGAGGCGGCCTCCCGCGGTCTGTCCTTCGGGGCACCGACCGCCGCCGAGACCGAGCTGGCCGAGGCGGTGCGGGGACGTGTGCCCGCGGCCGAACGGGTGCGCTTCGTGTCCACCGGCACCGAGGCGACCATGACGGCCGTCCGCCTGG
>ERZ772968.212-NODE-212-length-28914-cov-8.308257_pt1 | contig 28914 bp, 15 predicted proteins | sample MGYA00580674_ERZ772968 | MGnify/ENA primary metagenome ERZ772968 (study PRJEB29015, sample SAMEA2737940) | human oral metagenome | biome: human oral; feature: human-associated habitat; material: dental | place: China | collected 2138 ...
CGATGAGGGCGGGCATGAACTCGTGGAGCGGCGGGTCGATGAGGCGCACGGTCATCGACTTGCCGTCCATGACCTCGAGCATCTCGAGGAAGTCCTGCTTCTGCAGCTTCTCGAGCTCGTTGAAGGCGGCCTGGCGCTCCTCGGACTCGGGGGCGGAGAGGATGGCGCGCTCGACGAGCGGGCGGCGCTCGCCCAGGAACATGTGCTCGGTGCGGCACAGGCCGATGCCCTCGGCGCCGAACTCGATGGCGCGCTTGGAGTCGAGGGGGGTGTCGGCGTTGGCGCGCACGCGCAGGCGGCGGACCTTGTCGGCGTGGGACAGGAGCTTGTCGACGGCTTCGACGAGCTCGCGGGTGCCCTCGTCGTCGCCGGCGGCGGCGAGGCCGGCCTCGAGGCCCTCGGCGAGGTAGGTGGTGACGGGCGAGTCGGTCACGGGGACCTCGCCGCGGAAGATTTCGCCGGTCTGGCCGTCGATGGCGATGGTGTCGTCGGCGGTCAGGACGAGGTCACCGATGGTGACGGTGCCGGCAGCTTCGTCGATGACGAGGGACTCGGCGCCACACACGCAGGTCTTGCCCATGCCGCGGGCGACGACGGCGGCGTGCGAGGTCTTACCGCCGCGCGCGGTGAGGACGCCTTCGGCGGCGACCATGCCGGGCAGGTCGTCGGGGTTGGTCTCGCGGCGCACGAGGACGCACTTGACGCCCGCTTCGGCGGCGGCCTCGGCCTGCGCGTTGTCGAAGACGATACGTCCGACTGCGGCGCCCGGCGACGCGGCCATGCCGGTGGCGACCAGTTCCTTGTCGGCCTTGGCGTCGAACTGCGGGAACATCAGCTGGGTGAGCTGGTCGCCGGTGACGCGGCCAAGGGCCTCGTCGCGGGTGATGAGCTTCTCCTCGCGCAGCTGCACGGCGATGCGGAAGGCGGCCGCAGCCGTGCGCTTGCCGACGCGGGTCTGCAGCATCCACAGTTTGCCGCGCTCGATGGTGAACTCGATGTCGCACATGTCGCGGTAGTGGGTCTCGAGTTTGCGCATGATGGAGCGCAGCTCGTCGTACACGGGCTTGTTGATGCGCTCCAGGTCGGCCAGGGCCAGAGTGTTGCGGATTCCTGCGACGACGTCCTCGCCCTGCGCGTTCTCCAGGTAGTCGCCGTAGACGCCGGAGTGGCCCGAGGAGGGGTCGCGGGTGAAGCACACGCCCGTGCCGGAGTTCTCGCCCATATTGCCGAACACCATGGTGCAGATGTTGACGGCGGTGCCCAGGTCGTGGGGGATGCGCTCGCGCCGGCGGTAGATGCGGGCGCGCTCGGTGTTCCAGGAGCGGAACACGGCCTCGATGGCCATGTCCATCTGGGTGCGCGGGTCCTGGGGGAAGTCCTGGCCGGTCTGGTCGCGCACGATCCCCTTGAAGGTCTCGACGAGGCCGCGCAGGTCGTCGGCGGTCAGTTCGGTGTCCCCTTTGACGCCGCGCTCGGCCTTGAGGGAGTCGAGGGCGTCGGAGAAGAGGTCGCCGTCGATGTCGAGCACCGTCTTGCCGAACATCTGGATGAGGCGGCGGTAGGAGTCCCACGCGAAGCGCTCGTTGCCCGACACCTTGGCCAGGCCGATCACGGACTGGTCGTTGAGGCCGATGTTGAGGACGGTCTCCATCATGCCCGGCATGGAGAACTTCGCGCCGGAGCGCACGGAGACCAGCAGGGGGTTGTAGGGGTCGCCGAGGTGGCGCTCCATCTGGTCCTCCACGCCGCGCAGGGCGGTGGTGACCTCGGTGGACAAGGACTCGGGGACGACGGATCCCTGCAGGTAGGCGCGGCACGCCTCCGTGGTGATGGTGAACCCGGGGGGGACCGGCAGGCCGAGCTTCGTCATCTCGGCGAGGTTCGCCCCCTTCCCCCCGAGCAGGTCCTTCATGGACTTGTCGCCCTCGGAGAAGTCGTACACGTACTTGACCATCGTGGTCCTCAGCTTCCGTTCGTCATCGACCGGCCCAGCACTGGGCCGCTGCCGCCGATAAGTGTACATGGGATCAGGGACCAAGGTCACTTCCGGCGGGGCGCCGCGTCGTTGGACGGCGCGGGGGCGGGCCCCGGAGGGCCCGCCCCCGCACTCGAGGGGCTCAGCGGACTCTGAACTCGATGGTGGTGCCCTCGCCGACGTCGATCAGGTCGCCGTCGTTCAGGGCGATGGTGACCATCGGCGTGACGTCCTGGAAGCTCCCGTCGGCGTGGCGCAGGATCGTGCCGTTCGCGGATCCCAGGTCCATGAGGGACCACGCCCCCGGGGCCGTCATCATAACGGCGCAGTGGGAGCGGGAGATCTCGGTCGCGGGGCTGGGGACGCGCAGGACGGTCGCCACGGGGCGCCCGGTGAGGGCACGGGCGTCGGGGTCCCGGCCGATGATGACATCGCGGCTGACCTCCACGGGCACGGTGCCGCCGTGGATGAGGAAGGCGACGGGGGCGGAGGGGCCGACGTTGTGGGGGGCCCGGCGCGCCTGGGTGGCCTCCGCGTTCATCCCCGCCAGCACGTCGGGGGCGATCTCCTCGTAGGAGTCCTCCGCGGGCGGGGGCGCTGTGGCGACGGGGGGGCGTGCCGCCGGGGGCCGCGTTGCCGGGGGCCGGGCGACGGGCGGCTGGTCGACGAGGGTCCGGGCCATGGAGTCCTCCTCGTCGGCCCCGGCGGGCGCGGGCCCCTGGGGGGCGCTATCGGCCGGGGGGGCGGAGTCGGTCCCGGCGCCCTGCTCGGACCCGGCGCCCTTCTCGGACCCGGTGCCCTGCTCGGACGGGGCCTCCTGCCCCTGTCCGGGGGCGGCGCCGTCCTCGGCGGAGTCGGCCGCGTGCCTGGGGCGCTCCCTGGAGATCCTGGTCGCGGACGAGTCGTCGGAGGGCATGGTCGCGACGACCTGCTCGGCGACGACCGCCAGCGATTCGGCGGCGGGCGCGGAGGCGCGCTCGTCCTTGTTGAGGGTCGCGAGGAACTTCGCCTCGGCCGCGGCCACGTCGTACGCCTCGTCGTCCTTGGGCGACTCGGGGACCACGGCGACCGGGCGCTGGGTGGGCGTCTCCGTCGAGTGGATGAGGAAGCCCATGGTGTCGACGGGCAGCGAGGCGAGGGCCTCCAACTCGTCCAGGGACCGGCCGATGCGGATCTCCCCCGCTTCGACTCGGTCGGCGGCGGGCACCATCCAGGTGACCTCGTCGCCGTCGACGATGGCCGCCTCGAAGGTCTGCCACTCCCCGGGGTTGAAGGGCCAGGCCCAGATGGGGTCGGTCCACACCTGCTCGGCGATCTGCCCGGCGCTGCGCATGCGCAGTTGGATGGCGCCGAGGACCGTGAGGTAGGGCTGCTCGCCGGCGCAGTCGAGCAGCAGCGCGCTATCGCCGTCGGCCTGGACCTGGGCGAGCCACGTCTGCGTGTCCGCGCGGCCCCAGACGACGTCTGCGGCGCCATCGGCCAAAGACAGTGGCACGAGGGCCGCGCCGAGCGGCCCCATCACGAGTATCGCGCCCTGGCCCCGGCACAAGAAGCGACCAATCTGAAGCATCAGTTACTGCCTTTTCTCAGTGGAGTCCGGCGCGTCGTGCGGGTCGACGCGGGGCGGACTGGTTGGATGACTCGGGTCATTGCGTGCGGATCCGATGTTAGTCGGGACGCACTTGCTGCGTAAACTACCACGGCGGTCGCGTTATCACGAGTCCCAGCGGACAGCGCGGCGCTCACGAGGTGGTCCGCGACGCCCTGGGGCCCGCGCCCCGCGGTCACGATCGAGCACATCTGCACGTCCGTGAGCACTCCGTGGATACCATCAGAGCATACGACGGCGTAGTCGCCTTCGCACAGGGGCATGAGGGTGTAGTCGGCGCTGACGGAACCGGTGAGCCCGCCGCCCAGGGCCTTGGTGACGACGTTGGACGGCGGGATGATCTGGGGGGTCCCCAGTTCTTCCGCCATGTCCCGCGCCTCCTGCACGGCCGAGTGGTCGTGGGTGATCGGGCTGATCCGACCGTTGCCGACCACGTAGACGCGGGAGTCGCCGATATTGAGGGAGAGCCAGTAGGGGCCTTCGTCCGTGTCCAGGGCGAGGACGCCGGTGAGCGTGGTGCCCGGGGCGTTCTGCGCGTCGTCGGCCCCGGCGAGGGCGTTGACGCGCTCCCCCGCTTCCTCGACGGCCTCGGAAAGGTCCACGAGGTCCGCAGCGCGGTCCCCGAGGCGCTCCTCACTGAGGTACTCGCACAGGGTCTGAACGGCGGTCCTCGAGGCGCGGGCCCCGCCGAGGTGGCCGCCCATGCCGTCGGCCACCGCGAAGAAGGGGGGAGCGGCGAGCCACGAGTCCTCGTTCTCGCTGCGCACCGGGCCGATATCGGTGGCCGCCCCCCATTGCAGGACTAATTCGCGGTTATGCTCCCCCGCCGTCATAACGGACTTCTTTCTCTCGCACTGCTCATGGCACGTCGACGCATGCGCGTATGGGATCGGACGCGCGTCTGGTGACGACTGCTACGGTAGCGATATCCACGCAGTTCCTGCCACTCGCAGCGGGAAGGGTGACGGTCGTGCCCTCCGTGGTGCCGTTCTTGTCGCCGTCCGGACCGGTGGCCGCGTAGGAGTACTCGACGGTCTCCGACGAGGTGTTCTCCGGCGCGCTCCACGTCCATGTGATCGTCCCGTCGGCGTAGTCGCCGGCCAGGCCGGTGACGACGGGGGGCGGCTGGCCGACGGGGTCGGCGGTCTCGCTGCCCGTGCTGGGCGTCTCGGTGCCGGGGACGCGGTTGACGGTCCCCTGCTGGGTGAGGATCGCGGTGATCAGGCCCGCCGTCACCAGCGCGCCGACCAGGAAGAGGATGAGGATCGTCGCGAAGGGCGTGCGCTTGGAGCGCTCGGGCTCCTCCTGCTTCTTGGCCGACTCGGGGGCGGCCTCGGCCCCGTCGGCGCGCTCGACCTCCCAGGAGTCGGCGACGGGCGCGGCGGGGACCTGGTCGCCGAAGTCGTACTTCAGCGCCCGCATCCGGGTGCCCTCGGGATCGATGCGCACCGCGCCGCGCAGGCGGGTCTTGGCGTCGATGGCGTCGCTGGTCAGGCCGAAGACCGCGTTCGTCTTCGACTCCTTGACCTCCATCTTGGTCACGGGCAGGCCCATGGCCCGCTGCACGCTCTGGAGGCCCTCGCCGAAGGCCTGGGCGGTGGGCGTGCGCTTGTCCGGGTCGATGTCCAGCGCGGCGCGCAGGACCTCCTCGAGCTCCGGCGGCGCGTCGGCCCGCCCGAGGGAGCGGATGCGCCCGCGTTGGACGCGCATGGCGATGCTGGCGGCGGAGTTGTCGCCGATGGGGTCTTCGAAGGGGCTGCGCCCTGTGACGAGCGTCCACGTGGTGGAGGCCAGCGCCCACACGTCCTGCTGGGGGGTGGCGGGGTTGGAGGCGTCCTGCTGCTCGGGGGGCGCCCACAGGACGGAGAAGCCGTCGAACGCGCCCACTTCCAGCTCCCCTTTGGGCGAGGCGACGCCGAAGTCGGCCAGGACGGGCTGGCCGTAGGCGTCGAGCATGATGTTGGAGGGCTTGATGTCGCGGTGGACGTAGCCCTGGCGGTGGAAGACCTCGACGCCGCCGCAGATCTGGATCATGAAGTCGAGGGCGCGGTCCAGTGCCATGGGCTTGGCGCGCACCTGGGACAGGACGTCGGCGACGGGGCAGTACTCCATGACCAGGTAGGCCCGCCCGTCCGAGGTGGTGCCGACCCCGTGCAGCTCGACGACGGCGGGGTGCCCCGCCAGCAGGGTCATCGCGTCGGCCTCGCGGTGGAGCTCCTCGGTCCCCCGCGCGTCCCCCTGGGCGCGCACGATCTTGATGGCGACATCGCGCGAGGGCAGCGCCTGGTGGTACAGGTAGACATCGGCGAAGCCCCCCATGCCCAGGGGCCGCACGAAGCGGAACCCGGGGATGGCGGGGCCCGGTACCACCATGCCCGCGGTGCTCATCCCTGTTCCTTCCTGCGCCGCCGGGCCTGGGCGGCGTTGCGGCGCACCGAGCGCAGTGAGAGGGCGCGGCGCGCGCGCTGGATCGGGCCAGTCGTGCGGCGCACTTGGGCGCGCAGGGAGGCGAAGTCCTTCCAGGCGGCGTTGACGTGCTCGCGGGTCGCGCCGTTGTGCGCGAAGTTCGCGATGTCCGCGCGGCGGGCGATGGCGACGGCGGTGGGCACCTCCTGCTCGAAGGGCGTCCACCCGGCGATGACGGCCGCGTTGGCGCCGGAGGGGGCGGCCACCAGGTCGAAGGCGTTGGGCTCGACGATGTCCTGGTCGCCCGACCACTGCCGCGACAGCGACCACGCCGCCTCCTGGCGCGTCTGCCCGGCCTCGACCCAGATCCCGGCGTCGGCGGCCAGGTCCACGACCTCGTCCCAGGAGCCCAGCAGGGCGGCGGCGGGCTCGGCCCGTCTGCGTCTGCGCCTGCGCAGGGCCTTGTACACGACCACGCCGATCACGGGGCCGAAGAGCAGTAGGAACAGGCCCGTGCCGCCCAGGATGAGGCCCCACGGCAGCGAGGCGCTGTCGGGTTTGTCGGTGTCCGCGTTCTGGTCGCGGACGTTGGGGGGCAGTTCGACGGGGGGCTTGGGGGGGTCGGGCGGCTGGAGCACTTGCGGGCGCGGGACCGTCTTGGGCTTGGGGACCTGGGTCTGCGGGGTCTTGTCGCGCGGGGGCGTCGGGTCGAAGACCCCCCACATGCCGTCCTTGAACTCGACCTCCACCCACACGTGCAGGTCGGCGCCGAACAGTTTCACGGTGCCGCGCCGGTTGTGGCCGTCCGCCCCCTCGGCCGGGTAGGCGCCCATGACGACGCGGGCGTTGATGCCCTTGGAGTGGAGGATGAGGGCCATGAGCGCGGCGTACTGCTCGTCGTCCCCGATGAGGTCGGGGGCTTTGAGCATGCGCTCGAGGCGGTCGGTGCGCACGCCCGGCCTGGATTGGACGGTGTTCTCCTGGAGGTAGAAGCCGTTGCCGGACAGGTAGTGCTCGATGGCGCGCGCGGTGGCCAGGGGCCCGTCCGCGTTCTGGGTGGCCTCCAGGGCCAGGCTCTCGAGGCCCTGGGGGAGGTTCTTGTCCGAGTTGGTGAAGGACGCGGCGGGCAGGCCCTCCAGCTCGTCGTCCGTCGCCGCGTCGGCGAAGGACGTTTCGACGGTGTAGGCCATCTGCGGCGAGGGGCTGGTGGTGAGCGCCGTGTTCGCCCATTGGTCGAAATGGAGGCCCTCGCGCTGCGCGTCCGCGGCGCCGCCCGTGAAGACGATGTTCTCGGGCCGGCCGAGGACGGGGACCCAGGGGCCGCGGAGCTTGTCGGTGGTGACGCTGATGGACGCGGTGGCGGTTCCCGCCCGCCCGGGGATGGCGGTGCCGACGGGGATGTAGCCCTCGGAGGCGGACTCGCCGGCGACGGACATGCCGAAGGTGGTCCCGTCGTAGACGTCCATCGCCGCGATCCGCACGCGCTGCCCGTCGGGCAGTTCGGAGACGGTGATGAGGGCGTCGTCCTTGAGGTCGGTGGAGTAGTGGCGGAATGCGGACAGCGGCGACGGGTAGGTGCGCACGTCGAGGGGCGGGTCGACCAGGTCGCGCCCGACGACGCGACCGGGCAGGGGCGACAGCGCGATCGTGACCGGCACGGCGACGGCGACGCCCGCGGCAACTATGGTGAGCGCTCCGGCGACGCGCCGCCCGGCGTAGACGGTGGAGCGCATCCGTCCGCCCGCTGCCCCTCCCGCGGGGGCGGGCGCCGAGTCGGCGCGGCCCGCCAGGACGTCCTGTCCGAGGCGGAGGCGCTGGCGCTGGGCGGCCCACGCCCACCAGCCCACGAGGACCACCCACCACGCGGCGACCGCCCATGCGGGCTGTTCCTGGCCGCTGGGGCCGAAGAAGATGGCGACGAAGCCCATGATCCCCATGGGCAGGGTCCCGGCGACCGGCCGCCCGAGGCGGATGGTGATGAGGGAGGAGAGGGTGCCCGCGAGCAGCCCTGTGATCCACGGCACCACCGCGGGACCGGAGTAGGCGGAGATCGGGGGCGTCAGGGTGAGCAGGTCCTTCCAGCTGCGCCACACGCCCAGGACCAGGACTTGGAGGGTCTGGCCGGTGGGCACGAACCCGTTGGCCAGCGTCTGGGGCAGCGCGGCGTAGCCGCCCAGCAGCAGGTAGACCGCCGCCACTGCGGCGAGAACGCTGAGCAGGTCCCAGTGCCAGCGGCTGGCGGCTGTGCCGATCGCCAGGCCCGCGGCAGCCCCCGCGCCCGCGGCGAGGAGCCCCTGGCCGTTGCCGAAGACGGGCTCGAAGGCCAGGGCGGGGCCGGCGGCCAGCACCGCCAGCACGAGGACCGACCACCCCGGCAGGGCGGGACTGGGCCGCCGCAGTCTTTCGGTGAGGCTGCGCAGGCGCGCGCGCGTGGTCCTGGCGCTGCCGTAGCGCCCCGAGGGCACCGCGGTGGCCGCCCAGGCGACGTTCTCGCCGGGGGCGGGGGGCGGGGGGACCTCCTCGGCCGCGGCGCTGTGCACGCGTTTCCGTGTGATCTCGATGGATTCGCTCACGTCAGGCCTCCGGCGATGATCAGCCTGGGCAGGTCCTTGAGGGTGGGGCAGTCGAGCAGGACGCCGCCGCCCACGGCGCTCCTGCCCCGGTCGGCGGAGGGGTCGATGCGCACGATCGAGACGGGGACGTCCACGGGCGTCAGGCGGGACAGGTGGGCGGCCTGTTCGTCGGTGGTGGAGGCGGGCACGACGATGGTGACCGCGGAGGCGCCGGGGCGGTCGTCGATGACTTCGCGCACCCGGCGGAGGAAGTCCCCTCTGGGCGCGGTCCCCAGCTCTGCGAGGGCGTCGAGCATCCGCATGGCCGAGGTGGTGGGGATCCACTCGGAGGCGGTCGCCAGGGACACCGTCCGGGATTCGCGCAGGTTGGCCAGCCCCAGGGAGGCGACGGCGGAGACCGCGGTCTCGAAGGGGTCCTGATCCCAGGAGCCCTCCGTGTTGTCGAGGATGACGAGGTGGTGGGAGCGGTGGGTCTCCTCGTACTGGCGGACGATGAGCTTGCCCAGGCGCGCGCTGGACGCCCAGTGGACGGAGCGCTGGTCGTCACCGGGCTCGTAGTCCCGCAGCGCGTGGAAGGACACGTCGGAACTGGACAGTTTCGCGGTGACGACACCTTCGATATCGACTTGGAAGCCTGTGGCGTCGAAGGGGACGCGCACGGTCCGGGGGTGGACGTGCAGGACGACCGGCTCCCCCCACTCCCGGACGCGGCGCACGAGGCCGAGGGGGTCGGTGCGCACGGAGCGCGCGGGGCCGACCTCGATGACGCCCCGCCGTTTGGAGCCGACCAGGAAGATGTCCTCCCATTTGCCCCGGGCGCGCAGCGGGGGGACCACGAACTCCCCGAGGCCCGCGCCGATGGGGACCTCGATGATGCCGGTGCGCGCGGAGCGGGCGCTCCCGTTGGTGACGGTGAGCTGGCCGACGGTGCTCTGGCCGGCGACGATGTGCTCGTTGGTGATGTCGATGGCGACGATGTGCGGGGGGCGCCACGCGACGCGCACTGCGGCGATGACGATGACGACCAGGCTGGCGGCTGTGATGGTGGCCGCCTCGGACCAATGGAGGGTGAGGCCGACCAGGACGGACAGGGCGACCAGGGTGAGCAGTGCCCATCCGGTGGGCGTCACGATGGACAGCCCCCGGCCGAGCGCGCGGACGACCCCCCTCACCGGCCCTCAGCTCCCGAGCGAGGGCGCGGAGACGCCGGTGAGCGCGCGCGTGATGATCCCCTGGGAGGTCGCCCCGGAGAACGCGGCGTCGGGGTCGACGACGATGCGGTGGCCCCAGACGGGCACGGCGAGGGCCTTGATGTCGTCGGGCAGCACGAAGGTGCGCCCTTGGGCGGCGGCCCACACGCGGGCGCAGCGGACCATGCCGATGGCGCCGCGGGTGGACACGCCCAGCAGCGCCGACTCGTCCTCGCGGGTGGCCTCGGCCAGCGCCGCGACGTAGTCGAGGACGGCGGTGTCGGCGAAGTTGTCGGCGACGACGCGCGACCAGTGGTCGATGTCGTCGCCGCCCACGACGGGGCGCAGCAGGCGGGAGCGGTCGGGGGCGGCCGATCCTGCCAGGACTTCGACCATCGCGGCGCGGGAGGGGTATCCGACGGAGGCCTTCATGAGGAAGCGGTCGAGCTGGGCCTCGGGCAGCGGGTAGGTGCCGGCCTGCTCCACGGGGTTCTGGGTGGCGATCACCATGAAGGGGGTGGGAGCGGGGCGGGAGACGCCGTCGACGGTGACCTGGCCCTCTTCCATGACCTCCAGGAGGGCGGACTGGGTTTTCGGCGAGGCGCGGTTGATCTCGTCCGCCAGGACGATGGAGGCGAAGATGGGGCCGGCCCGGAAGACCCACCGGCCGTTCGACTGGTCGTAGATGTTGACGCCCGTGATGTCGGAGGGCAGCAGGTCGGGTGTGAACTGTATGCGGGAGTGGGAGCCGTCGATGACGGCGGACAGCGCCCTGGCCAGGGCGGTCTTCCCGGTTCCGGGCGCGTCCTCGAGCAGCAGGTGCCCGCCCGAGAACAGGGAGGTGAGCGCCAGGCGCACGACCTGCTGCTTGTCCAGGACTGCGCTGGAGATGGCGTCGACGAGGCTTTTGAAGACCTGCGCGAATTCACCCGCCTGTTCGGTCGAGAGCGTCATTCATGTCCTTCCTCAAGGAATAATTCCCAACAAAGTATAGGTGCTATAGAGCACTCAGTCGTCGTCATCGTCCTCCACCCAGCAACTGGTCACATGCCGGTCTATGCCCGCGAAAGCTCCCGCTGAGGTCGCCTGGGTGGGCAGGCCCGTCACCGTCCAGTTGCCCTTGGCGTCGAGCGTCACCTTGCGGCGCTTCCGCGTGAGGTCCTGATAGGTGTACACGTAGCACGTGAGCGTCGCGTCCGGGGCGAACTGGTCCGCCCTGGTCGCCGAGATACTGAAAGCCCCGCACGGCGTGCCCCAGCAACTGGCCGGCCCTTCCCATGTCTCCTCGATGTACTGGGGGTCCTCCTCGGTCCACACCTCCTTCTCGACGGTGCGCTCGGCGCCCGAGGCGTTCGTCAGCGTGACCACGACCGTGTACCTGTTGAGCGGGGCGAGGCCGGAGAAGACAGCCGACGAGGGGGGCGGCGAGCCGAACTGGGGCGCAACGCCCCCCTCCTTGATCGAAGCGTGCGCCCTGACGATGTCGGCGTCCGCCGGGATGTTCCACGTCGCTTTGATGCTCGTCCCATCGGCCTTGGCCTTGACCTTGAACTTGGGCACGTTGCCGGCCTTGGGGGTCCCCGAGGCCGATGTGGCGGACGAGACGACCTTGGTCGCGTCGACTGCGGTGGCGGTCTGGCAGAAGAACAGGGTGACCGGCGTGCTGGAGGCGCCCAATCCCCCGATGACCTCCCCGTCCTCCACCTCGTCGCCAGCCGCGCACGCGGCTTCGGAACGCGCGTAGCGCAGGGTCAACTGCCTCGCCTCGTACCCGTTGCCGGGCACCTTGGCCAGGCCCACGACCTGCAGCTCACCGGTGTTGCCGGTGGGTTTGAGGACGGGCGCCGTCGGGGGCAGCGGGTTCTTGACCAGGGTGGACACGCTGATCGACGCCGCGTTCGAGTACCCGTCCGCGTTGAACACGGTGACCGTGATGGTGGCGGAGCCGCCAGAGGGCACCGACACCTCCTTCTGCGTCGCCCCCGGGCTGACCGGGTACGGCCGGGAGTCGACGGACACCGTGCCGTTCGCCCAGCCGGAGGAGTGGTGGGACCCCAACTTCCACGTCACGTTGAAGCTGGTGGTGCCGTCGCCGGTCCCCCCCACTACCATCGCCTTCAGGTCACGGGGGGGTTCCGGGGCGCTGGGGAGGGTGACCCGCGTGGAGACCGCCGCCGAGCGCCTGCTGTTCGTGTCGATCGCGACGACCGAGACCGTGTACGACTCACCAGGGGTCAGTCCGCTCCTGGTGTACGAGGTCGAGGAGGCGGGGACCTGCACGGTGCCGCCGCCGCTGCCCGTCACGGCCACCTCGTAGTTCACGATGCCGCTGCCCTGCTGATCGGGGGCGCTCCAGTTCGCGGTGAGGCTCCCGTTGCCCGGAGTCACCTGGAGGCGCCGCACGCCGGACGGATCGGGCGAGAAGTCGAGGGTGTTCGACGGGGCTGAAGGAGCCGAGTCGCCCTTGTTGGTCCTCACGACGGCTGTGAAGGAGTGGGGCCCCGGACCGAGCGGGGAGACGAGGCAGCGCATCTGCGGCTCGCAGTCGTAGCCAGTCCCCGTGTTCACGTCGGTCACCTGGTAGCCCTCGACGACGAAGTCGGCGCCCAGATTCGCATTCGTGATCGAGAGCTCGGCGGCTCCGACCCCCTGGGCGCCGCCCCGGCTCACCGCGCGGACGCTGACGGGCGCAGCGGGCTTGGTCTGCTTGACCTCGACGGTGATGGCGTTGGAGACTGTGCGGCTGCTGTCCCCGGGCGCGTCCGTGATGCTGTACTGGTAGGTGAATTCGGCCTTCGCCGGATCGGGTGTGATGGTGACGGAAGTCCCACTCCAGGTCACGGTGCTCGCGCTCCCAGCGGCGACTCCAGGGCCGGAGTCCACCACCTGGACGGGGCCGATGGCGCCGATGACGCTCTCGGACGCCACGTCCACGGTGACCGACCCGCCGGATTCAACAGTGCGGCGGATGGGGCTGACCTGCATCTTCGGCTTCGTCGTGGAGACGACCTCGACGGGGACGGAGGCCTGGACGGGGCCGGAGCCGTCGTCGACGCTCACCACGATCGAGCCCGCCGCACCGGTTGCCGTCCCCGCAGGGGCCGACACCGTCAGCGCAGTCCCGGAAACGGAGGCGGAGACGCTGTCGGGCTTGGACACCAGCGCGTATGCGAAGTCCCGGGGATTGGCGCCGTCGGGGTCGGTGACCGCGAGCGCCAGGTTCTGCGTGACGGGGTCCTCCCCCGCGCCGACCCGGATGGGCGTGGGCGTGAGCGTGGGCGGCTGGTTCGACGCGGGCCGGACGATGAAGGTCAGGGACAGCCTGGCGCTCAGCGTCCCCGAGTCGTTGGAGGATCCGTCGGAGACGTCGAGGGAGACCGTGGCGCTGCCCGAGAAGCCCTCGCGCGCGTGGACGTCCACGGAGCCCTCCCCGTTGGCCGCGGCCTGGTCGATGCCGTTGGAGGAGACGATGGATCCGCCCTCCGACAGGCGCGCCGAGCGCCCGGGGCGCACGGTGGTGTAGTCCGCCAGGGCCAGGGTGCGGCTCTCGCCCGCTTTCATCTCGATGGGCATGCCCTCGGATCTGACCGTTGGCGGCGTGGAGTCCAGTCCGGGCACGGAGACGACCGCGGAGTTGGACAGGGAGTCGGAGTCCGTGACCGTGTAGACGACCAGGCGCCTGCTCGCCTGGGGGGTGATGAGCAGGTCCTGGCCGTCGACGACGACGCCCGGGTCGGAGGTGGTGACCACCAGGTCGGAGACGCTGCCGTCGGGGTCCTCGTCGTTCTCAGTGACCCGCACGCGCGCGGCGGAGCCGTCGGAGGGCAGTCTGTCGAAGGAGAGGGCGTCGTCGCGGGCGATGGGCGCCTTCAGGGGGGCGTTCGCGGAGACGTAGGCGGTCAACTGCCCGCGGGAGCTGCCGCCGCGCCCGTCGGAGACGCCGTAGGACACCAGGTAGGTCCCCTCGGCCTCGGGCGTCGTGATCGTCACGAAGTCACCGGAGGCGGTGGGCGCCAGCCTGGAGTCGGAGGCCGTGAGGCCGTCCGCGTCCAGGGCGAGGGGGTCCCCGTCGGGATCCACGTCGTTGGCCAGGACGTTGACGGACACCTGGCGGCCGGGGCGCACCAGGACGGTGTCGGGCACGGCAGCGGGGTTCTGGTTGAGGGAAGCGGGGGGCGCGATGCCGACGCGGACCCGCGCGGTGCCGCGCGCGCCCCGGCGGTCCTCGACCACGTAGGTGAAGACGTCAGTGCCCGAGGTGCCCTCGGCGGGCGTGTACTCCAGCCAGGAGTCTCGCACCACCGCCGTGCCCTTGGTGGGCTGCTGGTCGGTGCCGACCAGCCACACGGAGTCCCCGTCGGGGTCGACCCCGGCCAATGGCACGGGGATGCGCGTCGTCTGTTTGCTGGCCGCCCACGCGGTGAGGGCCTTGGGCCTGGGCGGGTTGTTGGCCTCGGAGTCGGGGACCACTTCGAAGGTGACCGTCGAGGCGGCGGTGTTCCCCGAGGAGTCGATGACCGAGTAGACGACGGAAAGCGTGCCCGGGGTGCCGCCCGCTTCGATGCGGACCTCGTTCCCGGTGACGAAGGGGGTGCCGACCGAGGGGTTCTCCTCGTAGTTCAGGGTGGGTTCCACCGAGAGGCTGAGCCCCCCGGGCGAGCGGTCGTTGTCGAGGACGGAGGCGGTGCCGACGTCGCCGACGCGCACCTTGACGGTGTCGGGCTGCAGGACGGGCGGCAGGGAGGAGTTCGTCTCGGAGCCGGGGACGACGAGCACCCGGGCCGTGGCCGAGCCGTAGCCGTTGGAGACCGTGTAGGTGAAGGACACGGACTCCCCGATCCCCGCTGGCGAGCTGACGCGCAGCAGGTGGCGGTCCAGCAGGGCCACTTCGAGCCCGGAGTCAGCGGGGACGTCGACGGACTGGACCACCAGGACGCCGCCGGAGGGGTCGGTGTCGTTGCCCAGCGGCGCCACCAGAACGGATCCGCCCGCGGGCAGGACCGCCAGGTCGTCCTCGGCGATGGGCCCGGAGGCCTCGTCCGCGGGGATGACGTCGACGCGGATGATGCCGATCTTCTGATCGGCGCCGTCGGTGACCGTGTAGCTGAACTGGTAGGTCCCCTGGGCGGTCGCCGTGAAGTCGATGGTCCCGGCCTCCAGGTCGGGCAGGGCGGTGACCGAGGCGGGGGCCGAGATCCCGACGAGCCGCAGGGGATCGCCGTTGGGGTCGGTGTCGTTGGCCAGCGGGTCCAGGGTGATGGTCTCGCCCTCGCGCGCCACGTAGAAGTCGGCGTTGGCCGACGGGGCCTGGTTGCCGGGCTCCTGCACGTCGACCTTGAGCGTTCCTTTGCCCTGCGCGCGCCCGTCGGAGACGGTGAGGTCCACGGTCTTGGGACCGGCCCCCGCGCCGAGCTCGCGGATCTGCAGGGTCCCGTCCTCGGCGAATTGGACGGAGAGGCCCTCGGGGGCCTGGGCGTCCTGGAGGAAGACCTGGTCGCCGTCGGGGTCGCGCCAGTCGCCCAGGACGTTGTACTGGATCTGCGCGCCCTGCCCGATCTTGACGGTGGGGACGGTCCTCTGCTCGGGCGCGGCGTTCTCGCTCCACGGGTGGACGGAGACGCGGACGGTGGCGGAGTCGGTGTCCTGCCCGTCCGAGGCCTCGTAGGTGAAACTGGTGGACCCCGTCTGCGAGTCGGCGACATCGGTGATCTGGAGGGCGCGCCCTCCCCGCGTGGAGACGACCGTCCCGAAGCCGGGGCTGGAGGTCGCGCGGGCGGTGAGGACGTCGCCGTCGGAGTCGGAGTCGTTGTCCAGGACGGTCAGCAGGGTGGAGCGCCCGGGGCGGACGCCGAACTCGTCGTCCTCGGCGTCGGGCGGGGTGTTCTGCTCCTTGCGCTCGGGGTCTTCGACTTCGTCGATGAGGTCGGTGGTCTGCTCCTCCTCCTCGGACTCGGCGAGCTGCTGCTCGACTTCGTCCCAGTTGTCGACGATGGTCATGTTCTCGTCGGGCAGCCACACGGATCCGAGGGCCACGTCGTTGAGGACGATGGCAGAGCGGTTGGTGCGGAAGACGACTTCGCGAGCGGATTTGAGGGTGTCGACGACGTCGTTGGTGTCCTTGCTGGGATCGGCGCACGAGCGCAGGTAGGCGCCGCTGCCGGACCAGGCGCCGTAGGCGCAGCCCATGTGCCACACGGGGGCGGCGGGGCTCCCGCTGGCGCCCGTGTCGACGACGGAGGGCTCCCCGCCTTTGAGGGGCACTCCGACGAGGCTCGTGGGGGTGGCCAGGTAGACGGAGTCCGCGTCGGCGCCGGGCTGTTGGAGCACGGCGCCGGGCGCGATGCCGTAGTCGGTGAGGCTGTACGCCTGACCGTTCGGCAAGTACAGAATATTGCCCGTGGTATCGAATGCGACCGGATGATTGCCGACCGCCGTCATCGCGAGGGTCGCGGCGGGGTCGATCCCCTTGATCCGGGACTTATTGACCGACTGGACGGTTCCTTTTGGTGCGACTGTGACCAGAGTGCCGTCCGAGGCGCTGAGGGAGAACGCGGTGCCGTCGACGGCCACCGTCGAGGCCCCCGCGCCCTCGCCGCTGTCGAGCGCGGCCCCGTCCCCCAGGTCCGCGGCGACCGGGCCCTTCGCGCTGGTCACCCAGAAGGTCCCCTCGGCGGGATTGTAGACGCCGAGGGTATCCCCGCCCTGTGTGGCGACCGCCCCCGAGGGGAGCGGGGTCGCCGAGCCGAGCGCCACGGCGGTGACGTTGATGGGGGCGATCGTCGAGGTCGCCCGGTCCGTCATAGTGACCGTCTCGCCGGCCTGCCCGATGTCGAAGTTCGCGGACTCCGCCCTCAGGGCGCCGTCGAGGACGCGGGCGTCGTAGTTGAGATGGCCGACCATCTGTTTGGATTTGTCGATGACCCAGATGCCGCCGTCGTCCACATCGACGTGGGTGACCTCCATGCCCTTGTACAAAAGACCAAGGACCGACACGAACAGCACCACAGTGATGACGAACAGCGCAGGCATCCGGCGCTTCATGCCTCTCACAGCGCATCCCCACCTTTCATCACGTGCCGCTGGTCGGATTTCAGGCCCGTCTCCCTAGTGTCGCACGAGTCGTTACTCCATAGAGAGTTGCCAGGTAAGCGTTTCGGGCCGGGGTACACACTAATTAACGCGGGGTCCCACTGCCATTCGACAAATCCGACCACTGCCCATCATGCCGGAGCGGGCGCGCCCCCGAGGCGGACTTTCGCCCCGATCACCAGCCACAACGGAAGTGAAAGTAATCAAATAATGAATTGTCTCACCAGGTGGGATCCGAGGGCGGGGGCCTGTTGCGCCCGCCATCGACGGCACCAGCGGCCGCGCCCGGCCGCACAGGGGCTCGGCCCGGGGGACGAGGAGGCCTTCGGGCAGGGCACGGGACGGCCCGCGCCGCCCGCGCGCGGGCCTCACTTGCCCAGGGTGAACTCCCTGGTCACATTGACGTTGGCGGCCTCCGCCTCGTTCTCGACGAGCAGCGTCAGCGTGTAGCCGCTGAGGCCGCCGCCCCCGGACCCGGTCTTCGGTGCGACCGTCCACGACGAGTAGTACTCGCAGTCGGCGTCCGTGCACAGGTCGATGGACCGGTCCCCGACCCGCCAGTTGGTGGCGTTGGACATCAGGGGGGCGATGCTCTGGTCCATGACGACCGTCTTATCGTCCTTGAGCTGGAACTTCCCGCCTTTCGCCGAGGGGTCGTCGAGGACCAGTTCGGCGCCGACCACGGCATTGACCTGGTTCGCCTCGGCGAGGATCTTCTGCTTGTCCCCCTCAGACGCCTGGTCCATGCGGCTCTGGTAGTCCGCTTTCGTCCCGGCCCCGAGGTTCTCGAGCTGGTCGAGGGGCTTGAGGGCCTCCCCGCCCAGGGAGGCACAAGCCGACGCGCCCCACACCAGCACTGCTCCGGCGGCTGCGACTGCCAGCCGTTTGACGATGATTCCCATGCGTCCTCCCTTTCAAAGATCCGCGCTACTGGCGATTCTACGGGCACAACTGATTCTGCGGTAGGCGCTGCGTCACTCCGAGCGCGGCTGCCACGCCAGCTGGGCGCGGTACACGCCACCGCTGCGCGCGACCACCTGGGCGCGACCGGGGCTGGCGGGCACGGCCTTGACGCGTCCGATCACGCCGCCGTCGTCGGGGCTGCCCGACAGCAACAGGCCGGTGGCGCCGAGCTCGCGGAGCTTGGAGATCACACGGTCGTTCATCACGGCCCCGCCCGTGCGCCTCGCGATCACGACGTGCAGGCCCACGTCGCGCGCCTGGGCCAGAAGGGAGTCGAGCGGCATCAGTTTGTTGCTCATACCCGACATCATCATGTCCTCGTCATCGACCAGCACCCAGATCTCCGGGCCCGACCACCAGGAGCGGTCGCGCAGCTGCGTGACCGTGACGTCGTCCCCGGGGGCGCGCTTCTCCATGATGGCGCTGGTGATTCCGCGCAATTCCGCCTCGACGTCGTCGTTCATCGTCAAGTAGGCCAGCCTGTACTCCTCGGGGATTTCCCCCAGCAGTGAACGACGGGGGTCGACGATGACCAACTGCGCCTCGTCGGGCGTATTGGTGCGCATGATCTCGTGGGCCATGAGGCGGATGAAGGCGCTCCGCCCCGATTCGCCGTCTCCGACGAGGAAGAGGTGCTGGTCCCGCAGCGGATCGAAGACCAACGGGCCCAAGCGCCGCTCCTCGACCCCCAGGACCAGGCACTTGTCGTGCAGGGGAACCGGGATCTTCTCCATGGGCGCCTCGTCGGCCGGCTCGATCTCCTGGCCGCTCGCCTGCGCTTTCGCCCGAGCGGCCTCGGCCTCCTCCGCGAGGATCCGCGCGTACTCGGCCTCCAGCTCGGCCATCGGCCGGGTGAGGGCCGGCGCGGCCGCGAGCAGCTCGGGGACGTTGACGCGCTCGGGCAGCAGGCGCAGACGGGGGGCGTGCATCCCCCGGGCGGCGGCGTTGATGGAGGCGATCGACTTGCGCACGCCGTCGCCGAGGGTTTTGGGGTCGCGCTCGCCGTCGATGCGCGGCAGGGTGAGCAGCATCTGGTGGGCGTCCATGTCGAGGCCGCGGCCCGGCCGGTCCACGGGGACGTTCTTCTTGGCGTGCCGGTCGATGATGGACGCCGACTCCTCGTCGATGCGGAGCTCGATCTTCGTGCCGAACAGGGGCTGGATGTCCATGCGCAGGTCGAGCCACCGCCCCGCGCCCACCACCAGGTGGACGCCGTAGTTGAGGGCCCTCTCCATCATCCTGCCCAGGCGCCTGTCCTCCCCCTCGAGCTCTTCCTTGAACGTCGCCCAGCCGTCCAGGATCAGGAAGACGTCCCCGTACCCGTCGTCGGCCCCGCCGGACGCCCGCAGGCGCCGGTAATCGGCCATCGTGTCGATGCCGTTCTTGCGGAAGTAGACTTCCCGGTCCTCCAGGATCGCCTCGATCTCGGCCAGCATACGGCTGGCGCGCTCGGTGTCGCCACGCGCCGCGATCCCGGCGATGTGCGGCAGGCCCCGCATCGAGGAGAAAGTGCCGCCGAAGTCCAGCACGTAGAACTGGATCTCCAGGGGCGAGGCGGTGAGCGCCAGCGACATGACCAGGCTGCGCAGCGCCGTGGACTTGCCCGTCATGGGGCTCCCCACGACGATGCCGTGGCCCTTCGCGCCGGAGAAGTCGTACTCGAGGGTCTCCTGCTTCTGCTGGCGCGGCAGGTCGACCATCCCCATGGGGACGCGGAGGGGCCCTTTCTCCCTCCACGACTGCGACACGAGTCCGAGCCTCGGGTTGGGCGCCAGGTCCCCGAAGAGCATGTCGAGGGTCGGCGGGTTGTCCAGGGGCTCCAACCAGATCTTGTGCGCGGCCAGCCCGTGGCCCTCCATGCGTTTGACAGCGATGTCGAGCTGGCTCATGTCCGCGTACCGCGCGTAGTCGGGACCGGCCGGGTCCCCGGCGGCGGGGGCCCCGTCGGCCCCCGGCGGCGGCGGGACGGGGCCCAGGCGCCCGGCCTGGGCGGCGTCGGGCTGCCGCCGCGCGATGACCACGGCGTCCTCCTCGGTGACCTCGTCGACTGAGAAGGGCAGGATATGGCGGGTGACGTCCTCGTCCTCGGACTCCGCCGCGGCCACGGCCGCCGCGTCGCGCGGGGGCGCGGCCACGTAGGAAGCGCGGAAGCGGACCATTTCCTCGCCGCCCGCCAGCAGGTACCCGGAACCGGGCAGCGGGGGCAGCTTGAACGCGGCGTCGGAGCCGATGATGGAGCGGGACTCCCCCGCCGAGAAGGTCTTGAGGCCGATCCGGTACGAGATGTGCGACATGAGGTCGCCGGCCTTGGTGTCGATGCGCTGCGAGGCGAAGAGCAGGTGGACGGACAGCGAGCGGCCGAGGCGGCCGATGGCCTCGAAGACCTTGATGAAGTCGGCGTGGGCGACCAGCAGTTCGGAGAACTCGTCGATGATGACGAAGAGCGCGGGCAGTGGCGGGCCGTCGTGCTTGCCCGCGCGGCGGGCGTTCTCGTAGTCCTCGACCTTCGCGAAGTTCCCCGCCGCGCGCAGCAGCTCCTGGCGACGGCTCATCTCGCCCTGGAGGGCCTCCTCCATGCGCGCCACCAGGAAGGACTCCTCCTCCAGGTTCGAGATCATGGCGGAGACGTGGGGCAGGGTGTCCATGCCCGCGAAGGTGGCGCCGCCTTTGAAGTCGACGAGGACGAAGTTGAGCTGGACGGGGTCGTGGGTGAGGGCCATGGCCAGGACCATCGTGCGCAGCACCTCGGACTTGCCCGAGCCCGTGGCGCCGATGAGCATGCCGTGCGGGCCCATGCCCTTCTTCGCCGACTCTTTGATGTCGATGATGACGGGGCCCCCGGCCTCCGTGAGCCCGAAGGGGACGCGCAGGTACTCGCGGCCCTTACGGTAGCGCCACCTCTTGTCCGGGTCGAAGGCCCGCACATCGCCCAGCCCCAGCAGGTCCATGAGGTCCGAGGAGGCTTTTTTCTCGGCCTTGGTGGCCGTGGTCGCCTGCGCCATGCCCTCGGTGAAGCGGGTGAGCCGCCGCGCGACCGCGGTGGCCTCTTCCAGGCTCATCTGGTCCGGGCGGTACATCGAGGGGGCGATGTCCTGCTGGACGATCTGGCCCAGGGCGTGCCGCTCGACGACGCGCCGCCCGTCGACGACCCTGTCGACCTTGCCCGGGCGCAGGACGAGTCGGAGGGTGTTCGCGCCGTCGATGTCCCCCCAGCTCGATTTGAAGACGACGCGGGTGACGCCGTCGACGCCCTTGTCGGTCATGGGCCGCCAACCAGGGGTGTAGTCGTCGTGGTCGACGATGAGCAGGACGTGGGGGCGCGCGGTCTCGGCGCCGCCCTCGGCCCGGAACGCGCCGCGCGACTCGACGGCCGGGCCCATGAGGTCGTCGAGCTCGTCGGTGGTGGTGGCGACCATCCGCGCGGGGCCGAGGGCGTCCTCGGCCTCCTCCGAGCGCACGTGGGGGAGCCACTTGAGCCAGTCCCAGTCGGCGACGGCGTCCTCGTCGGCCAGGACCGCGATGCGCAGGTCGGTGGGGGGCACCATCACGGCCAGGTGCGCGATCATCGCCCGGAGCTGGGCGTCGGCGAGGTCCCTGGGGCCGCACAGCTCCAGGGTGAGGAACCTGTTGAGGTAGACGCCGAATGGCGCGGTCCCCAGGTTCGACTGGACATCGACGAAGCGCGCCAGGGCCGACTGGCAGACGACGTCGGGCTTGGCCAGGGCGCCCAGTTCGGGGGATTTGAGCCTTTTGGAGAGTTTCTGCTGGGAGACCCCGAGGCGGACGTTGAGGACCCCGGACCCGCTGGCGCGCCTCTCCCACACGCGGGCCCCGCTGGCGGCCAGGAGGACCAGTGACGTGGGCTCCGGCAGGGAGTACTGCAGGTACTGGTAGTGCTGCTTGGCCAGGTCGCGCACCATGCGCCGCGTATCGGTCAGGTAGGCCAGGTACTCGCTCCGGGTGTCGTTGACCTTGGTCCTGTACGCGCTGATCTGGCGGTACATCTGAGTGCCGATCATGGCCACCATCGCGAACACCATGGCCCCCGCCATCAGCAGCATACGGGGGTTGTTCGACTGGGACATGGCCATGAACGCCATCATCCCGACCGAGCCGATCATCGGGACGACGGTGGTGATGAGGTTCGAGGCGTTGACGGGCTCCTCGCGGTCCGGGGGCGGCTCGAGGGCGAGCTCGCCCTCGGGCAGGGTGGGGGTCTTGTCCTCACCGACGGCTTCGGCCTTCTTCTTCTTGACCCTCGCCATGTCTCCTCCGCTCGGTGTTCCTTACCGATTGATCGTCTCCGCCAAGGCGATTACCTGGCAATGCCCGTTCGTCCGGAAACGCGCCCCTGGCGGGAGCCGGACGGGCAGCGCTGGCACACGGCGCCGCACGCATGACAGAATACACGCAGCGCTCAATCCTAACCGGATGTCATGAGAGGCGGAAGTGCAGTGTCAGACCTGTTGGTACCGTTCACCCTTCGCTTGCCGGACGCTTCGGAGCACGACTGCGCGGTTTCACAGGGCACACCCCTCTCCGAGGCACTGGACTCGATCGGAATAGACCCGTCGTGGGCGCAGCTCTGCCGCACCTCCGGAGGGCCGGTGGCGCTCGCCGACCGCGTGGGCTTCGAGATCCCCGCCGGAGACGTGGTCGTATTGCTCACATCGCCCGCAGGGGGCCTCTCTCCGGGGGTGTGGCCCTTCGGGCCCGGCGGGGCCAGTGGCCCCGGGCCCGCGCAGGACCACCGCGTCAGCGCCATGGCCGCACTGGTCAGCTCGGCGCTGGTCGTCGTGCTCACTGAGTTCTTCATCCTGGCCGGCCCGTTCCTGTGGGGGTGGCAGCCCAGCCCCTTCGTCCGGCTCGCGGTCGGCTCCCTGTGCGTCGGATACGCCCTGGTCCTGGGGTACGCGGCGCCCCTGTGGGCCAGGACCGAGTGCGTGGCCGTCGCGAGCGTCGTCTTCGCCCTCGCGTGCCTGCAGATCGTCCCGGCGGACAATCCCGTCGGCGCCGCTGTGGCGCCCATCGTCGTCGCGTGGAGCGGGCTGCTGTACTGCTTGTCCTACGCGGTGCGCCGGATACCCGGCGTGGAGGACGCCATCGCCGTCCCCTGCGCGGCATGGGCGTGCGCGGCCGCCTACACCACGGTCGCGGTGCTCGGCAACGACCTGCTCGTCCGCCCCTCCTTCCTCTTCATCGCGGTCGGCGCCTCACTGGCATGGGTGTCGCCGCAACTCACGATGCGCGCCTCGTCGTTCGTCCTCATCGACGTGCGGGAGGTGCTGACGGTCGCGCTGCCCAGCCGCAAACAGGATCCGCCGCGCCCGAAGGCGATGAACGCCAGGTCCTCCCATGAGGCGTACACCTCGGCCCGAGTGCGCTCGCACGTCGTCATCGCAATGGCCTGCGCCATGTGCCTGTGCGGGGGGCTCGCCGCAGGGCCCTTCCTGGACATCCACACGTGGCAGGGGCGCGCCGCAGTGGCGACGGTGGCCGCCGGCGCTGGCGCTCTGGCGTTCTCGGCGCGCAGCCGCCAGCGCAGCGGGGAGCGCGTGCTGATGGTGGTGTCCTCGGCGGTCCTCCTCGCAGTCGTGGGGACCAGCCCGTCGGTCACTGCGGACTTCCCGGGGGGAGCGGTGGGGCTGCTGGCCGCGTGCGGGACCGCCCTCGCACTGGTCTTCGGGCTGCGGGGGGCGAGCGGCGAAGGCGCCTCGTCGCCGTTCTTCGGGCGCGTCCTGGACGTCTTCCAGGGACTGACGCTGATCGTGGCGCTGCCGTCCGCGGTGTACGCCTCGGGGCTCTTCGACGCGGTGCGCCAATTGGCCGCGTGAGCACTGCGCCCTGACGGCGGCGCCGGGCCGGTGTCGGCGCATGTCCGCTGCAGCGCGACGAGGGCCGTTCCCATAAGCGGGCCGCGCTCTGCGGGCCCGGGTCCTCAGTCGCGTGGCACGGCTCCGCAGATTCCACTGTCCTCCGCCGCGATGACCAGCCCGGGGGCGACCAGACGCGGGTTCTGGGGGCTCCCCGCGCCCACCAAGTCCATGAGCTGCCCGGACGCCAGATCGATCAGCATGGAGTTCCCTATGGCCAAAACCTGCCGCCCCTCACTGACCGCGAGTTGCCTCTGGAGTTCCTTCCCGAAATCGCCGATTGTGAACGCCTTGTGCGACGGGTCGTCGGTGATGTCGATGCTGATGGCACCGCCCGTTCCCGGCGCCCGGTACTCCAAGTGGTCGCAGTCCAGGGCTGTCAAAGTCCCCGCCGTCGCACTCGTGTCGCCGTCGCGGTAGAACGCAATGGCTTGGTCGAGGGTCGGGGACGGCCCCCAGATCGGCACGGTGGCGTCGGAGCACTCCTTTGAGCTCCTCGTCGAGATCGGCCAGTACGAGGCGTCGAAGTCTTCTCGTCCGCCCCCATCGGCGGCGAACGCGGTCATCTGGGAGCCGCCCCCGCACGCCACGAGCCACCCGTCGGCGACGCCGATCTCCGGGCAAATGCCGCCATTGCCCACGTCGAGGGTGTTCACGGCGCCTGTGGCAGTGTTGACGAAAGAGCTCTTCCCATTGTCCTGCTGGAGCCATATCCACTGCTCGCCATTGAGGGTGGCTGTGCCCCGCACCTCCGCCTCGCTCCTCAGCCCAATGCTCTTCTTCCACAAGAGGTTGCCCTCCGAGTCGCGCGCCTGGCACTCGTTCCCGGCGCGGGCACAGGCGACGAGCGTCCTATCAGGACCGACGACCAGTGTCCTCTGCGTGCTGGAGGGCGTGGTGCCCAACCACGACAACACAACTGCTTCCCCCGTCGCACCGTTGATCACGTGCTTATCGACGAACAGGGTGTCACCGACCCACACCGCGTCGTCGGACTGGATTCTCAACGTATCGCCCAGGTCGAGTGCCCGCGACCACAGATGGCGGGCCTGTCCGGAGCGGATGTCCCAGCCCTGCATGAGTTCAGTCCACGCCGCACTCCTGTGCAAAGTGATGAGCACCTCGCCGTTCGTGGCGTAACGCGGGGGCACTCCTTCGCCAGCAGGGGTGTCGAGCGTCCAAGGGCGGCGCGAGCCCGTCATCCAGGAGTCCGAGGGGGTAATAGTCTCGCGCACACCGCGAACCTGGCCTTCGAGGGCCCACGGGATGCTCGCGGACACGGGGACTTTGCCGCTGGGAACAGCGCCACCAGGGCTCTGAGCGGATTCAGCTCCCCCGCTCTGCGGCCCACCAGTTGGCCGGAGCAGCAACCAGGACGCACCGAGGGCGGCGCACACCAGCACCACCGCGAGCGCCACCGCCACACCAACCCCCTTGCCTTTTCGGGGGGCCGAGGGCGAAGGGGCACCGGGGAGCCGACTACTTGGATGGGCGATATCCCAGGACATCACCCTCCTCCCCGGATCCCAGGATGAGATTCGGTTCCGGCGTCATGACAGTGTCCCCAAAGTAGCTCTTGTTGATCGAGAATATATCGTCCAAGAACTCACCGCCGTCGACATCGAAGTAGAGGTACCAGCGAACGACCAGGAGGTTATGGTCTTCGCTGACCCGCAGCGGCAACGGGATGGACGCCGGTTGCCCATCATACTCAGTAACCCAGTAGTTCGCAATGCCGCGGACCTCGAAGGAATGCGTGGCCCCTCCACTCCCTGGCTCCCGGTAGGTGAAAGTCCTGCAGTCGCCACTGTAGGCCAGGGCCCCCTCTGTGTTCGTGTCGTCGCCGTCGCGGTAGTAGGCGCGCAAATCATCCAAGCGGGGGTCGTGGTTCCAGAATGGCACGGCATTGGTGTAGCACCCGTAGTCCCCCACATACTGCGGGGCGGACGCACTCGCTGAGAGCTGCAAGGGCGGCTCCGAGGGGACGATGCTATCGACTAGGGCACCGGTGTGGTCGTACAGGGAGACGGTCGCGTCGTCGAAACACGCGAACGCCCACCCGTCAATCAGAGTCCGGAAGCTGCACTGGTCAGCCGAGTACTCGCGCACCTTCGTGAAGGTCCCCGTCGCCACGTCGATGGCGTAAAGGGCCTTCGACCGGTCATCCGTATCCGAAGTCGTCACCTTGTACCCGACAGACCGCAGGCCAGCAGGATCAGCAATGTGCTCAAATTCGTAAAACTTGCCTTCGGGGGCCTCCGCCTCCCAACGGAGCTTCCCGTCGAAGCCGTGTCCGGCGCATTTCCCCGGTTCGGCAGTCATCACCTGGTCGCACGTGATGATCGTGTCGCCCGCGATGGCTAAGTGCGTCTCCCTCACTCCCAACCCGAGCCACGTCGGCAAGACGACGTCGCCCGTTCGGGCGTTCACAATGGCATTGCCCGCGATCAGGGTGTCCCCCACCCAGAACGCCTCTCGCATCGATAGAATGACAGCAGAGTTCGAATCGTATGTGCGCTCCCACAACAGTTGCGGTTCATCTCCGGAAACGTCCCACCCGCGGAGGGAAACCCCTAAATCGGCCAATCGGTGGTCGGTGACCACCAGGGAGCCCCGCCCGAATCGCGAACCTGTTTTATCCGATCCCGTATTGTCCGGGGCCGGTATCTGCCAGGCCATCTCTTGTCCGCGCAACCAGTCGGACGAGGGGATGAGCGGTGCGTGCGCGTCGATCACTTCGCCCGCCACCTCCCAGGTGGGCGAGTCGGGATCGGAGGCCGACTCCCCGGTGCTGGCGCTGTCCGTTCCAGCGGAGTGCAGGTAGACGAGGACGCCGATCACCACGCATACTACGCAGGCGATCAGGACGAGGACGAGGACAGGACCGCGCTTGGACCGACGGGGCGGAGGAGCCCCGTTCGTTGGAAGGGGAGTCCAGCCGGGCGCCACTTGCCCACCCTGCGCCGGGGAGAACCTTCCAGGTGCAACTCCCCACGCGCCAGGTTGTTTCGCACCGGCCGCCCCTGCTCCCCCGGGACTCGGACTGTGGGCGCCGTGCCCGGCCCCCGGATGGTAGTGGTTCCCGCTCATGCCCTCAGTTTCCTTCCGCTCGCGCATGCGCCCTATCTCACAGGACTCATTCTACGCACAAGACCCGATGCACACCCTGATCCTTAAGACCTTTCCAGCGGCTTCGACGGCCACTTGTTACCATCAACGAACATAGTGCCATTTTGGATATCAGAGGTGAGAATAGCCTGAGCTCGCGTCTGCAAATCACTGAGAAACTCGAGATTCGCATTATTGATGGCCTCAACGTAGGTTCCAGCTCCCTTGATCGCCGCACTCAAGCCCTCAATCAAAGCGCCGAGTGCAGCCAGACCGGCACTCTTCGACACGTCAATTCCACCGACAGCACTTCCCGCAACATCGGCGATATACTTCGCGAGAGCCGTATCGCAGGCGGTCACGTAGGTTTTGCATGCGATCAGCAGCTCCGTGAGAATACCCCCCATAGCGGTGCAGTCATTCTTGAGTTCTTCAGCCGCGGGCACATGCACGTCATTGGTGAATCGAGAATATGCCGACGCCGCCCTCCCCCTCCATGTGTTCTCACTCAGCGCCTCCAGAGCGCCCTTCGCCACCGCGTGGATATTCGCGAACGAATGTGCCACAGCACCTGAGAGCTGGCCGGCGACGCGCTCCAGTTGTGCATACGCCCTGCCCTCGTCAATAACCTTCTGCAACTCGTCGAGCAAATTCTGAGCCATCTTGTAGCAGTCCTCAATAATGGCGCTCAGAACCGACGGATCCAAAAAGGCTTTCAGTTGATCAGGTATTTTGCGCAGCTCGTTGAAAATATCTTCAACACGCTGCCGGAAACTGTCTAAATCCTGCTGCGCCTTGTCGACTTCTTCCATCAGGTTTGTGAACTTACCCATGAAACGCTCCTAAAACACTTCAGCATCGGTTTCTTCGTATTTATTCGCTAAATTACGGAGCGTAGTAGCAGCATCGGTGAATCTCACCGCTCCGTCGGTGCCGCACTCACGGATTTTCTGAATAACAGCATTCGCCTGCTGCACTAACAAATTCATATCAGTCATCTGGGTGAACTCCAGCAAGTCCTCAACTCCCGTAGACGCTTCAGTGAGATATTGAGACATTTCCTCCCAGTGGGTCGCATCCGCCCGCAGCGCATCAGTCTCGACGAAGAACCCTGCATCATCTCCACCAATTCTCGTCATTGCACTCTCCTCATTCCCGCGCTCAGCGCGCAATATTCCCGATTAGTTGCTCAAACACCTGATCGCCTTCTTCAGAGAGCAACGAGAACGTGTCATCTCCTGATTCTTCATCCACGTCGACGAGGAGGGCGTCCGTGATCTCAGAACGCAGAGTCGGGGTCGGGGTGCTGGACGCCCAGTTCCCATCGATGAAAACCGAAGTGATCACACCATTGCTTCTGACACACCTGACCGGGGCGTCGTCATCCGCTTCCTCCAATTCGCCGCTCTCCGCCTCGGCAACAGCCTCGATAACTCGATCCACGTAGTCACGCGCGTCACTGAACGCCTGCGCGGAGGGGACAACCATTCCCTTCGAGCGCTCCAACAGTTCTTGCGCGCTGTCGCGCATCTCCTGGGCGACAGGGTCAGTGAGGACATTGAACGTCCTAGACGACCACTCGGCCTCCAGCCGTGCCGCTCCCCCCTCCATGACGACCTCGTAATCCGCGTAGAGTTCTTGGCGCGCCTGCGCCAAGAGGTCGCTAATGGCCGCGCCCAAGCGGCCCGGAGGAATGCGCTCTTTCCAGTGCTTCAGTATCTGGAAGTCATCGACGACCCCATCGCCCCGCAGAACGACTCGGAGCGACCGGGTTGGGTCGACCACCGTCACGCTCTCCGGTACCGTCCCCTGCGCCTCCTTGACCAGTGCGGACAGGGCGCTCAGGCGCGCGGCCGTCTCCATGAGCCTACTCGTATCAATCAATGGCATACCCGGACCACCTTCTGCCAATCGGTCAGTTCGGGCGGCTGCGGTGCAACGCCCACGGCTCTACTATATTTCCTTGTCTTTGCCCTTGTCCAGGTTCCTGAGGGCCACCCACTGCCTTCCAATCGGTAACGGTCGCTAACCCACGGCGCCGGTCGGTCCCGTCCAGTGGCCTATTGGTCGTGTGGGGCGTGGTAGCGGGGGGAGGTGCCCAGGGCGGTGCGGTCGGGGTGGGAGCGCA
>ERZ772968.215-NODE-215-length-28705-cov-4.051693_pt1 | contig 28705 bp, 20 predicted proteins | sample MGYA00580674_ERZ772968 | MGnify/ENA primary metagenome ERZ772968 (study PRJEB29015, sample SAMEA2737940) | human oral metagenome | biome: human oral; feature: human-associated habitat; material: dental | place: China | collected 2138 ...
TTCCTCTTTTGAGGGGGTGCGAATCCGAAAAGAATGAAGGCCCCGGCAATTCGCCAAAAAAAGCGAAAGCCCCCGAACGCTCGGGGGCTTTCTGCCTTTATGGTATCCGATGATTATTTCAATTGGCTCCACGACCAGGACTCGAACCTGGAACCTAGTGGTTAACAGCCACCCGCTCTGCCGATTGAGCTATCGTGGAATATTCAACGAAGGGTACTATACACTTTCTCAAAAAAATTGTCAATGACCCTCGACTTAAACGCGTTTCCTCGAACTCAGACTTTCGCTTTCTTCCTCTCGGTCCGTTCGATCTTGACGATCTTCAGATGGCGCACCCCTTTGGGGACCTTGACATACACCTCGTCGCCCATGACGTGCCCCAGGATGGCCTGGCCGACGGGGCTCTTCTGAGAGATGTGCTGAACGGCCTGGGAGGCGTCGCCTGAGCTCGAAAGCTCCTCGGACCCCACGAGCATGTAGGTGTAACGCTTCTTCGGAGGGGAGAGTTCCTGGAGGGTGACGGTGAGGCCGATGGCCACCTTGTTCGTGTCCAGCTTCTCCTCGTCGACGATCCGGGTCTTCGCCAGCATCGTCTCCAGCTCCAGAATGCGGCTCTCCACCTTGGACTGCTCGTCCTTGGCCGCCGCATACTCCGCGTTTTCGCTGAGGTCGCCGAAGGCGCGCGCCTCCTCGAGCTGGCGGGCGACCTCCAGCCTGCGGACCGTCCTCAGATCGACGAGCTCCGCGGACAGACGCTCGTATCCCTCCCGCGTCACCACCACTTGATTGTCGTTTTTCTTTACAGACACCCTTGCAACGCCTCCAGATCGAGATTCCCATTCAAGGCCGTGTTACGATACCCCATCCAAGATCCTGTCCGGGGGTGGGCGAACCGCGCCCCTCCGGCATGCGCCCGAGGTCGACTCGATTCGGAATGCCGCCGCCGGCGAAGAGGAAGAGCGGAACGGGGCGTATTCTATCAGCTCTCGCCCGCCGAGACAAGGGGCCGCACCGGTGCTGTCGTCCGGCCGGGAAATACCCTCCGCCCCGCATCATCGCGCCCCACGGAAGCCCCGTACCGGGACGCGAACCTCACGCCGCCCTGCGGTAGGCAAGCCAGTACGCCAGCCCGACGAAGAACGCCCCGCCCAGTATGTTCCCCAGGGTTACGGGAAGCAGGTTGGCCGAGAACATCGAGCCCCAGCCCAGGGCGTCGATCGCCTGCTGGGAGGCCCCCAGCTCCAGGGCCTTCTCCACGAAAAGCGGGTCCGCCTTGGCCAGGATGCCCGCGGGGATGTAGTACATGTTCGCTATGCTGTGCTCGAAGCCGGACGCGACGAAGAGCCATATGGGGAAGAAGATCGCCAGAATCTTTCCGGCGACGTCCCCGGCCCCGTAGGCCATCCAGACCGACAGGCAGACCAGCCAGTTGCAGAGTATCCCCATAAAGAAGGCCTTCTCGAAGGTCAGGGCCGTCTTGTAGGCCGCCAGCTTCAGGGTGAACCCGCCCAAAAGGCCCCCGGTGTACCCAAGCTGACCGGACTTCAGGACGAAGAACGCCACCAGCACGGAGCCGACCAGGTTGCCCAGGTAGACGAGACACCAGCCGCGAAGCATCGCGGGCAGGGAGATCTTCCGATCCGCCAGCGCGGCGACCATCAGGCTGTTGCCGGTGAAGAGCTCGCCGCCCGCAACGATAACCAGGATCAGTCCTGCGGCGAAGAGCGCTCCCGCAAGCGTCTTGCCCAGACCGATCGACTCGACGGTGTGGATGGCCGCGTTGGATCCCTGCGCTGCGAGCGCGATAAACCCCCCCGCAAGCACACTGAGGAGCAGTTGCTTGAAAGGGGAAAGCTCCGCCTTCTTCTGCCCCACATCGACAACATACTTTGCGATCTCCGCCGGACTCAAAAAGTTACCCTGCATCAAAAACCATCCTCCTTCCATCCTATGCGGCACAAGAACGACTCCAGGGTGCGGACGCCGTGGCCGCCCGCTAAAAAACGGCCGGACCCACCGATGGACCCAGCCGTATAGCTCTCGTCCCTATTCCACGACCTCGACGCCGCGGAAGAAGACCCAGTTGCGCGGGGAGATGTAGACGCCCTTCACGCGGGCGCTCTGCATGTAGGGGGTCGAGTAGAAGTAGAGGGGCAGCACCGGAAGGTCGCGCATCAGGATCGCCTCGGCCCTGTGCATGTCCTCCATGCGCTTGGACCGGTCCATCTGCTTGAGGGAATCCTTCATCAGGGCGTCGTACTCGGCGTTGGAGTAGTTGGCGACGTTCTCGGGAAACCCGGTCATCCACAGCTCCAGCAGGCTGCCCGCGTCGAAGAAGTCCACCAGATAGGCGTGCCGCGCGATGTCGAAGTTCTTCTGCATCCGCGTGTCGATGAACACCTTCCACTCCTCGTTGGCCAGCCCCACCTCGATGCCCAGGTTCTGCTTCCACATGGCCTGGAGCGCCTCGGCGATGGCCTTGTTGATGGGGTTCAGGTTGTACTTGTAGGTGACCTTGGGGAAGCCCTTGCCGTCCGGGTACCCGGCCTCGGCCAGCAGCTTTTTCGCCGCCTCGGGGTCGGCCCGTTCCGGCAGGAAGGCCTCGCCCTCCGCCCGGAAGTCCTTGTCGGCCCCCACGCCGGGGATACCGTAGGGGATGAACGCCACGGCCGGCTTCTGGCCGCCCATCGCGACCTTCTCCACCATCGCCGTCCGGTCGATCGCCAGAGCGAAGGCCCTTCGCACCTTCGGGTTGTCGAAGGGCGCCTTGGCGACGTTGAAGACGGAGAAGGAGGTGCCGAGGGTCGGTGCCACCTTCGCCTCGCCGCTCTGGATGAGCTGCGGCGTCATCTGCGGCGGGATCCGGTCGAGCAGGTCGATCTTCCCCGCCTTGAACGCGGCCAGGGCGGTGTTGGAGTCCGTGATCATGACCAGGCGGACCTTGTCGATCTTCACGTTGTCCGCGTCCCAGTAGTTGGGATTCTTCGTCAGGGTCAGCTCGCTGTTGTGCTTCCACTCGGACAGTACGAACGGACCGTTGCACACCAGGCTTTCGGGCTTCGTCGCCCAGCCGCGCGGGTCCTGCTCCACGACGTCCGCCCGCGCGGGGGCGAAGGCGTAGAAGGACAGGCAGTCCAGCATCAGGGGCGCGGGGTTCTCCAGGCGGAGCCGCAGCGTCGCGTCGTCCGGCACGTCGATGCCCACATCCTCGGATCCGGCCTTGCCGTTGAAGAACGCCTCGCCGTTCTTGAGAAAGTACGCCATGTAGGCGTTCGGGGACGCGTTCCGCGCATCCAGGAGCCGGAGCAGGCCGTAACGGAAATCCTCCGCCGTCAGGGGCTTGCCGTCCGACCACTTCAACCCCTTGCGTAGGTGGAACGTCCAGGTCATCCCATCCTCCGAGACCTCCCACCTCTCCGCGCAGCCCGGCTCCGGCGCGTCGTCGAACCCGATGCGCACCAGCCCGTCGAAGAGGTTGAAGATCACGTTCGACCCGTCCACCGCGTTGTTCCGCACCGGGTCGATCGTCTGGGGCTCGACCGCCAGGTTGAAGACGATCTCCCCCTCCGCGGCCGCGCCCGTCCCCGCCAGGAACAGCGCCGCCATCAGCGCCAGAAGACACCTCACGCTCCTTGCCATTCCGCCGTCCGCTCCTTTCGCTCGATAAGACCTCGTCCTTCTTGTTTTATTTTCTTTCAAGTTTCAAGTCGGCTGTTTTTGCCCGCCAAGCGCAGGCGCCTACGCCATCGGGCAGCCGCACAGGTGCCCCGGACGGAGCTCCCGCAGCGCCGTGTCGGCCTCGGCGCACTCCGGCCTCGCGTCGGGGCACCGCGTGTGGAACTTGCAGCCGGAGGGCGGGTTCAGGGGGCTCGGTATCTCGCCCGACAGGGAGATGCGCCGCCGCGCGTCGGAAAGGTCCGGGTCCGGGATGGGGATGGCCGAGAGCAGCGAGCGGGTGTAGGGGTGCTGCGGGTTGTTGTAGAGCTCTCCGCTCTCCGCCAACTCCACGATGTTGCCCAGGTACATCACCGCGATGCGGTCGCTGATGTGCTTCACCATCGAGAGGTCGTGCGCTATGAACAGGTAGGTGAGTCCCAGCTCGTCCTGAAGGTCCTCCAGCATGTTGACGATCTGGGCCTGGATGGAGACGTCGAGCGCCGAGATCGGCTCGTCGCAGACGATGAACTCGGGCTCCACGGCCAGGGCCCGGGCAATCCCGATCCTCTGGCGCTGGCCGCCGCTGAACTCGTGCGGATAGCGGTTGGCGTGCTCGCTGTTCAGGCCCACCATGCGCAGCAAATGCCGGACCCGGTCGGCCCGCTCATCCCTGGGAAAGCCGTGGATGACCATCGGCTCCATCACGATGTCGCCCACCGTCATGCGCGGGTTCAGCGAGGCGTAGGGGTCCTGGAAGATCATCTGCATCCGCTTGCGCCACGGCAGCATCCCGTGCTGCGACAGATGGGAGATGTCCTGCCCCATGAAGCGGACCGAACCGCCCGTGGGCTCGTAGAGCCTGACGATGGTACGGCCCGTCGTGGTCTTGCCGCAGCCGGATTCCCCCACCAGCCCCAGGGTCTCCCCGGCGCGGATGTCGAAGGACACCCCGTCGACCGAGCGCACCGTCCCGCCCGGGACGGCGAAGTGCTTCGCCAGGTCCCGAACCTCGAGAAGGGCCGTCTCCGACCCGGTCCCCCGTCCGGCCGCCGTCCTCTCCGTCATCGTCATCTCCCCACCTCCGAGCCCGGCCGGGCCAGGAGCCAGCAGGACGCGCTGTGCGAGTCCGAGAGGCTCGTCCGCTGCGGCGGGTACTCCATGCAGATGCGCATCGTCTCAGGGCAGCGCGCGGCGTAGGGACAGCCGGAGGGCGGGTTCAGCAGGTCCGGAGGCTGCCCCTCGATGGGGATCAGACGCTTCTTCGTCAGCTCGTCCGGGTTGGGGACCGACCTCAGGAGCCCGCGGGTGTAGGGATGCGCCGGGGCGTAAAAGACGTCGCGCCGGGTTCCCCGCTCTACAATGCGCCCGCCGTACATGACGAGCACCCGGTCGGCCATGCCCGCGATCACCCCCAGGTCGTGGGTGATCAGGACGATCGACGTGCCGAACTGCCCCTGAAGCTCCTTCATCAGGTCCAGGATCTGGGCCTGGACGGTGACGTCCAGGGCCGTCGTCGGTTCGTCGGCGATCAGCAGGTCGGGATGGCACATCAGCGCCATGGCGATCATGATGCGCTGCCGCTGCCCGCCGCTGAACTGGTGCGGGTACTGGCCGATACGGTGCTCCGCGGGCTCGATGCCCACGCGGCGCAGCATCTCGAGCGCGCGCTTCCGCCGCTCGGCGGCCGGGCCGCTTCCGTGGCGCCGAAGCGGTTCCTCGAGCTGATAGCCGATGGTGAGCACGGGGTTCAGGCTCGTCATGGGGTCCTGAAAGATCATGGAGATGCGCCGTCCCCGCAGGTCGGCCATCCGCCGTTCGGGGACCTCCGTCAGCTCGGTCCCGTCGAAGACGATGCTCCCGCCCACGACGCGCCCCGAAGTCCCGAGCAGGCGCAGCAGCGACAGCATGGTCACGCTCTTGCCGCTCCCGGACTCGCCGACGATCCCCAGCACCTCGCCCCGCCTCAGCTCGAAGGACACCCCGCCAACCGCCTTCACCTCCCCAACCGGGGTGAAAAAGGAGGTGCGCAGGTCCTCCACCCGCAGAAGGGCGTCCTTGTCCGCCGTCATGTTTTCCTCCGTCGTCCTCACATCCATCGTCATATTGTCCGTCGTCACGGCGTCCGCCCTCTCTCCCCCCAAGGGAGGCCGGCTACTTCCTCAGGCGCGGGTCCAGCGCGTCGCGCAGGCCGTCGCCCAGGAAATTGAAGGCCAGAATGGTGACCGAGATCGCGGCGGCCGGGAAGAAGAGCTGCCACGGATAGATGGCCAGAGCGCCGATCGCGTCGTTGCACAGCACGCCCCAGCTCGCCATCGGAGCGCTGACCCCCAGGCCGACGAAGCTCAGGAACGCCTCGGTGAAGATGGCCTGAGGGATGGAGAAGGTGAGCGTCACCAGGATGGGCCCCATCGCGTTGGGGATGAGGTGCCGCAGCAGCATCCGAGCGCCGGAGGCCCCCAGGACCCGGGCGGCCAGAACGAACTCCTCGTTCTTGATCCGCATGACCTCGGACCTCACGATACGGGCCATGGAGGCCCAGTAGGAGATGCCAAGCGTCAGGAAGATGCTCTTCAGACCCGGCCCCACGACGACCATCAGAAGGATGACGTAGATCATCAGCGGGACGCTGTGGATGGTGTCGACGACGCGCATCATGAAGTTGTCCGTCCGTCCCCCGACGAAGCCGGAGACGCCGCCGTAGATCACGCCGATCGTCAGGTTGATGAGGCTCGCGACGAACCCGACCGCCAGGGATATCCGCGCCCCGTAGAGCACGCGGACGAGAAGGTCGCGCCCGAACATGTCCGTCCCGAACCAGTGCTTCAGGCTGGGCAGCTCGTTGGACTCCATGAAGTTCTGCGTGTCGTAGGCGTAGGGCGAAAGCCACGGCCCGACGACGGCCAGCAGCAGGATGAGCAGGATCGCCGCCCCGCCCAGCAGGGCCAGCCGGTCCCGCTTCAGGCGACGCCAGGCGTCCTGCCAATAGCTCTGCGAGGGACGCACGAACTCCGAGCCCTGCTTCTCCGCGGCGCCGACCGGCTCGAACAGGGCGGGGTCGCTCAGGTCCGGGACCGCCGGCAGGGTGGTGGCGCCGTTAAAGGCGTTCATCGTGTTTCCCCCTTCATTCATTCGACATTTCAATACGATGATTCGATCGATGGCCAGTGACGGCGAGGCGGATTCATGGCCTCGCTCCCCCCGCGGCGCGCGCTAGTGCAGCTTGATCCGCGGGTCGACGAACCCGAGGCAGATGTCCACGACCAGGTTCAGGAAGACCAGCAGCGCGCTGTAGAAGATGGTGACCCCCATGATGGTGGTGTAGTCGCGGTTGGAGATGCTGGTGACGAAGAACGTCCCCAGCCCCGGCACGCCGAAGACCTGCTCCACGACGAAACTGCCGGTGAGGATTCCTGCGGCGAGCGGCCCCAGGTAGGTGATCACCGGGATGATGGCGTTGCGCAGCGCATGGATGTAGACGACCGTGCGCTCTCGAAGCCCCTTGGAATGCGCGGTGCGGATGTAGTCCTGCTGGATGACCTCCAGCATACTGGAGCGCGTCAGGCGGGAGATGAAGGCCGTGGGGTACCCCGCCAGCGTCAGGGCGGGGAGGACGGCCGTGGGCAGCCCCTCCCAGAAGCCCACCGTCACCCAGCCCCATCGGTAGGCGAAGAGGTAGACCAGGGTCGTCGCGATGACGAAATTTGGAATGGTGATGCCCAGCGTCGCCAGGACCATCGCGCTGCGGTCCTGCCACCGCCCACGCCGCAGCGCGGAAACGATTCCCGCCGGGATGCCGACCGCCAGAGCCAGGGCCAGCGCCATGGAGCCCACCATCAGGGACACGGGGAAGCTGTCGCTAATGATCTTGTTGACCGTCATGCCCTCGTACCGATAGGAGGGCCCCAGGTCGAAACGGAGGACGTCCCAAAGATAGCGTCCGTACTGCACGTAAAGCGGGTCGTTCAGTCGGTAGCGTTCCATGATCTTGGCCATGATGTGCGGCGGAATGCCCTTCTCGTCCGTGAAGGGGCCGCCGGGGATGGCGCGCATCATGAAGAAGGTGAGGGTTATGACGACGAACAACGTCAACAAACTGGTCCAGATCCTCTGGAAGATGTACTTTCGCATCGTCTGCCCCCCGTCCTCGACTATGTCCGAATCGATTATATCATCATTACCCTTCCGGAAAATGCGGCCGGCCGCCCTCGCCGCGGGGCGTCCGGCCGGGAGTGGGCTACTTGCCCACGCAGAAGCGGCTGAAGACGGAGTCGAGCAGCGCGTCGTCGCAGGCGATGCCCAGAAGCCGTTCCAGGGCGTTGCGCGCACTCCCCAGGAGCCCCGCCACGACGTCCTGTCCCACCCCGTCCAGGATCGCCGCCTCCGCCTCCGTCATGGCGTTCAGGGCCTGGCGAATCTCATCCAACTGGCGGGCCGTAACGTTGAGCCCGGCGTCCAGGGACCCGTTGCCCGTAGCGATCGCGAGGATCTCCTCCTTCAGGAGCTCCAGCCCCTCGCCCGTTTTGGCCGAGAGGGAGATGACCGAGCTCTCCGGCACGATCTCCCGAATGTCGTCCTCCGTCACCGCATGGCTCTTGTCCGCCTTGTTCAGCAGGACGACATGCTCCCGAACGCTCAGGGAGCGCAGGTACTCCAGGTCCTCGCCGTCCAGGGGAACGGAGCAGTCCAGGAGCCAGAGGCAGATGTCCGCCTGCTTCAGCTCCTGTTTCGTCCGCTCGATGCCGCTGGCCTCGATCTCGTCGACCGGCGTGCGCAGCCCCGCGGTGTCCACCAGGCGGATCGGGACGCCCCGGTAGGTGATGGCCTCCTCGATGACGTCCCGCGTCGTCCCCGGCAGCGCCGTGACGATGGCCCGGGACTGCTTCAGGAGCGCGTTCAGCAGGGACGACTTTCCCACGTTCGGCCGGCCCGACAGCACGACGCGGATCCCCTCCCGCAGCAGAAGGCCCAGGGAGCAGCGGTCCAACAGGTCCTGCAGGGTCAGCTTCAGCGTTGCGGCCGCGTCGCGCAGCGACGCCTCGTCGAGGAAGGGGGCCTCTCCCTCCGGGAAGTCCAGCCCCGCCTCGAGGCTGCCCTGCAGCTCCAGGAGCTCATCCCGGATCTCCCGGACGAACTCCGAAAGCTCGCCCGAAAGCGTCCGGGCCGCCGCGCGCAGGGCCTCGGCGCTGCGCGACCGGATGATGCCCAGCACCCCCTCCGACTGGGAGAGGTCGATGCGCCCGTTGAGAAAGGCGCGCCGCGTGAACTCCCCGGGCTCCGCGAGGCGTGCCCCGCGGCGGAGCAGGGCCTCCAGGCAGAGCTGCGCCACCAGGGTGCCCCCGTGCGTATGGATCTCCACGACGTCCTCGCCCGTGTAGCTGCGCGGGGCCGCGAAGTGCACCACCAGCACCTGGTCGATGGGGCTCTCCCTGTCGTCCAGCAGGAACGCCAGCCTCATCTCGCGGGGCGGCGGAAAACCGTTCGGCCCAAAACGCAGCGTCGTCCTCGCGAGGGGCACGGCGTCGGGCCCCGACAGGCGCACGATGGCCACGCCCGCCTCCCCCCAGGCCGTGGCGATCGCCGCTATGGAATCAGAAAGCGCTTCCACGGCGCAGCACCCAGGCCTCAGCCTCGGACCGGCTGGAGACCCGGCCGGTCCCGACCGCCATATCCAGCCCGTTCAGGATCTCCCCAACCTTCCGCCCCGGGACCAGCTTCAGCAGGTCCATCACATCGCCGCCCGTGAGGAAGCGGTCCGAACCGTCCATCTGCCGTTCCGTCGACGCGAAGCGCCGCAGCACCTGCTCCAGCCGCCAGCGGTTCCCCTTCACGATGTCGATGCTCGGGAAACGCTCCGCCAGCGCGCTGCACGACGCGAACTCGAGCGTCATGCTCACGGCCTCCCGGCCGTACCGCAGCACGTCCCCGCAGAGCTCCTCCTCGGTCCGGGGCGCATGGAGCGAACGGTAGTTCATGATGATCGCGGACACCCTGTCGGCCGTGTCCGACGGGATGTTCCAGAGCCTGAGGTATCGGGAGGCGAGGTCCGTCACGGGACGGGGATCCCCGACGTCGAGCGATTTCGTCCCGACGCGGCAGAACAGCCCCGCCAGCGCAAAGGCGTCGTTTTCCCTGATCTTGTGGATTCGGAGACGGTCCTGGATGACCCGCAGCGTCGCCATGGCGTGCTCGAAAAGGGTCAGGCCCGTCCTGGGCTCGACGATGTCCTTGAGCTCCTCGAACTCGGGCAGGAAGAGGGGGAACAGGCGGTAGCCGTCGCACAGGCGGGCGAAGTCGTGGGGACAGGCGCGCATCCCCCCCAGGATCTCGCGCCCCCAGCGTTCGGGGGCCGTGCTGTGGATGAGGCCGGGGTTCGCCTCGATGAAGGTCCGGACGTCCGTCTCGGTCTTCCAGAAGATGTCCATGGACAGCTCCGCGGCGAAGCGGAGCATGCGGACGATGCGCAGGGGGTCCCGGCGCACCAGCTCGATGTCGTCCCCCGTCAGGCGTATGACCCGGTTGCGGATGTCGTGGCGGCCGCCGAAGGGATCGACCACTCCCCAGTCGCTGCGGAACGCGATGGCGTTCATGCTGAAGTCCCTGCGGGCCAGGTCCTCCTCGATCGATCCGCCCTGCAGAAGGGCGACCTCGACCGGCATGTCCAGCACCGCCGTGCGAAGCACGGGAAAGCCGCCCACGGCGCCGACCGTCCCGTTCCCCAGCCGGCCGGCCAGGGCCCCGAGGTCGCAGGGTTCCGCGGTCATGGACAGGACGTCCGGCTGGAGGTCCATCGCGATCGTCCGTGCCGTGTTCCCCACGAGCCAGGCCTTTCCCCCAGCCTCCTCCACCGCCTTCAGAGCGCTCATATAGCTTCTCATTGCGCACCTCCCGGAATGCCGAAGACTCGAATACCGCACGAGGTCCGTCTTCCCTCCGCTTAAGTTTAACCCAAAAGGAGCCGGATATCCATTCGGAAAGGGGCGATCGAAGAGATTGTACGGAACGATGCTGCGGTTCGGCTCGGATCGCCCCGCCGGAGCTACAGGAGGGCGGACCAGAGGCGCCCCACGGCGGCCTGCACCTTCCGGATGAGGGGCCTGTTCCTCCGGCCCGACAGGGACTCCTCCTCGCAAAGCTCCTGGTCGTCCAGGAAGGCGCTCTCCAGCTGGGCCGCCAGCTCCTTCGAGCGCATGAAGGCCTGCACCTCGTAGTTGATCTCCAGGCTGCGCACGTCCAGGTTCGCGGTTCCGACCGAGGCGACCTCCGAGTCCGCGACCATCGTCTTGGCGTGGACGAAGCCCCCCTTGTAGCTGAAGACGCGGACGCCGTTCCTCAGCAGCGTGTCCACGTTGAACTGCGAGGCCCAGAACACCAGGGTGTGGTCCGCCTTCGAGGGGATGATGACGCGCACGTCGACGCCGCTCCGGGCCGCGATGGACAGCGCGTTGGACAGCGTCTCGCCCGGGACGAGATAGGGCGTCGTGATCCAGACGCGCCGGCACGCCGAGGCGATCATCTGAAAATAGCCGTCCGCTATGGCCCGGAAGGTGGGGCCGGGGCCGCTGGACGCGATCTGGACCGGGACCCCTTCCACAGGGCCCTTCTTTCCATTCTCCCCGCCATTCTCCCCGCCGTCCGGCGTGGGGGACGGGGACTCCGGCCCTCCGCACTCCGTTTTACCCGCTTTCCCGCCGACGCACTGGCCCCAGAGCTCCAGGAAGACGCGGTCCAGCTCGCGGACCGCCGGCCCCTCGAGGCGCAGGTGGGTGTCGCGCCACCGGCCCATCCTGGGGTCCCGGCCCAGGTACATGTCGCCGACGTTCAGGCCCCCGACGAAGCCGACCCCGCCGTCGACCACGACGATCTTGCGGTGGTCCCGATGGTTCAGCCCGCTGCGGAACCGTGCGAAGGCCACCGGCATGAAGGCCCGGACCTGCACCCCGGCGGCCCGGAGCTCGTCGACGTACTCGCGCCCGATGCGCCAGCTCCCGACCGCGTCGTAGAGGAAACGGACCTTCACGCCCGCCCTCGCCCGATCGATCAGCAGTTTTTTTATCCGGGTCCCCAGCTCGTCGTGGGCCACGGAGAAGTACTCCATGTGGATGGTGCGGCGGGCCGAGGCCAGGGCCTCCTCGATGGCGGAGAAGGTCCGTTCCCCGTCCAGCAGAATGCGCACCGCGTTGCCTCGGGTCGGGACGGCTCCGCTCGAGACCTCCAGCAGGCGCTCCAGGCCGTCCGCCGCCTCGGGCGCAGCCCGGCCGGAGCGATTTTTCGAACGCCGGCGGGAGCTTCGGAACACGCGCCAGCGGTGCGGGACGCTCCGCACGTTTGGGCCGAAGAACAGATAGGCCGCGAGCCCGACGTAGGGGAAGAGCAGGAGCGTGAAGAGCCAGAGGTTCGCGCGGTCCGGGTTGCTCTCCTCGAAGAAGACCGTGAGCGCGGCCACGACGACGTACACGCCCAGGATCCAGTAGACGTAGCGCCGCACCTCATCCCACAGGGAACGAAGCTGTCCCCAGACCTCCTCCGAGAGCGCGAGGCCCCCCTCGACCCATCGGACCGGGGACTCCCTCAGGGACGCGAGATAGCGCCAGCAGACGAACGCCGCCAGCAGAAGGAGCGTACAGCCGACGAGGGCCCTGAGGGAGATGCGCATGGCGACCGCCTCAGCCCTCCGCGGCCTGCTGGACGGCCAACGTCCCGGCGCGCCCCGGGATCTTGCGCATGACGACCTCGGACACGGGCAGCGGTGCGGCCCCGCCGTCCGCCGTCGCCGCGGCTCCGGCCAAAACCTCGCGCAGCGTCATGAAGGCCATCTCGCCCTCCAGGCAGGCGTCCAGCAGCGCCTCGAAGACCCCGCTCATCGCGCCGCCCTCCATCTCCGTATGGATGGTGTGGACGTTCACCCCCGGCTCCAGCAGGTCCAGGTACCGGTCGTTCACGGTGTCCGCGTCCAGGCCGTCCGTCCCCCAGAGCTCGTCCAGGGTCGGGAGCGTCGAGGGGATCTGCGGGGTGCGGAACGTCGTCCCGCCCATCCGGGGCAAAAACACCCGTGGTAAAGACGGCCCCGTCCCGCGGACGTCGCTGCAATAGGCGAAGCCCAGCTCGTCCTGGACGGCCAGGGCGTCGGGCGTCGTCTGCCAGCCCGGCGCGGCGCAGCAGGCCGGGGCCGTTCCCGACACCCGCTCGAAGAGCTCCATCGAGCGCGCGAACTGCCCGCGGACGGCCTCCCGGGAGAGCGACGGCAGCCAGTCCTGCCAGAACACGTGGTCCCACGCGTGGACGCCGCAGTCGTGCCCCTCGTCCATCGCCCGGCGCAGCAGGCCGGGGTCGGACTCCACGATCATCGGCGCGGGCAGCAGCGTCCCGTAGAGGAGGGTCTTCAGCCCATAGGTCGAGGGCGCCCGGGTGCGCAGCATCTTGGAGACGAAGCCCCTTCGGAAGATGCGCCGCACGGCCTTGCCGGAGTTGTCCGGCCCCATGGAAAAGAAGATCGAGGCCCGGATGCCCCGGCGCTTCAGCATGTCCAGAAGGCGCGGCAGCCCCTCCCGGTACCCCTTCAGCGTATCGACGTCGATCTTCAGCGCCAACGCGCAGTTGTCCGTCATCTTGCAAGAACTCCCCCCAAAACGGTCCCCGCGGGAAGGAGCGGAACCGCTCCGCCCCTCCCGCCGTCCTTTTCATCGTCCGCCCCGTCGTTCTCCCATCGGGCTTCCGTCACAACCAGCGGCCCCGAGCCCGTCGCCACGGTCAGCGGCTCCGAGCGCAGGACCGTCCCCGGCGCCGCCCCGCAGGGCGCATCGGCCCCCTCCGGGACGCGGGTCCTCCACACGAAGAGCTTTCGCCCCTCCACAAAGGTGAACGCTCCCGGAAAGGGCGGAGCGACCGCCCGGACCAGGTCGTGCAGGGCGTGCGCACTCCCGGTCCAGTCCATCAGGCCGTCCGACGGCCGCCGTCTCCCGAAGGTCGTCGCCCGCGACTCGTCCTGTTCCACGCCCTCCGCGCGGCCCGCCAGAATGGCCGGCAGGCTGCGCCGCAGCACCGTGCCCGCGAGGGGAATCAGCTTCAGAAAGACGTCGTGCGCCGTGTCGTCGGGCCCTATGGGGACGGACGCCTGGTCGACGATCCGGCCGCGGTCCGCCCGCGCGGTCATGTGGTGCAGCGTCACCCCGGTCTCCGTCTCGCCGTTCAGGACGGCCCAGTTCACGCAGGCCCGGCCCCGGTAGCGGGGCAGCAGCGAGCCGTGCATGTTGAAGGCCCCGAGCGGCGCCAGGCGCAGGATCCGCTCCGGGATGAGGGAGCGGTAGTAGAACGAGAAGATCAGGTCGGGCGCGAGCGCGCGGAGGCGTTCCTCCTCCGCCCCGTCCAGACGCTCCGGGGTGAGGACGGCGAGGCCGCGGGCCCGGGCGAGGTCGGCGACGGAGTCGAACCAGCGCTCCTCCCCGGGGTCGTCCTCATGGGTATAGACCGCGGCGACCTCGACGCCCCTCTCCAGCAGCGCCCGGAGGCAGATGCAGCCGACGGAGCTGTAGGCGAAGACCACGGCACGGCGCGGCGCGCTCACTGCTCCGCCTCCCCTCTGCCGTCGTTCCCGTCACTGCCGTCCTTGGCGTCCCCGAAGCCGTAGGTCCTGCGGACCGCGTAGCGCGGGCGGCGGCGCACCTCCATGTAGACGCGCCCTACGTACTCCCCCGCGATGCCCACGCAGAAGATCGTGACGCCCATCAGCAGGAAGTTCAGCGCCAGCAGCGTGAACACCCCCTCGGCCTCGGGGCCTATCCAGAGCCTGCGGGCGAACATGTAGACGGCGAAGAGCAGGCTCAGCACGGACAGGAGCATCCCCGTCATGGTGACGGCCTGGAGCGGGACGAGCGAGAACCCCGTCATCAGGTCGAAGTTCAGGCGGATCAGGCGGAACAGGCTGTACTTGGATTTTCCGCGCTCCCGCTCGCTGTGCCCCACGTCGATCTCCACGGGGTTGACCGCGAACTTCTGGGCCAGCGCGGGGATGAAGGTCGTGCTCTCCGCGGCCTCGTTGATGATGTCGATGACGTCCCGCCGATAGCCCCGCAGCATGCAGCCGTAGTCGTGCAGGGACAGCCCCGTGATCCGGTTCGTTACCCGGTTGACGACCCGGGAGGCCGCCTTGCGGAAAAAACCGTCCCGGCGCTGGACGCGCACCGTCCCCACGACGTCGTGCCCCTCGTCGATGGCGGCCACGATGCGGGGGATCTCCTCCGGGGGGTTCTGAAGGTCCGCGTCGAGCGTGACCACGATCTCCCCCCGGGACGCCTCGAAGCCCGCCATGATCGCCATGTGCTGCCCGAAATTGCCGTTGAAGTCGATGATGCGGATCACGTCGGGCCGCAGGGCACGCTGGCGCAGCAGGAGAGGCAGCGACGCGTCCCGGCTGCCGTCGTTGATGAGGATGGCCTCGTAGGGGCGCCCCATCCCGTCCAGGACGGGGAGGAGGCGCGCGAAGAGGTCGGGGAGGCTCTCCTCCTCGTTGTAGACGGGGACGATCACCGAGACGTCCGTCTTTCCGCCGTGCGCATCGCGCGGCGCGTCCGTGTTCGAGTTCGCGTTCGATTGCATGTTCGAATTCCTGTTCAATAAGTCCGTGTTCAAGTCGAGATACCTCTGCAGTTCCCCGAAAGGCGTGCCGGGGGTCAATGGCCGAAAAGAGGGGGCCGGGGAAAAAGTCGATAAAAGGTCAATAGTTGGAGAAGAGGATGCCGCCCGGGGTCTCGCCCAGGCGCAGCGGCTCCCGGCCGAGGTCCGACGCCAGCCTCTCCTCGTGCTTCCGATCCGCCACCAGAAACACCCGGTCCGGGCCGTTCCACAGCCTCCGAAGCCCTCCGGCGTCGAGGAACCATTGGGGATCCTCCTGCGCGGCCCCGAACTCCAGCTCGTTCCGATCCTCCGCGACGACGATGCGGCGCTCCAGGTAGAAGGACAGCCCCTGCATCAGCGATCGGTAGGCGACGACCCGGTCCGTCCCGACGGCCCTCTCCCGGATCAGCTCCGCGACCTCCCGATGCGAGTTCAGCCGCGCCTTCGCCTCGAACCCCCGCGAGAAGGCGAAGGCGTTGAGCAGCGCCAGGACGCACAGGACCGCGGGCATCGGGGAGAACAGCCTCCGGCGGTGCAGGACCAGCGACGCGCCCCAGAAGAGCAGGAGGGAGGCCGAGGCGGGCAGCGTGTAGACGAACAGCTCCTTCGTCTCGGGCCGGGAGCTCAGGGCCGGATAGAGGATGCCGGCGGCCACCAGCGGCAGGAGGATGACCCCGTTCAGGGTCACGAAGCGGCGGGACATCGACGCGGCCCCGGCATGGCCCCGGCTTAGGACCTCGAGCGCCGTCCCGATCAGGATCGCCAGCGGCGGCATGCAGGGCGCGATGTAGGGGATCAGCTTGGAGCTCGAGAGCGAGAAGAAGAGGAACGGCGCTGTGAACCAGACCCCCAGGAAGAGCCCGGAGGAGCGGGAGAGCAGCCCCCACTTCCCGCGCGCGGCGTGCAGGGCCTCCAGCAGCATCCCCGTCCACGGGACGAGGGCGGCCAGGAGGACGGGGACGAAGAACCAGAACGGCTGGTGGCGGTCGTGCACACTGGTCAGGTACCGCAGCAGATGCTCCCGGACGAAGAAGAAGCCGAAGAAGTCGGGGTTGGCGCGGCAAACCGCCCAGAACCACGGCGCCGTGAGCGCGAAGTAGAGGGCGATCCCCAGGAGGGGAAATATCCTCGGCAGGTCCCGCCAGCGCCGGGCGAAGAGCAGGTGCAGGACGGCGATCCCGCCCGGCAGCACCACGCCGACCAGCCCCTTGGATAGGGTCGCCAGGGCCATCCCCGCGTAGAAGAGGAGCAGCCAGGGGCGCCCGCGGGGCCGTTCCCCGTCCGCGAGCCACATCCCGTAGCCGAACAGCGCCGCCGTGAAGAAGAACGACAGCGTCATGTCGATGATGTTGAGGCGGGACACGCCGAACCACAACAGGGTCCCCGCCAGGACCAGGGCGGAGTATCCCCCGGCCCGGGCGCTGCCCGTCATCCTCCGGGCGAGGAAAAACGTCAGCAGGCACCCGCCCAGCCCGCAGAGCGCCGGGACCAGCCGCGCGGCGAACTCGCTCTGCCCCAGGAGGGAAAAGGCTCCCGCGGTCAGCCAGTAGTGCAGCACGGGCTTCTCGAAGTACTTGGCGTAGTTGAGCCTGGGGGTCACGAAATCCCCGGACTCCAGCATCTCGCGCGGGATCTCCGAGTAGCGCCCCTCGTCGGGATCGATCAGGCCGTAGGAGCCCAGGTTCCAGAAGTACACGCACAATACCAGCAGCGCTATCGGGACCGAAAGGGCCCACAAGCGCCGCCCATCCGGAGCCGTCATCGTTCCTCGAAGCCCTCCAGGGTCCTGCGGACGGACTCCTTCAGGGAGACCCTGGGGGTCCACCCCAGCAGGTCCCGTATCTTGTCCACGCAAGGCACGCGGTTGCGCATGTCGTCGTACCCGTTGCGGTAGTAGCTCTCCGCCGGAACGGAGACGACCCGGACCCCGTCCGTCCGGCCCGCGAAGCGGGGCATCTCCCGCATCGTGCCGAGGATCGTCTCCGCCAGCTCGCGGATCGAGACGTTGTTGGACGGGTTGCCGATGTTGAAGATCTGCCCGTCGGCGCGCCCGCCCTCGTTGCGCAGGATGGCGGCGAGGGCGTCCGTCCCGTCGCCGATCCAGGTGAAGCTGCGGCGCTGCTCCCCCCCGCCGACGAGCGTCACCTCGCCACGGTACAGGATGTCGTGGACGATCTGCGTGATGGAGCGGGCCCGGCGCTCGCGCGCGTCCTCCAGGGTGTCCAGCCGGGGCCCGACCCAGTTGAACGGGCGGAATATCGTGTAGCGCAGCCCCCGCTCCTGCCCGTAGGCCGCAATGACGCGGTCGAGCATCTGCTTGCCGCAGCTGTAGATCCAGCGCATCCTGCCGATGGGCCCCACGATCAGGGGGCTCTCGTCCTCCAGAAGCAGGTTGTCGCTGGACAGCCCGTAGACCTCGGAGGTCGAGGGGAAGACCACGCGCTTGCCGTGCTTCACGCAGAGCCGGACGATCTTGAGGTTCTGCTCGAAGTCCAGCTCGAAGGTCCAGAGCGGGTGGCTGAGGTAGTAGGCGGGCTTCGCCACCCCCGCGAACGGCAGGACGACGTCGCAGGCCGCCACCTGCTCCTCCAGCCACGCGTCATCCTCGAAGATGTCGCCCCGGCGGAACGAAAACCGCTCCCGCCCGGAGAAGCACTCCAGGTTATCTCCCTTTATGTCGAACGCGACGACCTCGTCGTCCGAGGCGTCCAGAATTTTTTCGGTCAGGTGGCTCCCGATGAAGCCGTTCGCCCCCAGCAAAAGTATCCGCATTACCGCTCAACCTCCAAAGCATTCGAGCCGGAACATTCGAGCGCCTGCGCCCGCGGCGCATTTTACGAGACATCATTATACAGCACGCCGGGCGCGGCATCCTTTTCCCTCCTCAGCGCGTCTCCCGGATCAGGGCCAGCATCTCCTCGGCCGACAGCCTGACCGCCGCGTCCGACTCCTCCAGCAGGCTCTCGGCCAGGTCCCGCTTCCAGGCGTGCAGGTCGACGATCCGTTCCTCGACGGTGTTCTTCGCCACGATGCGGTAGACCGTAACCGGCCGCTCCTGCCCGATGCGGTGCGCCCGGTCCGAGGCCTGCTCCTCCACCGCGGGGTTCCACCACGGGTCCATGTGGACGACGTAGTCCGCCGCCGTCAGGTTCAGGCCGGTCCCGCCCGCCTTGAGGCTGATCAGGAAACAGTCCCCCTCGCCGGCCTGAAACGCCGCGACGCGCCGACGCCTCTCGTCGGGCGGCGTCGCCCCGTCCAGGTACTGGTAGGGCACACCCTCCCGCTCCAGGCAGTCCCTCAGGATCGCGAGGTGCCCGACGAACTGGCTGAACACCAGCGCCTTGTGCCCGCCCGAGCGCAGCTCCGCGAGGATATCCAGAAACGCCTCCTGCTTGGCCGAGGGCAGACGCAGCCCCGGCTCCACCAGCGAGGCGTTGCAGCAGGCCCGGCGCAGCTTCATCAGCTCCGCGAATATCCGGAGCCGGCGGTCCTCGGCCGCGCCCCCGTCCGCAAACGTGTCCACGGCCGCCCGGCGCAGGGCCTCGTAGAAGGCGAACTCCTCCTCCCGCATCTCCACCCTCAGGGTGATCTCCGTCTTGGAGGGCAGCTCCTCCAGGACCTGCTCCTTGGTCCGGCGCAGGATGAAGGGCTGGATCATCCTCCTGAGGCGCTGACGGGCCCCGCGGTCCCCGTCTCGCTCGATGGGCGTCGCGAAGCGGCGGTTGAAGCTTTCGAACGAGCCCAGGTAGTGCGGGTTCAGGAATCGGAAGAGGCTCCACAGCTCGCTCAGGCGATTCTCCACGGGGGTGCCCGTCGTCGCCATCCGGAAGGCCGCGTTCAGCTTCATCACCGCTCCGGACCGCTTCGTCCCCATGTTCTTGATCGCCTGCGCCTCGTCCAGGACGACGGTGCTCCACCGCACCTCCGCGAAGCGCTCCACCTCGTTCTGGAGGATGCCGTAGCTCGTGACGACGAGGTCCATCGGGCCCAGCTCCGCGAGCATCCGCTCCCGGTCGCCGTGGCGCAGCTCCAGGACGTTCAGGGTCGGGGCGAAGCGCGCGGACTCCGCCAGCCAGTTGGCGCAGACCGACGTGGGGGCGACCACCAGGGCGGGCCCCTCTGCCCCCCGGGCTACCAGCAGGGCCAGCGTCTGGATCGTCTTGCCCAGGCCCATGTCGTCCGCCAGGCAGGCGCCGGCCCCCCAGTGGGCCAGGCGCGAGAGCCACGCGAACCCCTCCGCCTGATACTCCCGGAGCTCCCCCCGGAAGGTGGGGGGCAGGACCGGGACGATGCGCTCCGCCTCCGCGACGCGGTCGAGCAGCGCCCGCCATTCGGGCCCCGCATCGACGCGGCCGGCCCCCTCGACGAGCTCCGCGGCCAGTCCTGCGGCCAGCGGCGCGACGCGGATCTCCTCCCCCCTCGCGTCGCCGAGCGATCCCAGGGCCTCCAGCCTGCGGCGGAACTCCCGCGTCAGGGCGAGGAACTCCCCATCGCCCAGCGGTATGAAGCGCCCGAGCCCGGACTTCATCCGCTCCAGGAGGGCCCTCATGTTCAGCACCAGGTCCTCCCGGACGCGGAGCTCCCCCGAGACCCCGAACCAGTCCCCGGCCTCGCGCACGGAGACGTTCAGGCTCCCATCCGAGACGACGGCGGCGACCCTCATGCTCTGGCCCTTGGGCCACTCCACCGTCACGGCGTCCCCCATCTCCCCGAGCTGCACCAGGAACTCCAGGGCCAGCTCGGCGTCCGGCAGCCGCCACTTCTCGTCCGCCGCCTGCTCCCCCTCCGCCAGGGCGGGGCACCGCTCCCGCAACAGCCGCAGCCCCTCCCGCTCCTCCCCCAGGTCGCGCTGCGCCTGCACGCGCCGTCCGTCCTGGGAACCGAAGAGGTTGGCCCCTCCGCGGCCCGGCCGGCATGGAGCGCTCCCGGGCCCCAGGGGGCGCACGACGGCGTCCACGTCCAGACCGTCCTGCGCGGGCTGAATTTGAACGCAGAGCCTGCCGTCGGCCTTCACCGTCTGGGCATCCGTCTCCAGCCCCTCGAGATCGGAGTGGATCGTCACGACGGAGGCCAGGCTGCCCAGGGTCCTCAGCAGCGCGTCCCGGGCCGTTTTGGGGAGCTTCAGCCCGGATCGGCCCACGATCTGCGCCATGCGGAGGTGCCGGTCCTCGAAGCGCGTCGCCCGCAGCCGGTTGGGCCCGTCCGGGGAGAAGGCGAAGGACGTCGGCGCGTCCGGGTCGGGGAAGGGCGCGACCCTCAGCTCGTACCCCTCCCCGGCGTCCCGTACCGAGAGGCGCGGCTCGTCCTGGAACACCTCGACCCGCTCCCCCGTGCCCGCGCGGACCAGGAGCGGGTGTCCTGCCAGGGCGAAGACCGCCTGGGGCACGTCCAGGAAGTATTCCGTGCCGTAGAAGTCGCGCGACTCGCGGATCGCCGACGCGACGCGGTGGTCCTGATCCGTCAGGCTCAGGACCGTGTCCGCCTTGCGGTAAAGGCGCCTCAGGGCGACGTGCCGGCCCTTGCTCCAGCCCCTCTTCTGGAGCGTCTGCTCCACGGGCGTCACGGTCAGGGCACGGACCCTGCCCTTGGAGACGTTCCAGTCGATCTCCCAGACCAGGCGCTTGTTCGAGCCCGTCCGGGCACGCTCCGGTGAGCCGCCGATCCCCTGCAGCTCGGAGAGGGAGCGCTCCCATTCGTCCTTCTTCCCCAGAAGCGCCCCCAGCGGATGGGGCAGTCCGGGCCGTTCGCCCTTCCCTCCATAGATCTCCAGCAGCTCCCGCCTGAAGTAGTCCAGGCCCAGGTCGCCCAGGAGGCCGGCCACCGTCCCCGCGGTCTCGGCCAGAGCGCGGTCCTCCTCCACGGGAAGGGTCCAGTGGGAGAAGAGCAGGGCGAAGAACGAGATCGGGCTCCAGTCATGCCTCGGGTCCTCGATATACGGCGTGTCCAGGAGAGAGTTCTCGTACTCTTCGGTCCCCTCCCTGCCGAAGGACAGGGCCTTCCACAGCAGGGACAGGATCACCTCCGGGTAGCCTTCGGACCATTCGTAGGCCTTTCTGATATAGGCGGCGACCTTTTTCCGCCCCTCTCCCGCCTTGAAGAGGAGCACCGGATAGAGGATGGACGGCCAGGACACGAAGGCGGCCGAACGCTTGCCCGTGAGCCCGCGGAGCACCTTCAGGCCGGCCTCGTAGATCGCGGTCGCCTCCGCCTCGTCGCCGCGCTCGGTGAAGGCGATGAAAGCCCTGAGGGCGTAGGCATCGGGATCCTCCTGACCCGAGAGCTCGGCCCGGGCCTCCTCCGCCCTCCCGTGCATGAACAGGCGCTCGGCAAAGCGGAACCTCATCCTTGGGGGGATCTCCCTCCCCCGGCAGTAGGCGAAGAAGGCGTCCGCCACCCTGCGGTAGACCTCCGGTTCCCCCATCGTATTGCGGAGGAGCCCGAAAAACACGTGCTCGCCGACCGAGGGCTTCAGCCCCATCAGGAAGTCCACGTCCAGCGGGTTCGCCGCGATGTCCGTCAGAGGGTCGTAGGGATGGTCCGGCCCGTAGCAATCCCCCATGAACCCGTATTTTCGACTCGTGAGACCTCGGTAGCGTTCGACGTCGCCCTCGTAGATGGCGTTCCGGCAGGACCGATAAACGCGGGACAGGGAGGGCATGTAGAAATGGCCGGCCTCCTCGCGGGAGAAGCCCATCGTCTCGTCGATGGCCCGGTCGAAGGCCCGGAACTCCCCGAGGGCCAGGGCCTCCCGGGCGAGGGGCTCGGCCAGCAGGCGGTCGAGGTACCAGTACACCGTGTTCCGAACCGGCACGGTACCGGTCAGCCCCGCGTCCCTCCAACGCTCCAGGAAGGGGAGGATGGAGACTTTGACGCCCCATTGAATCCCCAGAGGCGTATGAATGGCGGACGCGTTGAGGCACTTCATCAGATTGCTCACGGCGGTGGGAACGTAGAGCACGGCCAGGAAGCGGCAGAGCCTCCGTTCCAGGTCGGGGAGGGCCCTGTAGGCCGCCAGCAGCCGGGAGCGTCTTTCCTCGTCGAACACGCGCAACACCCTTTATCTTTAAATTTGTCTGGAAGAACTCGCGGCGCCTCCGCCGCCCTCGGCCTTTTATTATAGAGGATAGCGTGCCGGCCGTGAAAAGCGGATATCGGCGGATATGAAAGGCCCATCCGCCTCGAGGCGGATGGGCTCGATGGAGAAGGGATTGGGCTTTCGGCCGGAGTTTTTTGCGTGGAACAGGGTCAGGGCCGGGCGTCCGGGTTCGAGGCGAGGCAGGCCATCCTGCCGACCTCCTTCACGTAGACCATCCTGACGTCCGTGCGGTAGACCTCGCTCAGCAGGTCCTCCCGCAGGATCTCGTCCGTGCCGCCCACCCTCAGGGCGCCGGAACGGTCGAGCAGGGCCACCGTGTCGTTCAGCATGATTGCGTGGTCCGGCGTGTGCGTGGTCATGATGACCGCGTATCCCTCCGAGGCGAGCCTCCGGATCATCCCGATGACGCGCATCTGGTTCCCGAAGTCGAGCGCGGAGGTCGGCTCGTCCATCATGACGACGCGGGGGCTCTGGACCATGACCCGGGCAATGGAGGCCTGCTGCCGTTCCCCTCCGCTGATCTCCGTGCAGGGGCTGCCGGAGAGGTGTGCGATGCCCATGGCCTCGATGGTGGCGTCGGCCATCTCGTAATCCCGCCTGCCCGGCTTCGCCAGAACCCCGATGTACGAGGCCCTCCCCATCACCACGAAGTCGCGCACGGTGTAGCCGTACACGAACGCCTGGTTCTGCGGGACGTAGCCCACGATCTTTGCGATGTCCCGGGCACGCAGCGCCCTTTGGGACCTGCCGTCCAGAAAAATCTCCCCCGTCCGCGGCCTCAGCAGGCCCGCAAGGCAGTTGAGGAGCGTCGATTTCCCGGACCCGTTGGGGCCGATGACGGACAGGACCTGCCCCTGACGAAGGGAGAACGAGACGTCGTGAAAGACCTCGCGCCGGCCGTAGGCGAACGATGCTTCCCGGACCTCCAGCACGCTCATTTCACGCTCCGCCTCTGCCGGTACAGCATGGTGATGAAGATGGGGGCTCCGACGAACCCCGTGAGGATGCTCAGGGGGATCTCCACCCCCGCGAGGGAGCGCGCGGCGGTATCGACGATGACCAGGAAAAGGGCCCCCATGAGGGCCGCGATCGGCGTCAGCCTCACGCTGTCGGGACCGGCAACGAGCCTTCCGAAGTAGGGGATCACCAGTCCGACCCAGGCGATGGTCCCCGACAGGCAGACCGCGCAGCTCGTCAGCATCGTGGCGCAGGCCACGGTGACCCCGCGCACCGCCGCGACGTTGACGCCCAGGGAGCGGGCCTCGCCGTCGCCCAGCGAGAGCAGGTTGAACTGCCAGCGCATGGCGAACAGCACCGCCATGGCGACGGCCATGCCCGGAAGGACCGGAAGGAGCTTCTGAAAGGTCATGTCGGAAAGGCTTCCCAGCTCCCAGTAGGTTATCGAGGGAAGCTGCGTCTCCGTGTCCATGGCGTACTTCAGCATCCCGAGCACGGAGCGCATGACGCCGGAAACGATCACCCCGGACAGGACCAGGATGGCGCTCGAATCGCTCCTGAAGAAGCGCGTGATGAGGGTCGCGACGACCACGGACAGAATGCCGCCGCACAGGGCCGAGGCCTGCACGAAGAACGACCCCGCCCCGAGGAGGATGGCGGCGGCGGCCCCGACGCAGGAGCCCTGGAAGACCCCGAGCAGTTCGGGGGCCGCGAGCTGATTCTTGAAGATGCTCTGATAGGTTGCCCCGGAGACCGCGAGGCAGCTCCCGACGAGGAGGGCCGCCGCGAGGCGGGGCAGGCGGATCAGAAGGACCACCTTCTCGACGGTCGGGCCCCAGGTGGGCTCCATCGGAACCCACCTGGAGACGATCACCCGGAACACGTCCCGGACGCTGACGACATAGCGCCCGGCGCAGAGGGCCCCCACCCCCGCCGCCGCGGTGAGCACCGCGAGAATCGCGAGGGCCGGAACCTTTTTGTTCCGCGTCATCGAGGGTCGAGTCCCGCGAGCATCCGCCGTGCCTCGTCCTCCGTCATGTCGTAGTCGTAGAAAGTCTTGTAGAACTTTCGGACCTCCGCGTTCATATCGATGTCCTTGAATTTGTCGGGGTGCAGCAGCTGGGCGACCCAGAGGACCTGCAGGGCCTCCTCGCAGCTGTAGCGGCTCCAGAGGAAGGTCCCCACCGGGTTGGGATAGATCCTGCCCTCCCGGACGGCCCGGAGCGCCGACCACTCGGGGGCCTTGCGGAGCTGCTCGATGATGGGTCCGGCCTTGCGGGTTGCGACGATGATGACGTCGGGATCGGCGTTCAGGAGCTCCTCCATCGTGACGGAACCCTGGTTCTTGTCCGTGATGTGGGCGATGGCGTTGATGCCCCCCGCCGCCTCGATCCACTCGGTGCAGATGCTGACCCTGCCGTCGGTCTCGAGGGGGTTCGAGCCGCGGATCTGATAGACCTTCGGCCGGTCCGAGTCCTTCAGGCCGGCGAGCCGTTCCCCGATCAGCTCGAGGTTCCCGTCGAAGTAGCGGATGAACGCCTCCGCCCTCTCCTCCGCGCCGCCGCCCAGGGTCCGGGCCGTGACGCGCACGGTCTCCTTGAGCCCCTCGAAGTCGCGGAAGGTCACCAGGACCGTCGTGACGCCGGCATTGCGCAGCACCTCGGCATCCTTGGCACTGGAGGTGATGACCACGTCGGCGTTCGCCTTCAGCACCTCCTCGGTGTTGAAGTTCCCGGAGCCCGAGGATATCGCGTAGGGCTTGATCTCCCCGATCCTGGGATAGACTTGGGCGAACCACGGCAGCTCCTTGATGATCGACGTCGTCCCGACGAGCTTGTCCGCCCCGCCCAGGAGGAGGACCACCTGGTTGTTGGCGTGCCACAGGTCGATCACGGTCTTGACGTCCTTGGGCAGGACGACCTCGGTTCCCCCCATATCCACGATGCGGCGCGTCTCCTCGGCCGCGTCCAGCGGCGAGACGCCCAAAAACGCCAGGAATATCCCGAGAATCAACGCGGAGGAAAACAACCGGACTTGCTTCACCTCGAACACCTCTTTCATTCGCTATAAACCCCATTCGATATGAACTCCGCCTCTGCGGCGCCTGCCGCTCCCCGCCCCGATCCCGCGGCGGCAATCGGCGAACCGCCCGTTCGCGGAGACGCCCCCTCTCGGGGCCGCCCCTATTGTAACCGTATTCTTTCAAAAAATCATTCGCTTCGGAAAAATATCGATTCGCTCCATGAGGCCTCCCTGATGAAGCCCCTCGCGTCGGGTTTTGCTGCGGAAGTTGAGTTGTCAATGCGGGTTTCCTATAATTGGAGCAGGCCTCGCGAACCTCCCGGCAACCGGCGGCTCGATCCCTGGTGAGAAAATCTGTGGGTACTCCAGCCGGCCAGGCGTTCGTAAGGGGTTTCGGACCTCTCTGCATCACGATGTCCAGGGGGGCAGGAAAGGCCAGGATTTTTCGTCGGCGGGGAGACGAGGATGAAAGAGGATGACTGCCATGAGAGACGACAGGGGGGCGCCCCAAAAAATCCAGGTCCGCGGCGCGCGGGTGCACAACCTGAAGAACATCGACGTGGATGTTCCGCTGAATAAAATCGTAGGGATAGCCGGGGTTTCGGGGTCCGGCAAGTCCTCTCTGGCCCTCGGCGTCCTGTACGCGGAGGGCTCCCGGCGCTATCTGGACGCCCTGTCCGCCTACACGAGGAGGAGGATGACGCAGGCGGCAAAGGCGGACGTGGACGAGGTCCTTTACGTCCCGGCGTCCCTGGCCCTGCATCAAAGGCCGGGCGTCCCCGGCATCCGTTCCACCTTCGGCACGGGGACGGAGCTGCTGAACGGCATCCGCCTGATGTTTTCCCGCCTTGCGAACCACGTGTGTCCCAACGGCCACCGCCTGGAGCCGACCCTGGCCGTCGCGGCGGAGCGGGAACTGACGTGCCCGACTTGCGGCGAGCGTTTTTACGCGCCCTCGGCCGAGGAGCTGGCCTTCAACAGCCAGGGGGCCTGCAGGAACTGCGGCGGAACGGGGACGGTGCGGACCGTCGACGAATCCACCCTTGTCCCCGACGAATCCCTGACCATCGACGAGGGCGCGGTGGCTCCCTGGAACAGCCTGATGTGGTCTCTCATGACGGACGTCTGCCGGGCGATGGGCGTGAGGACGGACGTGCCCTTCAGGGACCTGACGGACGGGGAGAAGGACATCGTCTACCATGGCCCCGCCGAGAAAAAGCATATCCTGTACAAGGCGAAGAGCTCCAACGTGGCGGGGGAGATGGACTTCACCTACTACAACGCCGTCTATACCGTCGAAAATGCGCTCGCGAAGGTGAAGGACGAAAAGGGCATGAAGCGGGTGGAGAAGTTTTTGAAGGAGGCTGTCTGCCCCGAGTGCGGCGGAACGCGCCTGTCGGAGGCCGCGAGGGCGCCGAGGGTGCGCGGCGTCTCCCTCGACGGAGTCTGCCGGCTGCCCCTGTCGGAGCTCGTCGAATGGGTGAACGGCGTCCCCGGCTCGTTGCCGGAGGAGATGCGGCCCATGGCGGACAGCATCTGCGAGTCGTTCCACACCGTGGCGAGGCGCTTGAGGGACCTGGGGCTCTCCTACCTGTCCCTCGACCGGGCGGCCTCCACGCTCTCCACGGGGGAGCGCCAGAGGATGCAGCTTGCCCGCGCGGTGCGGAACAGGACGACGGGCGTGCTGTACGTCCTCGACGAGCCGTCCGTCGGGCTGCACCCGTCGAACATCGTGGGCCTGAACGGCGTCATGCACGACCTGGTGGCGGACGGCAACTCCGTCCTGCTCGTCGATCACGATACGCAGATCCTGAGGGAGGCGGACTGGCTGATCGAGATGGGGCCGCAGGCGGGCGCCGACGGCGGACGGGTGATCGCGGAGGGGACGATCGACGACATCGTGGGGAACGAAAACTCGCAGATCGGCCCTTTTCTGTCGGGGGCGGCCGGTCTCGGGGAGGACCGCACCGATGGCCGGACGTTCGAGGAGGGGCGGATACGCCTCTCCACCGCGCGGATACACACCGTAAAGCCGCTCGAGGTCGAACTGCCCAGGGGAAGGCTGACGGTCGTGACGGGCGTCTCCGGCTCCGGCAAGACGACGATGGTGCTTGAGAGCCTCGTCCCGGCGCTGGAGGCGGCGACGCAGGGGAGGAGGCTGCCGGAGCACGTGCTTGCGGTCGACGCCCCGGGGATCGGCCGCGTCAAGCTGATCGATGCTGCGCCCATAGGGATCAACATCCGCTCCACCGTTGCGACCTACGCCAATCTCCACGACGAGCTCCGCAGGATATACGCCCGAACGGAGGATGCGAGGCGGCGCGGCTTCAAGGCCGGAGATTTTTCCTACAACACCGGGGACCTGCGCTGTCCCGTGTGCGACGGCACAGGATCGATCAGCCTCGACGTGCAGTTTCTGCCGGACGTGGACATTCCCTGCCCGGACTGCCGGGGATCGCGGTACGCGAGGGCGGCCTACGGCGTGAGGCACACGAACCGGGCGGGCGAGGCCCGTTCTCTGCCGGAACTTATGGACATGGATGTGAATGCCGCCCTGGATTTCTGCCGGGATATGAAAAACGTCTTTCCGAAGCTGAGGGTGCTGCAAAGCCTGGGCCTCGGGTATTTGACGCTTGGCGAGGAGACGCCCGGCCTCTCCGGCGGAGAGGCCCAGAGGCTGAAGCTGGCGGGCGAGATGGGCAGGGCGCAGTCCGACTCCCTGTTCGTCTTCGACGAGCCCACGATCGGGCTGCATCCCCTGGACGTCCGGACGCTGCTCGGCGTGTTCCGGGCGCTCATGGACAACGGGGCGACGGTCGTCGTCATCGAACACGATCTGGACGTTATCCGCAGCGCGGACTACATCGTCGACATGGGGCCCGGCGGGGGGGAGGACGGCGGCAGAATCGTGGCCCGCGGAACGCCTCGCGAGATCAAGGACTGCGGGGCAAGCATAACCGGAAGGTTCCTGTGAGAAAAACGGGGCTCCGACCCGCAGGAACCCGAGTATCTGCATAGAGCGCATATAAGATAGGGGTCCTCCAGTTGGGGACCACTATGATACATATTGCTTGAGTTTACGATTGAGCCCCAAACTCCGACTAGCTACCTCTATAGAGTGGCCAAGAGACTTTACTTTGCACAATATGGGAATAACCCCCTCACCCTTTTCTGAAATTTATAGATTGTCAAGCCAGATGCAACAGCCCAAATTCACAGGTTGCTACAGTTTCAAGAGGAATTGAGCGCATGATTGTATAAGCCAGGCTGACTTTGATTTTGCACCCGCTAGGCGCGGCAAAAAACGTGTGAGGCCTTTCTTTGCCGCACGCTGAAAATTTTGGGCGCCCCTGCCGGATTGAC
>ERZ772968.220-NODE-220-length-28577-cov-29.966903_pt1 | contig 28577 bp, 18 predicted proteins | sample MGYA00580674_ERZ772968 | MGnify/ENA primary metagenome ERZ772968 (study PRJEB29015, sample SAMEA2737940) | human oral metagenome | biome: human oral; feature: human-associated habitat; material: dental | place: China | collected 2138 ...
CACCCCCGGTAGACCGATACCACCCGCTGTGGAACGTGAACGGTGGACCGGGAAGCGAATCAGCGCTCATGGCTCGCCTCAGCGGCGCTGGCGTGCTAGGCGCGGGAGCGCTGGGCATGCGCGGCGCCGCCCGCATGGCAGGAGGCCTTGGCTCGTCGGCGGGTGCACTTGGCCGCGGTGCTGCAGGTGCCCTTGGGCGAGGAGAAACGGCAGGCAACATGAGTGGCATGTCCGCGCCGCGCGCGGGATCCTACTCCGGTCCGGGCTACGGGACCTACAAGGCGCCCTCTGGCTCCGCAGGCCTATCTGGTATCGTCGGAGCCGATGGCTCCCGCGGGGCGGGTGCCGGTACTGGTGCCGCTGGCTCCGGGAAAGCCGGAACTCAGGGAACTAGTGGCTTCATGGGCGGCGGTGCTGGTGCGGGCGCTGGCCAGGGCAAGGGCGATGAGAAGGCGAAGCGTCGCAAGTACACGCCTTTCCGCGTGGAGGACGAGGATGAGTTGCCGGAAGGATACGTGAATCCAATGTCGCAGACATACGGGACTGACAAGGACATTGCGCCTGTTCCGCGTCGGGACGACGGATGGGACCCGCGCCAATGGTGAGGGCAATGAGGGGGCGACGAGTGCGCGTGAGGAACAGCGTCGCCGCGGCTGCCGTGGGCGCGCTCGCGGCGGGCATCGTGTCGATTCCCGCTGCCCCCGCGAACGCAGCCGACACGATCACCGCGGCCGATCAGCCGTACTTCGCGTACTACGGACTGGATCGTGCGCGCGCGAAGGGCTACACGGGCGAGGGAGTCACCATCGCGATGATCGATGGTCCTGTAGACACATCCGTGCCCGAACTCAAGGGTGCGAAAATCACTGCTAAGGAAACCTGTACCATAACGAGTTCCAATGGTTCTCGGACGCACGGCACGGGTGTGGCTTCTATCCTCGTGTCGGATGTCTATGGTGTTGCTCCCGGCGCTTCCCTGTGGAGTTACACGATTCCTTTTGGTACCCAGGATGATCAGGCATCAAGCGACTGCTTCGGTGGCGGTGGTTACGTGGGTAAAACGGAGCCGGTCTGGGTGCTGAATCAGGCGATGAATGATGGGGTCCAGATCATCAACCTGTCCGCTTCCAGCGATGATGGCAATGACCCGATGAAATGGACCGTTGCTCGCGCGATGTCGAGTGGAGTAATCCTTGTCGCGGCTGCTGGCAATGACGGTTTTGACAATGACGATCTGTCCTTGTCTAAGTGGTCGGGCGTTGTCGGTGTAACAGCGATCGGTACCGATGGGACTCGACAGGATTACTCCTCGTGGGGTGAGGGAGTGGTGACGGCTTCTATTGGCGGGCCTGTGCTCTTCCGTAACATCGAAACTGGCGCTAACGACACTATCTCTGGCACGTCGGTCGCCTCGCCGATCGTCGCGGGCGTTCTGGCGCTGGCGAAGCAGCGCTGGCCTCAGGCGACCAGTAATCAGTTGTTGCAATTGCTGGTGAAGACGGGCTTGAATCCTGATCATGGGTGGAACAAGTACACCGGGTTTGGTGGAATCGATCCGGGCGCGATCCTGAATACGGATCCGTCGCAGTTTCCTGATGAGAACCCGTTGGCGCAGAAGCAGGGCGGGTCGAATCCGACGCCGGAGGAGGTCCAGCAGTACGCGGATGGCGTCGTGGATCCGACGGATATTGTGAACGATAATTCGTACACGTATCGCGGCTTCGACGAGTCGAAGTTGAAGGATGGCCTGAACGTCTACCCGACGCACTTGGGCACGAGCCCGCGCTACCACCGAAAGTAGTTGCGGCGGCGTGCGCGAGACCGCTTGGTGACTGTTCCCGCGATTGTTTCACGTGAAACATCTACGTGGTAAGAGCGGAGGTGGCGGTATCGTGCCGTGTCGCGTGCTTCCGTGCCTGCCTCGCACTTCCTGAAGTCCGTCTATGTCGCTTTCCGCGTCGTCAATGAACTTTTATGGGATCTTTTGAGGATTCTATGAGATAGAAATGGGTATCTATGACATAGAAGTGGGGTTCTATAAGATAGATAAGTGGGTCTATGAGATAGAATTGAGTCTATGATCAACGATCTCGATGACCTGCTGGGTGCTCTGGCCGTTCTTGAGCTGCGCGGTGGCGATACCACTTCGATTGAGGCGAAGACCTTCTCGGAGTACTCGCCAGAGCAGCTGGGTCCGACACTGTGCGCGTTTGCAAACAAGCCGGGCGGAGGCGTAATCCTGCTGGGTGTGTCGGAGCGGGATGGTATCAGCGTCGTCGGCGTCGATGACGTTGATAACCTGTTGAAGCGGGCGGCTAATCAGGCGCGGAACGGTTTTCGTCCGCCGATCAGGGTAGATGTGCGTGCCTTTGACCTGGATGGAAATACAGTCGGGGTTGTCAACGTTGAGGGTGCCGATGTGAATGAGAAGCCCGTGCGTTGGCTGAAGAATAAAAAGGCGTACCTGCGCCAGTACGACGGTGACTATGAAATGGCACCATCGGAGGAGCAGATGCTCCTGTTACGCCATCGTCGGCCGATAGCTGATGCGGAACCGGTGCAAGGTAGTTCGCTACGAGATCTCGACCAAACCCTGGTCACCCAGTATTTGGCATCTGCTCGCGAAACTACGCCACGCCTCGTTGACTACAGCGACGAGGAAGTCCTCTACAACACTGGCGTCATTGCGGACCGCCAGAGTGGAGAGTTGACGGTCGCAGGCCTGTATGCGCTGGGTGAATATCCGCAGAGGCTTCTTCCTCATCTGACCGTGACCGCAGCAGTAGAGGGGAGTGGGGAAGTGAGGGCGGTCAACCGGCGTGATTTTACGGGTGCATTGCCGGTGATCTTGGATGCGGTCTTGGATTGGGTGAGTCAGAATGTCGAGTCACGACAAGTGGTAACGAGTGACGGCCGCGGCCTGACAGATTACGCGGTACCCCTTTTGGCAGCGCGCGAAGTTATCGCGAACGCGCTGGTTCATCGCGACCTGTCTGAGGCCTCGAGGGGCAAGGGTATCGATCTGAGAATCACTCGTGACGGATTTCGATTGACGAATCCGGGCGGCTTGTTAGGCACTACCGTTGATCGGCTTGGTGCAGGTGATCACCCTGCGGTGAATGAGCGTCTCTACCAGATTTGCCGCAACGTTGAAGGGCGTAACGGACGTGTGATCGAGGCGATGGGTACCGGGATTAGGGAGGTTCGCCGGTCGTTGCGCGAGGCTGGGATGGCGGAGCCGCGCTTCTACGATAACGGCGTGTCGTTTACAGTACACTTCCCGAACTCTGCGTTGATACCGGATGGTGATCTTGTCTGGCTTGGCGGGTTTGGGCGCGAGGCAACGGCGGGGCTGAATCGTCGCCAGAAAGAAGCGCTCGTCGATATGCGCCACGGGCGTACGTGGAACAATGGGGAGTATAGGGAGCGCTTTGGTGTGACCGCTGAAGAAGCGCGAGCAGATCTGCGGGACCTTGTGTCACGAGGCCTGGTAACGTCCACGGGTCAACGACGTTGGGTGCGTTACGAGCTTGTTCAGGGGAGCTGAGAACTTCATGTTGCTATCCTGGGGGCTGTCACGTGAAACATCGACGTTGGTGCCCCAGCCCACGATGGTGGGCTGGGGCCTCAGAGCATAGTTCTGTCGAACGTGAGCGTTGAAGATGTCAGGTCGATGTTGTGCGGTTCGTTGACTGCAGCTGGTGGACCATCGCTGCGGATGTCCGCTTTTGAAGGATGGTGGACTGTTCTGTAGGGCTTATTCTCTCTGGCTCCAGACTCGTTTTACTACCCACGTATCTCCTTCATAAGCGAGTAGCATGATTCCTTCATAGTGACGAGTGCTTTCTGTTCTATCGTTGGATAGTTCGATTGTGGAATACTGGGGATTGTCAGCGTTATCGTCTTTTCGAACTGCATGCCCACTCACTGAAGAATAATCGAACTTAATGCATGTGCCACTTGTGCCGTCATACCTGTCAGTGCATTCCCAGACTTGCTTTGTCATGAGGTACTTCATCGAAACTGGCTGGGTTACGATGCGATTCGTATGCAAGGTGTGCACGTCGGTATCAAAGGCCGAGCAGGATTCTCCCTCGTCGCAAATCTTCATGCATTCCTCGGTATCGCCCATGTTGATCGCGTATGCCGTTAATTCGACGTAATACTGAGCGGTGGCCTGGGCGCCGATCTGCCCTTCCCTGTGGAGGTGTGGCGGGGGAGTGGGCTTCGGGACGTCAACGGGTGTTGGTTCTGCGGATTGCGGGGTGTCTCCCGATTGGGAGTCAGATTGTTCGGTGCTGTCAGGCTGGGGCGACTGTGCTCCGGACTGAAGCTCCGCGTTCGCATGGGCTCGTGCGTTGAACGCGTGGAACCCTAGGAACGATGCGCCGATGATGACAACAGCGGCGATGGCAGCGCCGATCCACTTGCCGATGGGGGAGAGTTTGGTGATCATGGTGCATCACTCGCTTAGTGGCCTTGTTTTTTCCCAGGTGTCGGTGTCGTTGACGATGAGTTGACCGAGGGGGAATGGTCCCGTTGTCTCGGTGGTGGTGCTCAGGCCGTTGATGGTTTGGGTATCACCGGTGAAGGGGTTGGTGGCCGTGCCCGCCCAGGTGGTGGTGAGCGTGATGGTGCGCGTGGCACTGGGGTATGGGCCGTCCAGGAAGGACTTCCACCCGTTGGGAGCCTTGTAGTAGTGGCGGATCAGGGCGGGATCCGTGTTGGGGTCCATGCCTTCTTGCCAGGGCATCCCAGGCTCGGTCGTGGTCAAGTCCGGGGTCCCGTCTCCGCAGCTCCACGTGTAGTTCGTCGCCCTCAGAGTGATGGTGATGTCATGGCCCAGCAGCGTGACGGTGTGGGTCTGCGTTGGATGGGTGGCGGCAACGAGCGTGGGAATGTACTTGTTCGTGTAGGACACCCCTTCGGGCCGCTTATGCAGGCCTGCGCCGTCGGCGTGAATCCGTCGTGGCTGCGTAGTACAGGATCTCGCGCGTTGTAGGTGTCCATACGGCTTCGCCGTTCTTGGGGAACATGGATCGACACGCATACAGCGTGGTGGTTCCTTCTGCGTGAACGCCTTCGTGTCTCTTGTCATCGCAATTCCGATCAGCCATGGATGTCACTGCATCAGTGCTTGGTGTGGCATCGTTAGTAAGCCTTGGGATGTCGTCTGAGGGCTTATGGTTGTTGGAACTACCACCAGGTGCAGATTCTGTTTTCGAGATTTCTGTTGCAATCGTTGTATCTGATCCGTCCGAATGTGCTGTCATTTTTCCGTCAGCCTCGTCTGTGGCATATGAAGGTGCAGTTGTCGGCAAAAATGAGAACAACAATCCAAAGAGAAGAGAAATACTCGGGAATACAAATTTAGCCTTCATTGTCACCAATGACTCTTCCTTGCGTCTCGACCCATCCGTTATCTGTCCAGGTCATAATGAATGTCAGTGTTGACTCGTAGGAGGTGCTTGCGGTGTCTAATTTCGTCATTGTGCAACTTACACCGTCGCTCGATTCGATTCTGAATTTGACAAGAATCGATCCTTCGGGAACATCTATTCCATTTGCTTCTATTGGCTCCACCCTAAGCACGTGCGTGATATTGGATTCCAATCCGTAGGTCCATCCGTTCGTATATTGTTTAGTTATGTCTGCGATGTAATCCGATGCAAACTTGGATGTGGGGGAGGACATGTCTGCGAATGGTTGTGTGTCTCCGGTGTTCCACGCGTAGACCAGCAGTGCGAGGTAGTGTTCTGCTGCAGCTTCGGCACCTCGTTCGGTGTTTTCTTTGGCTTCTTCGGGTAGTTCGGGTTTGGTGTATGTGTCTACGGCGTACTCGGCGGGGCGTACGAGGACTCCGTCGGGGCCGATTGCGTAGCCGCCCGACATGGCAGGCTCGCTCGACGCCGACGGCATGGGCGCGGATTGCACGGTGGGTCTTGCCGCGGTGCTGGGGCGATCGTTCCACGAGCTGATGCTCGCAGCCAGCGTGTAGGCACCAACAGCTGCGACAGCGACCAGTACGGTGGCCCGATACCCATTGTCCACGGGCATAGTGCTGCTCTCCTGGCTGCTAGGGAGCGCTTCTTGCGGCGCGCTGGTGGGGTGAGGAAGTCTTGCTCTTCTTCCTCGGTGTCGGGTCGCTCGGATAGGGGTGGGACCTTCATGGTGTGTGTGCCTCCACGGTGAGGTGTCCTCCAACGCACCCCCACCGTTGGGGGCGCGTCCATTCTCATCAGGGTACGCGCAGAACCGACACGAAATACTAAGAATGCTGAGCAACAATCACGCAAATCCTCCCACCCGAACTCCCAGAACCGCACGAATGTGCAGACCTGAGCCCCGGCCTCGTCGTGAGCTGTGGGAGTGCGAGCTCTCCCGTGACGGAGAGATAGGCTTGATTCCCAAACGGACTACATTGTACGTTTAGTCAACCGTTCAGCCCGCCGCTCCGTTGGAGTGGACGGGCTGGATTTCTATCTGGAAGGTCAGATGATATGAAAGCCATCGATGAGTTGATTAGTGCTGCGCAGACCTTCTACGAAGACGCGCGCGCGAATGAGAATGGGCGCTCGAGGTCGTGGGAGCATTGCTATCGCGTGTTTCGAGATGCGCGGACCGACCCCTCCCCGGACTGTGACTATTTGAGCCTGCACCTCGCCTTCTACCTGGCGAGGTGGGGGATGTATCGGGGCTCGTGCTTCATCTTTCACAAGGACTACAAGGTGCACACGCCCATCGTCGACGAGATCCTGAAGCCCGAATACGACTGCCTTTTCGGGGTTGCGTGCGCGGATCTGCGGGAGCCTGAGGTTCAGGAGAGGCATACGAAGGTGTACTACGACATCGCGGCCTATTTCGGACCGATACGCGATGAGGTTGCCGGGCGTGAGGTTGCGTCTTCTGTGTCGCCGGTTCTCGTCACGAAGATCCTCATGGGAACGCTTGGGTGCGTGCCCGCGTATGACAGGTTCTTTCAGGATGGCGTGGCGACATACGAGGTGACGACGCGGGAATACAGCCCGAATTCCGTCCTCAAGCTCGTGGACTTTTGCGAGGAGCACAATGACCGCCTCGAGGAAGTGCGGCGAGGCTTCGAGGGTGGCGTCCTGGTGTATCCGCAGATGAAGCTGCTTGATATGGGGTTTTGGCAGGTTGGGTTCGAGGAGAACTTAAAGACTGGAGCGTAGCGGTGGGGTTGGTGAACAGAGAGTGTGCGCAGCCGTCGTGAGGTGCTCTGATCGTCGATGTCCGACGATGAGCGGGCGGTAGTGAACTGTGATCAAGGGTCCGCTCTCTATACGCAACTCACAAACAACACATGATCATCCATGCCAGAGTCGGGAACCCATAGTGCAGGGAAGCGCACTAGTGTGACAGGGGACACTCGTGTGCGTTTGACAAGTCTTGTTGTGTGCTTGTTAGCATGAGGTTACAACGTAGATCTAGTCGGGTTCGCCCGCCGGGATCGGGAGGGGAATGAACTAATCGTTCATCCCCTCCTTTTCATTACTGTTTCCTTCAAAGGTGATGTGAGCATGTCTCATTACGGGCTTGATGAACAAATTGATCATCTTCGCCACTGTGGTATTTCTTTTGAGATTATGTCCGAATCTGAAGCGCGTCGATTCTTGAGTGAAAACACGTACTATTTTAAAATTAAAGCCTATCGGCACAATTATCGACGTGATGAATATGGCCGATATTCCTGCGATTTTGCGCATCTCGTTGAGCTATCAAGGATTGATATTTCGCTCAGTCGTCTATGTCTGGATCATTGCCTAGCAATCGAGCATGCGCTGAAGGTATGGTTGAATGCCCGCCTGATGAATGAAACGGACCCGGGCATGGCTGAGCGAATCGTTCGTGAAGCTGGGGTCAAGGGGTGGAAAGATCAGACGGCTGCATCTTCTAATCCTTATATCGAAAGCCTCGTTGCGCATTGTCAAACGGACCGTTCGCTGTGGCATTGGTGGGAACTGGGAACGTTTGCGTCACAAATTCGTCTCTATAAGAGCTATTGTAAAATTAAAGGAGAAGATGCTGTTCTTGAGCATTTGCTGTTCATTGTAAGAAAGCTACGAAATGCTGTTTCTCATGGGTGTTGCCTCTTGTCTGATGTAACTATTGTGGTTCCGACGCAATCCGTGGGATCTCAGGGAGGAGCGCCATATGACACTCAGGTGCTTCGACAGGGAATGTGGCTGTGTGGGCGAGATCCTCACTCGAAAGGTGTGCGAAAGAGTTCGCTGGGGAAGAGCTATAGACGGCTAATCGTTCATAACTATTCGACGATGCTTTATACCTATCTTCGTTTGGTCAATAGTCGTGGAATGTTCAAACACTCCATCGAGGATGTCCACAAGCTCAATCAGCGCATGGAGGACAAGCTTGAGGAGTATTTCGGGCGCAAACCGAAAATGTCGATGGAGCAGAACCCGGAAGTCTATCGCACCATCAAAGCGCTCATCGAGATCGGCCGGGGATACTGTGCCCGCGTCGAAGAACGGACGTGCGACGGCTATACGACCGACTAGTAGCGTGCAGGAACCCCGCAGAGCTACCCGTCGGCTGAAACTGCTATCGGCCTGCGTCCTCCGGAATCTCCAGTTTCGGCAGCGTCGCCAGGAGCTCCTGGGTTCGTATCGAGACCGTGACCAGGCGCTTAATCAGGTCTACGACCGCGTCGGGGCGCCCAGGCGTCGGCGTTGGGCGGGTGTGTCTTGGTGGAAGACATCGCGCACGCGCTGGACAGAGTGGTAGGCGACTTCGACACTGATATGCGCCTCATCTGCCACGAAGGCTGCGCGGAATCATTCTTATTCGCTCTGCGTTTTAGTGTCCTTGTTTTTCTTCCCAGGTGTCGGTGTTGGAGACGATGAGGTGGTTGAGGGGGAAGGGGCCTGTTGTTTCTGTGGTGGTGACTAGGCCGTTGATGGTTTGTGTTTCTCCGGTGAAGGGGTTGGTGGCTGTACCCGCCCAGGTGGTGGTCAGGGTGATGGTGCGGGTGGCGTTGGGGTAGGGGCCGTCGAAGCGTGAGCGCCAGCCGTTGGGTGGGGTGTAGTAGTGGCGGATGAGGGCGGGGTCGGTGTTGGGGTCCATGCCCTTGTGCCAGGGCATTCCCGGCGAGGTCGTGGTCAGGTCCGGGGTGCCGTCTCCCCAGCTCCATGTGTAGGAGGTGGCGGTCAGGGTGACGGTGATGTCGTGTCCCAGCAGATTGATCGTGTGGGTTTGGGTCGGGTTGGTAGCTGCCACGATGGTGGGGACGTACTTGTTCGTGTACGACGTCCTCGTGGGGCGCTTGTGCAAGCCGGCACCGTCTGGGTGGATGGTGGCGGCGGCCAGGTAGAGGATGTCGCGTGTGGTGGGGATGCGCCCCGGGTCCTGATCGGAGCCTCCCTCGGGGTCTGCCGGAAGCGGGCAGTTATCGACAGTGTTGTCGTCGGAAACCGTGGGGCTGTTGGGGGCCTTGTTGACGTACACGTTCTTACAACGCGCAGCGCCCGCGTAAGTGGCGGCAGTCGGATCAACTACCCCGTCGGCAGTCTTGAGGTTCCGCTGATCCGCCACATTCGAGTTGTTGTTGCTTTGCTGAGAAGAATCCTGCTCGTGACCCCTGTGCCAATTTTCGACATCTATGCCGTTAGGCCCAGCGGTTGCACACTGTCCTTGATGTTCTCCGATAATATTTGCGCACCCACCTCCTGTGGGAACAATGTAGTTGACCGCATGTGCAACCGATGCTTGTGTGAAACAAATCGTTATGCTGATAGCAAGTGCTCGAAATAAGCGGCCTCTATTGTTTGTTAACACGATCAACACTTCCCCCGGTTATGACCCAACGGTCGCCCTTCCATGTAACGAAGAGCGCAAGGCTTGAGTCATATTCAGTTTCATTAGAGAGAATCTTCTGACCGATACACGTGACACCATCGGTCGATCGAATATGGAATAAGACGCCGATAGTGTCATTCTGAGCCCCCCATTGTTCGGCGGATACGGGTTCAACAGTGACAATCTCCGTAATTGTTGCGTTATTTCCATAGGCCCAGCCGTTTGAATACACCTGTTTAATAGCAGTTATGTATGAGCCGCTGAAGTTATCTCCCGGCTCGGACATGTCAGCAAGTGGCTGTATGTCACCAGTGTTCCATGCATAGTTCTCGAGAGCTAGGAAGTGCTCAGCTGCAAGCTCTGCTCCGCGTTCGGTGTTTTCCTTGGCTTCCTCGGGGAGTTCGGGTTTGGTGTAGGTGTCTGCGGCGTATTGGGCGGGGCGTACGAGGACGCCGTCAGGGCCGACCTGGTAGCCGCCTGACATCGCGGCCTCGCTCGACACTGTTGGTGCGGGCGTGGGATTCACGACGGGGGCTGTGGCTGCGACGCTGGGTTTTTCGCCCCAGGCTCTCCACCATCCTTCGGCGACGCCGTTGATGTAGACGGCGAAGATGGCTCCGGCGGCGAGGCACACGTAGACCACGCGCATCACCCAATAGAACGGCTCGACGTGCAGCCACGCCCAAAGTCGGGGATGGGCCCCCGCGGGGCGGGTGTCGTCATCAACCCCCGGACCGCTACCGGCCTCAAAGACCGCGTCCCGCGGCGCGGCGTCGCGCCGCAGCTGATCCTCGTCCTCGGTGTCGAGGTGGTCGAACAATGGTGGAACCGTCATGGCGTTGTACTCCTCCACGGTGAGGTGCCCTGCGGCGTGCCCCCGTCCTTGGAGGCGCGCCCTACTGTTTCAGGGTACGCGCAGAACCAGCACGAAACACTAAGAATGCTGCGCAACCATCACGCACATCCTCCCACCCAGATTCTCAGAAACGCACAAATGTGCGTTGGGGCCGGGCTCCTAGTTTTGGTTGTGGATATCGTCTTGCTGAACAGCGAGTACAAGCCTGGTGTTTGACGCCCGTACGCAGATGTATATGGCTGAGCTTACGCTCTGCTTGACAGTCAGATGCTGTCGATGAAGACCGTGATCGATATGAGAGGGAATGTCGTGTCCTGGATTGTTGAACTTGTGATTGGCATTGTGTCCGGTGTTGTCTCTGGGATTATTCTTGCGAGATTGGCCCCGGACGGCTCAGTAGCCATGGAACCTACGGAGTTAGTTGGAGGTACAGTCACTCAACAGGTGATGGTTGCAAATGGTCACGTCATTACGGTAGCTGGAGATGGGAACTATGCCCATATCGGCGATGACAACTCTGTGCATATGAATGTTGCTGGCGATAGTCAGCGCGGAAGAGAGGGTAGCGATGCGGACATATGGCTGAGGCTTGGGCTTGGCTTTGCTGCCTTCGTTGTCATCGCGATTTTCCTTTTGAGGTACTACGAGATTCTGGTGGGTCTCCTCGTGATCACTTCCGTGTTCTTGATGACGATGTCATTGCTGACTGCAGGCCTATCCTTGCGGAGTAGGCGCGTGTCGAAGCCTCTTCGCTCCTCCATCGTCGCGAGCTTTCTGGCGGTTACGTCCACCTACGCGACCTACTGGTCGTGTTTCATCCTGTCTACAGGAAAGTCCAGCCTGTCTATCCCGGATCTCAGTCGAATGCTGTCTGAAGCAACCGGCGACGACAAGCTGGTACCGTTCGCCGAGGCTTTCGATCTACTCAGTGCTGAGCGTGCCTTCCCCTATGTCTCAGTGGTTTTCATGGCGATGCTCGTGACGGCCGTGCTCTGCTTCTTTGCTCTTGGAATGATGATTCGGGAGTTCTGTGAGCGGCGAGTCGCCGCGCACCGTGCGGGCAGCGTAAGTGGCTGGCTTATCGACCATCTTCCCGTTCCGGGCTGGCGCTACATCCTGGGTGTCCTGCTGCTTGCATGCGTGCCAGCTCTGATCGTCGTGCTTTTCCGCCACGTTCAGCCAACCTGGCTCAGCTAGTGTCAGCAACGATCATGGTGTTGTCCCCGCGCGGCTGTCCGCGCGGGGACAACCGTGTGCGATGATAGTGGGGTTCTTGGCGGGGTAACCGCTGCGTTTATTGAGGTAGACCGTGAGAGGTGGCTTCGTGTCGGATCGCAGACTGGCCTCGACTATCACGGTGGGTGGCGCGACGAACGCGGGAACGTTTGAGGCGGCCGAGCTGATGGCCGCCGGCATGAGCGCGCGCGAGGCGAGCGACGTGTTATTCGAGCAGAATCTGGTTGTCGCCGGCTCGGAGTCAACGCGGCGACGCTTGGCCAGCGCGACCACGAAGCATCTGTCGTTCCTCGAGGATGACGCTCTCCGATTTGTTGCCAGTCGCGAGTATGGCTGGGAGCTTGTCATGTGGCTGGCTCTCGTGACGGAGTCCTACGTATTTGCGGCCTGTGCGCGCGAGGTTGCCTGGCCGCGCCTGGTCGTCGATGAGGCTCCGTTGACAGCGTCGGATATCGACGACTTCGTGGAGCGCCAGCGCAGGGTAGATCCCGCGATGTCGACGCTGACGGTGAAGAGCGGGCAGAAAGTACGCTCGGTCTTTCTGCGCTGCATGCGCGATGTGGGATTCATCGACGAGGCCGGGGTTGCTTTACCGGTCGTAGTTCCCGTGGGGGTTGCCCGCTTGGTGAATGCGGCTCCCCGGCCGTGGGGATGGCCGATGCGGGAGTCGTTCCCGGTTGCGCAGTTCCAGTTTGATGTCCTTGACTGACACTTATTCAGGAAAATGTGACGCGGGAGCCGTGATCCGGCTCCAATTGTGGGCGGCCTAAGGTACGGTTAGAGAGGCCCGGTAAGGGGCGCTGCGCGAGAGGAAGGTACGGTCGGTGTCGAAGCGTGGGGCGTATCTGCATTCGCTCAGGGAGACCTTTGATTGCGCCTTCCGGGTGCTCACGTCGGAGCGCTTCAAGAAGATGGAGGGCATGGGCAACGAGGTTCCTTTCTTCGTCCTGCGCTATAAGCCGGAGTGGGAGCCGACTGTCGACGAGGAGCTCTCGCGGCTGCGTCGCCGTCTGCGCGAGGAGCGCTACCGCCTGGCCGATGTGGACGTGTTTGTGCTCGCGGTGGACATGTGGAAGGCATCGCCATTCTTCGATCAGATGCTGGCGATGGAAGACGGGTTGCCTCCGGAGACGTTCCGGAATGCCCTGCGCGACGTGATCGACGTCGAGGGTTTGCTCGCGCCCGCTATCAAGAAGGCCGTGGACGAGGCCGGGGGAGAGGATAGCGTTGATGCCGTCCTGCTCTCTGGGGTGCACCACCTGTTTCCGCTCGTGCGCGCCCATTTGCTGCTGAACTGCCTGCAGCCCCTGCTGGGGCGCGTACCGCTGGTGGTGACCTTCCCGGGGTCGTATCATCAGTCGCCGTCCACTCATTCGGCGCTGGTCCTCTTCGATCAAATCTCCCAGGACAACTACTACCGAGCTTTCGATTTGGTGGACTTCTCGCTTACTCTAGAACCGTCGGCGAACTGAAAGACAAAGGTGTGACGCATGGACATGAAGGGTCTGTACGCGAAGGATATTTTCCGGTCGATCGACGGTGTCGTCAAGGCTGATGACGTCTCGAAGGTCGCCTCCGAAGTCGACGAATATGTTATGACGAAGGAGATCCGAGACGGCTTGGCGGACATCATGGGTGCCTGGAACCAGGTCGACGCCCCGTCGAACGGCGTGTGGATCGCGGGTTTCTTTGGATCAGGTAAGTCGCACCTGCTAAAGATGCTCTCCTACCTGCTCGGCGAGCAGGCGGGCAGCCAGCCGGTGACCCGCGAAGACGTCGAACGTGCCTTCGAGCAGAAGGTCGCAGGCAACGAGGCGACCATCGCGGACCTGAAGAGGAGCCTACACACGCCCACGCGCGCGGTGCTCTTCAATATCGACGCCAAGGATGACAAGTCCACGCGTGAACGCGGCTCGGCGATGATCGAGGTCTTCTACAAGGTCTACTTTGAGGCGCGCGGCCTGTATTCGAAAGATCTGGGGGTCGGTGCGCTTGAGCGCGACCTGGACGATCGGGGTGAGCTTGCGCGTTTCCGCGAGGCCTACCGGGAGGAAGCCGGACACACCTGGGAGGTAGGGCGCGTCAACACCGTATTTTCGGAGGCGCTCGTCTCAAAGGCCCTGTCCCGCCTGGGCTACCAGGTGGATCATCCTTTCCGCAGCTATCGGGAGCAGATGAATCTCTCCGCCGAGGCCTTCGCGCAGGACGTGGCCTCGTGGCTGGATCGCCAGGGGCCTCACCAGCGCATCGCCTTCTTCGCTGACGAGGTCGGCCAGTTCATCGGCGACGACTCGCAGCTGATGCTGAACCTGCAGACCATCACGGAGCAGCTGGCGACGCATTGCTCCGGTCGCGCCTGGGTGTTCGTGACCTCGCAGGAGGAACTGAGCGGGATCATGAAACAGATGGACGAGCGCCGAGGCATGGACTTCTCGAAGATTCAGGGGCGCTTCGCGATCAAGGTCAACTTGTCGACGGAGGAGGTCGCGGACGTGATCGCTCGCCGCCTCCTGACGAAGAGCGAGCAGGGGGTCGCGGAGCTGGACGCCATGTGGCAGCGTCTCGGCGCGGGCTTCCCGTCGATGTTCCGTTTCCCAGTGAAGACGAAGAAGTACGACAACTACCTGACGAGGGATAGCTTTGTCGCCAAGTACCCGTTCGTGGACTACCAGTTTGAGATGTTCACGCAGGCCATGAAGGGCCTTTCAAACAGCGATCTCTTTACTGGGCGTCATCCATCGACAGGGGCGCGTTCGCTGCTCGGTGTGTGTCAGCAGATCGCGCAGGAGCTGACGGATGACGAGCTGGGCACGGTCGCCTCGTTCGACCGCTTCTACGACGGCATTGCGGCGATGCTGAAGTCCGACGTGAAGGACAACATTGGGCGTGCCGCCCATGATTCGCGCACGAGCGACCCTTTCACGATGAGCGTGCTGAAGGTTCTCCTGCTCGTTCGCTACGTGGATTCCTTCCAGGCGCATCCGAGCAATATCGCGGTCCTGCTGCGCCGTTCCCTGAATCAGGATGCGACTGATCTGGGGGAACGCGTCAAGCGTGCGCTTCACATCCTGTCGGATCAGGTGTACGTGCAGCGTCAGGCGGACGGAACCTACGCGTACATGACGAACGAAGAAAAGGAAGTCCGTCGAGAGATCAGTCAGATCATCGTGGAGTCCTCTGATGTTACGAACCTGCTGCGCAAGGATATCTGTGAATGTTTGAGTACTAAAGCGACAAGCTTTGTCTACCCCGGGACGAGCCGTTCCATGCGCGTGTCCCTGTTCGTTGACGGGCGCCGTGAGCAGGTCGAGCCGCTGGTGATCTCGGTGTTCACACCGCAGTCCTCCCTGGACGAGGACGGTATCCGCCACGAGAGCGTTGTCCGTCACGACACCCTTTCGTTGGGGCTGGGTATCAGCTCCGAGATCCTCGAAGACGTGCGTGTCTTCTGCCAGACGGAGGAGTACGTGAAGCGCCAGGCGGGCGCCGCATCGGGCCTGCGCAAGCGCATCATCCTGACACACAAGGAAGACAACGAGCAGCGCCGTCGAGTGATCCGCGAGGCCGTGAAAGACGCGCTCATGCGTGCGTCGCTGTTCGTCGGCGGCCAGGAAGTGAAGACGGGGACCGCTGACGAGCCAGAGGACATGATTGCGCTGGGGCTGACTCGCTTGGCCCAGCAGGTCTACCCCCGTATCGAGGAGGCGAAGCCGCTGGCGAGCCTCAAGGACGGACAGATCGCGTCCTTCCTGCGCGATCAGGAGGACGCGACGCTGGACGTCGACCCGGGCGTGGATATCGCGCAGAGTCTCGCGGGCGAGTGCGCCCAGTGGGTGGAGCAGGCGCGCGCGCTGAACGGCCAAAACGTGTTCGTGAAGAACGCGATCGAGCATTACGGTCAGGCCCCCTTTGGCTGGGACAAGAATGCGGTGCTGGCCATCGTGGCGACGGCCCTTCGCCTCGAGCTGCTCGAGGCCCTCGAGAACGACAGACCCCTCGCTCGCACGGAGCTGGAAGGCGCCCTGCGTGACGTGAACCGCCAGGGGCGCGTGCTGCTTCAGAAAAAGAAGCACCTGGATCGCGCCGCGCTCGCGGATTTCCAGCGTTTCGTCGCCCAGTTCGTCCCCGGTGAGTCCCCGCAGGATGGCCCCTCGCGCGTCCGCTCGGTCGAGGTCAAGGCCGCCGAGTGGACGAGCCTTCTCAAGGGGTATGAGTCCGACAGGTACAGCTTCGACGACGAGGTTACTGAGGCCCTCGACCTGTTGACGCCGCTCACGACGACGCAGCACACCGAAGAAGAGATGCTCGCACCACAGATCCGCGGCGGATTCGAGGAGCTGATCGAGATCGTCGACGAGTTCCTCATGCCCTACCGGGAGTTCGTGGAGAGGCACGAGCAGGAGCTTCGCGATGCGTTGGCGGAGGCGGACAGCCTGTCGTTCTTCGAGCTTGCAGGGGACGGCAAGCAGGCGATCGAAGACCTCCGGAAGCTCGCGGAGGACCGGAGGCTGTACGTGCGCACGCAGGAGATTGCGCCGCTGGTTCGGCGTATCGATGCGGCGTGTCTAGCGCTGGTGCAGGCGCAGCGCGACAAGGTGCTGCGACGCATCGACGAGGCCATGGCGGGCATTCGCGGGTCCTCCGAGTTCACGGCCGCGTCGGAGAGCGCTCGGCTGAGGGTTGATGCAGAGATGGAACGACTCTGCGCCGAGGTGAATCGGGTGTCGAGGCCCGGTCATGCGGAGGAAATCGCGCGTCAGCTGGATCAGCGTGTGGACGACCTTTACGCCGCATTGATCGCGTCAGCAACGCCCGCGGAGCGCCCGGAGGCAGACGAGGCGACGGAGCCGACCAAGAGGCCGACGATCGTGCGCGTGGCGGATGTGCTGCCGAAGACGACCGGCCTCCTGTCGACGCCGGATCAGGTCAACGAGTACGTCGAGAGTGTTCGCGAGCAGATGCTCGCGGCGGTCAACGACGGCAAGCAGCTGCGCCCCTGAAGGAGTAGGCAATGAACACTTCAGCGTTGGAGTCCCTGGCGTCCGCCTCGCGCGAGCGCCTCATCGAGATGTCCGTGGCGGCGATCGAGCGCAAGATGGCCGATAGTGTTCTGGGTAATGCCGATCGTGTGCGACTGCCCAAGGCTGACAAGGATTACACCGAAGCCGACGGCAACTGGGTGGTGGGTGCCGCGAAGGTGGTCGCCTACTCGTGGTTCAATCGCCTGACGGCCCTGCGCTACATGGACGCGATGGGTCTCTCGGGCGACTACGGAGTCGTTACCCCAGCCGAGGGATCGGGGACGGGCGTGCCAGAGTGCGTGCAGCGTGCTCGCGGGGGCGACTTCGACCGACGCATCGGAGAGGAGACGCGAGCGCGGGTAGCGCAGCTGCTGTTCGACAATAGAGACCTGGATGCCTACGTCCTGCTGCTCCGCGAGTACTTTGCAGCGTGGCACCGGGTCATGCCGGGCGTATTCCCCGAGGCGGACGACTGGACGAACCAGTTTCCACCGGTGGACCTCCTGTCGGCGGGGGAGTCCGTGCGCGCCGACATCGTGGCGGCGATCGGCCCCGATGAGTCTGGGCGCATGGACGTTGAGGTGATCGGCTGGCTCTATCAGTTCTATATTGCTGCCCGTAAGCAGGAGATCAACGAGTCGAAGGTCAAGATCGACAAGGACACGTTGGCTCCCGTCACGCAGCTCTTTACCCCGCACTGGGTGGTGCGCTACCTGGTGGAGAACACGCTGGGGACGCAGTGGCTGCGTGCTCACCCGGACTCGGCGCTCCGGGAGAAATTCGAGTACCTGGTGACACCTGCCGAGGGCCAGGAGGACCAGGGCCTGGCGATCGACAACCCGGAGGACTTCCGCGTCATCGACCCGGCCTGTGGGTCCGGGCACATGCTCACCTACGCCTTCGACGTCCTGTGGGACATGTACGTCGAGGCCGGGTACCCGACCAAGGGGATCGCCCGTCTGATCCTGGAGAAGAACCTGCACGGGGCGGACGTGGATGAGCGCGCGGCGCAGCTCGCCTCCTTCGCCCTGACGATGAAGGCCGTCGAGCACGATCTGGGATTCTTGGGGCGCATCGAGCGCCGGACCCGTCAGGGTGGCGAGACCTCGTGGCGGGGACCCAGGATCGTTTACGTCGAGTCCGTGAAACTCGATGAGCTGAGCCCCGCAGAGATCGCGGATGCCTCCGGGGACGGAGTCTCCCTCGGTATCTCCCAGCTGATCGAACAGCTGCGCTATGCCGACACCTACGGATCGCTGATCCGCGTGCCCGCGGGTGCCTCCGCCCTGTTCCGCGAGATCGCGCGCCGCATCGAAGCGGGGGAGAGGCAGCAGGTGCTGCTCGGCGCGGACAGTGAGGAGTGGCTGCGTGCCGCCAACATGTGCGAGGTCCTCGAGGAGGGCCGCTACACGACCCTGATCGCGAACCCGCCGTACCTCAGTATGAAGAAGGCAGGCGACTCACTCAAGAAATATGCGAAGTCACAGTACGCTCGTTCGTATCAAGACCTTGCGACGATGTTCATGGAACGCTCGCTGTCCCTCGTTGCAAGGGATGGCGTATGCGGGATCCTGTCGTTGAACTCTTGGATGATGACCGTTACGTTCAAGAAGTTCCGTTCGCTGATTCTGTCAGCTGCTCAAATCCTCTATGTTGCCCATCTCGGTAGAGGTATTGCTGGTATTGCCCTCGACTTCGCAACGACTGTGTACGTAGTGGGTTCCGATGAATCCAATTACTCCATCCGTTTTATGCGGGCGAGTGAAACTGCGCAGTCTCCATCAGATAAAATACGGACTGAGCGCCTCAGACGAGCCGTACAAGCAGTTGAAATGGGTGACGATTGCTATGTACTCTCCAGAAGTCGTATTCGAGAGATGCCTGATTGTGCTTTCTTAGGTGATCTTTCTGATCGTCTTCTCGAGGCTTTCCGACATCCATTGGGAGAGGTGGCGCCCGCGAAACAGGGACTCGCGACAGCTGACAACGAGCGCTTCCTGCGTCAGTGGTTCGAGGTAAGCGGCGACCGCTCGTACATGCGCGCTCGTGATCGTGAAGATGCCAAGGCCAGTGGCGCTCGCTGGTTCCCACACAACAAGGGCGGCGAGTTCCGCAAGTGGTGGGGCAACCAGAACTTTGTCATCAACTGGCAGGACGACGGCCGCGAACTCTGGGACTTCAAACGCGCCTTTATTCGAAATCCTGACTATTGCTTCCGTTCTTGTGTTTCCTGGTCGAATGTTTCTAGCGGTGAACCCTCGTTCCGCCTGTATGAGGCTTCAAGTATCTTTAGCCATGTCGGGCAAGCTGTGTTTCCGGTGGATTCTGAACGACTTAAGGTTCTGAGCTATGCCAACTCGAGAGTAGTGACCACCGTCCTCGAGACCATCGCGCCTGGAACGCACTTCGAGGTTGGCCAGGTGAAGAATCTTCCCTGGATCGAGCCCGAGTCCTTCGATTCGGTGGGTGTTGAGCGGCTGATCGAGTCCTTCCGCGCCGACTGGGACGCCCGTGAGACCTCGTGGGACTTCGCCCGGCCTCCCTACCTGCGCGGCGGGCACTCGCTGCTCCAGGACGCCTTTGACGACTGGTATCGCCGCAGCTGCGAGACCGCGGAGGAAGCGCAGCGTCTGGAGACGGAGAACAACCGCTACTGGGCTGACGTCTACGGACTCGCGGACGAGGTGGAGGTCGACGTCCCCCTTTCGCGCGTCTCCCTCACCTACAACCCGCGATTCGCCTTCGCTCCCAAGAAGGGTGCACCCGAGCGCAGCGAGGAGGAATACCGCTGGCTGCACTACCAGCGCAGCGCCCGCGAACTCATCTCCTGGGCCATCGGCGTCACGATGGGCCGCTACAGCGTCGACGTGCCCGGACTCGTGCTGGCCGATGAGGCCTCGTCCCTCGACGACTTCCGCGCCCGCGTCGCCGAGTCGCGCCTCGAACCCGACGACGACGGCATCATCCCCGTCACCGGCGGCTCCTTCGACGACGATGCCTCGCGCCGTGTCAAGGCTGTGCTGCGCGTGGTCTTCGGTGCCGCCGACCTCGGCGACAACGTCGAGTTCCTCACCCGCTGCCTGGCCGTCAAGCCCGGCAGCGCCACCGCGGAGTTTGTCCCTCCGGTGATCCCGGCCGACCCCGAGCAGGCCCTTGAGGACTACATGGCGAAGTCGTTCGCCGCCGACCACCAAAAGGACTACAGCGGCCGCCCCGTGTACTGGTCTCTCGAGTCTCCGAAGGGCACGTTCCGGGCGCTCATCTACCTGCACCGCTATACGCCCGACACGGTTGGCCAGGTGCTCACCAAGTACGCGGCCCCCTTCGTCGATCGACTCAAAGCCGAATCGGATGCTATCGGACGGGAACGTGACGCAGTGAAGGGCAACGACAGGAAGTCCGATCGCGAGCGTGCCCGCATCGACAAGAGGCGTGCGGAGATCGACGCGACGATCGCGGAGGTTCAGGGCTACATCGACTCGGTCCTGCAGCCCCTCGCCCAGCGCCGCATCCACCTGGACTTGGACGACGGCGTGCGCATCAATCGCTTGAAGCTCGCCTACGGCTGGCGCTCGGACCTGGCCGACTTGCCCCAGCCCGCGATCGGTGCCGCCACGCCGGATGTCAAGAGGGGAATCGCCTCCGACCTGAAGTGGGCTCGCGGGGAAATCAAGAAAAACAACGTGTGGTGGAGTGAGTAATGAGCACGAAGCCGAATCCCACCATTCTCGATCTGGATCACGATAAGGCTCGACGCCTTTTGATGCAGCCGGAGTCGTACTGTACTGTGCCGCTTCCTGAATACTATGACTTTACTGAAGTTTTGTCTGAAGCTGGAAAGCTTGCTGGAAAATATCGAAGTTCATGCGTCACCAATATTGGGCTGCGAAAGTCAATGAGTGGAAATGTTTGTTCCGCCGGTTACCGTCCAGACTCTTGCGAGATAAAGCATATATATGAAGGTGTGAACTACCGGGTTCTTGCAAATAAAGACGGTCTTCTTAGCTGGCGTCCGTTGGAGTTGATTAATCCGATAATCTATTCGGCAATAGTTTATAAGTTGACTGAGAGGGCGAGCTGGGAACTAGTGCGATCCCGTTTTGCAGAATTTCAGCAAAATGAGCAGATTGAGTGCTGCAGCATTCCACGCGGTTTGTTTACGTATGCGCAAAAAAGTTCCGTAATGAACTGGTGGGAATCATTTGAGCAAAGGTCGATTGCCTTGTCCCTAGAATTTTCGCATGTTGGCAAAACTGATGTATCTGACTGTTATGGAGCAATCTATACTCACAGTATTTCCTGGGCTCTTCACGGGAAGGTGCAAGCCAAGAATGGCGGTAGGGGTAGTAGCCTCCTTGGTGATTATATTGATAGCGAAATTCAGAATATGCACTCGCGGCAGACTGTTGGTATTCCGCAAGGGAGTGTGCTTTCAGATTTAATTGCTGAAATGGTGCTTGGATATGCGGATTTATTGTTATCTCGAGAGCTAGAAAATAACCCTGCGCTCGTAGATTGTGAGTACAAAATACTGCGATATAGAGATGACTATCGCATATTCGCAAGCTCTCGTGAGGGCGTGCATTCAATTCTATTGGCGCTCATGAAAGTTCTTTCAGGGCTAAATTTTAAGCTAGGGGCGGCGAAGACAGCCATCTCCGATGATGTTGTCCTTGATTCTGTCAAAGCTGACAAAATCGAGTGGCTCTTGACTGGTCGTGCTCATTCATCTGTACATAAACGACTTCTTATGCTAAGTCGTTTTGCTCGCGACTATCCGCAGTCGGGAACACTCGTCCGTGAATTGCAGAAAATCAGTAATTACCTGGAGACTACGAAGCGTTTTCCGGGTAAGCGAGATGTTTTGGTTGCTCAGGTTGTTGATATTGTTGTGCGCAATCCGCGATGTTATCCAATCGGCGCGCGTATCCTCAGTCTGCTGCTACGAAAAGAGGAAAGTGATGCTCAACGCGACTTTCTCGTCAAAATCATCAATCGTTGTCGAATGACTCCAAACAGTGGGCTATTTGAAATTTGGCTTCAACGAGTTGCTCGAGTCTTGGATATTAGAATGAGCTATGAGGAGTCGCTGTGTTGTGCAATCGAAGCTTTTGTTATTGGTGATTGTGATGTTGTCAATCCATGGCCATGGCAGTGGATGAGGGATCCAGTTCGTGCTGATCTTGAGGCTCTCTCAATTATTGATATTGATAAGTTGAATGGTATCTCCGCTGTCATCTCTTCTGATGAAATCGGGGATTTGTCTTCGTACCCTCGGACAGGCGCGTGATACGCTTTTGCGGAAAGGGAGGCTATCCGCGTAGCCGAAGGTGCTGCGAGGAAGACTGAGAAAGGGCGTAACTGGTGAGCGGAATCGATGCCTCTCGGCTGGCAGAGGAACTCAACGCCCTGCTCGAGCAGGGCCGCATCGTCACGTGGTTGGACCGCAACGGCGAATACGCGGACGACCTCGACGCCGTCCGAGAATTGCTCGACGGCGCCACGCTCGTCGAGATCAACGCCAACCTCTTCGAAACCAAACTCCGCATCTTCGCCGAAGACACCAAGTCCCGCTACGTTCTCTACCGCTGCGGAGAGCTCCCGCCCCTCGAAGAAGACCTCCTCGCCGACGTGCGATGCGGATACCCCACATTCAAGGCAGACGCCTCGACCCTCCTTGTGCGCGAACTCGGCGTCGACCCCGCCCTGGCCGCTGTCATCGACGAATACGCCCCCTTTTTCAACTCCACCGCCCGCGTCGCCGACCTCAAGAAGCACCTCGGCACCATCAGTGACGCCGACAAGCGATCCGACCGCAAGACCTTCCTCGCCGCGATGAGTGCCGTCCTGCTCAAGACGCAGCAGCGTTCCTTTTCTGTCCTCTTCGCGAAGCTTGCCTCCATGACGCAGGACAACCCGCTCGACGCCCTCAAGTGGGGCCTCGACGCCTACTTCTGGGAAGGCGCTCACGCCATCTGGGGGTACGACGGCGACCACACCTTCGACGCGCTCATGACCTGGCTCTTCGTCATGAACGCGAACGGCTGGGATCACCGACACAACTCCGCCCAGCGCGACTTCAGCATGTGGACCCGAGATGTTGCCACGCGAGACGATGCCCGCCGGTGGGCCAGGCGCGTCGACGAGGCCACCGGTGCCAGCGCCGCCCTGCACGGTGCGGCTACCGACGCCCTCCTCATCGACACGACCACGCCCAACGTTGACCGAGAGCTCATCTCCCGCCTCGTCCGCGGAATCGTCGACGGATCCGTCGGAGTCGCTCAGGTCGAAGAGCAGCGCGGCAGGCGCCGCGAAGGCCTCTGGTTCGACGACACTGAGGCGCTGTGGGATGCAGCGCGTGCGGGGGCGCGTCTGCTCACCCACCTGCGTGCCCTCCCGGGTATCGCCTTCTCGGACGCAGCCGAGGGCTTCGCCCGCTACACGGACCCGGACGGCGGTCTGTGGGCCATTGACCAGGAGTACCGCCACTACGTGCGCGCCTCCCGAGCCGTTCACGTCGACGACGTCCTCACCGACCTTGACCGGCACGTCGAAAACGCGTACCGCGACGACTACCTGCGCCCCCTCTCGCGCACGTGGGACGACGCGCTGCGCGGCATGCGCACATGGGACATCTCCGTTCCTCCGTCCAGCGGGCGCATCGACTCGTTCCACCGTCTCCTCGTCGCCGGCTCCCACAGGCGAACCGTCGTCATCATCTCCGACGCTCTCCGATACGAGGCCGGCGTCGAGCTCGCCGATCACCTGCGCTCCCTTGGACGCGGCGCGGTTGCCGTGACCCCCTGGTACACGATGCTGCCGTCGATCACGGCCCTCGGGATGGCCGCGCTGCTCCCGCATCGAGAGCTGACCCTCGGTGTGCGCGGCAAAGACCAAGTGATCGTCGAGGCCGATGGACGATCGACGTCGGGGATCGATGCGCGTCGGACAATCCTCGAAGGTGCCGACGGGCGTGCGTTCACCTACGAGGAGCTCGCGAGCGACTCCGTCAAGTCGATGCGCTCGAAGTTCAAGGGCGCCTCCGCCGTGTACATCTACCACGACGTCATCGACGCGACCGGTGATCACGCGGCCTCGGAAAGCGCCACCCCCGATGCCGTCAACCGGGCTATCGGCGAGCTCTCCGGCCTCGTCGGCAAGCTCATCTCCGCGGACATCACCCGCATCCTCGTGACCGCCGACCACGGCTTCCTCTTCCAGGACAGCGAACCCGCCAACGATGACACCGCGAAACAGGGCGGCGTCCCGCGCGGGCGTTCCGTCTCCGTGAAGAAGCGCCGCTACGTCCTCGGTAAGGACCTCGAGTCGACGGACGACTTCGTCGCATTCGATGCAACGAGCGTCGGCCTGACGGACGGGCCCAGCATCGCCCTGCCCTACGGCACTCGCCGCATCCGCATCCAGGGCCGAGGAAACCGCTTCGTGCACGGCGGTGCCTCCCTCCAGGAAATCACCACCCCCGTCATCGAGGTGTCAGTGGGCAGCGGTAGTGCCGAGGAGGTCCGCGACGTCGGTATCGTCCTGCACTACGACGACACGTCCCTCAAGGTCAACCGATTCAGCCCCCGCGTCATCCAGCAGGAGCCCGTTAGTCCGACGCGACGCCCGATGACGGTCACGATCGGTCTCGAGAGCATGTCGGGTGAGCAGCTGTCGAGCACTCGAGTCATCACCCTGGACGCGGGCGAGCGCTCCGAGGTGTCGCTCAAGCAGAGCAGCGAACTCATCCTTTTCGACGGGGTGCTGGAGAAGCATTCCGGCGAAGCCGTCAGGATCGTCGCCTACAAGACCGTTCACGGACAGGTCGTTGGCGAGCCCGTCGCCACCCACGAGCTGACCCTCAACGACAACGGGTTCGGAGCATTCGGAGGATTCGACCTATGAGCATCTCGCCCGAAGACGCCCTAGAGCGCGAGGATTCCCCGGCCTCGTCCCTGATCGGGGGTAGCGAGGGAGCAAAGCTCGCGGAGTACGAGGAAATCGCCGCGCGTGCATACGACGGTTTCGTCGTCCGAAAGGACCTGGTCGGTCAGGTCAAGGGCAACGCGATCGTCCCCTCCTACGTGCTCGAATTCCTGCTCGCTCAGTACTGCGCGACCACGAGTGAAGCGGCCATTGTCGAGGGCATCGAGAGCGTCCGTCGCATCCTCGCCAAGCACTACGTCAACCGCGGAGATTCCGAGCTCATCAAGTCGCGCATCTACGAAGCCGGACAATACCGAATCATCGACAAGGTCTCCGTCAGCCTCGACGACACGCGCGACCGGTACAACGCCTCCTTCGAAAATCTCGGGGTCACCAACGCGCAGGTATCCGACGCGACCGTTCGCGAGAACGATCGCCTCCTCACTGGCGGCGTCTGGTGCATGGCCGACGTCTCATACGTGTCGACGGGAGACACCGGCGCGAAGGCGTCCAGCCCGTGGGTCGTCTCCCGCCTTCAAGCCATCCAGCTGCCGCGCTTCGATTTCGAACGCTATTGCCGGGGGCGTGCCTCGTTCGGCGCCGACCAGTGGATCGACCTGCTCGTCGCCTCGGTCGGCCTCGACCCTGCGAAGCTCAGCCGACGCGCGAAACTCTTCCAGCTGACCCGCCTGATTCCTTACGTTGAACGCAACTACAACCTCGTCGAACTGGGCCCCAAGGGCACCGGAAAATCCCACATCTATTCCGAATTCTCTCCCCACGGCATCCTCGTGTCGGGCGGCGAGGTGACGCTGGCGAAGCTCTTCGTTAACAACGCGACCCGACGCATCGGCCTGGTCGGCTACTGGGACGTCGTCGCCTTCGATGAATTCGCCGGGCACAAGCGCGTCGAGCGCAGCCTGGTCGACACACTCAAGAACTACCTTGCGAACAAGTCGTTCTCGCGCGGCGACAGCACGATCACGGCCGAGGCCTCGATGGTCTTTGTTGGCAACACGACGCGGACCGTGCCCGCGATGCTTGCCACCGCCGACCTCTTCGAGGCCCTCCCCGAGGCGTACCACGACACCGCGTACATGGACCGCATCCACTACTACCTGCCGGGATGGGAGGTCGACATCGTGCGGCCCGAGCTCTTCTCGCGCGGGTACGGACTCATTGTCGACTACCTGGCGGAGGCACTGCGGCACCTGCGCACCTTGGATTACTCGGGTGACCTGGATACCCTAGCGACGCTCGATTCGGCGATGTCCAAGCGCGATCAAGACGCGGTGCGGAAGACCTTCTCGGGCCTGGCAAAGCTCATCTTCCCTGCGCGTGACGGTGCGCCTGAGGAGCTTGAGGAACTGCTCCGATTCGCGATCGAGGGGCGCAAGCGCGTCAAGGATCAGATCATCCGACTCGACGATACGATGGCCGCTTCCGGGTCCCACTTCACGTACATGCTGGGACGCGTGGACCAGGACCGCTACGACGCCTCGAGCGCCCGATCCGTTCCCACGCAAGAGGAACTGGACTATCCGCAGTACTTCACGTCTCGCAGCGATGCTGATGAGCGGGGGAGCGGTCAACGAGGTGGCGGAGATCTTTCTGAAGGCCAACCGAAGTCGGATGATGTTGTCGATGCGCGCGGTGGCAGTAGGTCAGATTCATTCGTCTTTGACCGTCGAGGCCTGTTGAAGGCGCGCGCCGTCCCCAAGCGCTACAAGATCGAGCCGAGCATGGGTCATTCCATGCCGGACATCCTGCTCCCGTACCTGTTCGATGCGGCTGAGATTCGGATCCGTGACCCGTACTTGCGTCAGCCGTACCAAATTCGGAACGTGCACGAGATTCTGCTGCAGCTGATCCAGCATGCTGACGCCGCTAGGCTGCCGCGCGTTGTTATCGAGACCTGCGCGAGCGATGAGGATGACTATCGCGCGAAGCAGGAAGCGACGTTCGAACAGTTGCAGCAGTCGTGGGGACAGTTCGGGATCATCATCGATTGGAGCATCGTTGATTACTTCCACGACCGTAGCATCGTGACCGATACCGGCTGGGTGATCGACCTTGGCCGTGGACTGGACGTTTACGAGAACTTCTCCTGGTCATCGCCCTTCGATCCGCGTATCGCACTGCCGCACCTGCGGCGGACGAAGGAGATCACAATCAACGTCAGCCAAGAACGATGATGTGATACGAAACCGAATTCTCATTTATTATTTTATCGAGTGAGTCTGCAACGGCTAAGTTGGCACAGGTCTATTTTGTGTGACGTGAATTTTTAGCAGGTCTGTTCTTGCGACTTGGTCGTCTTTTTCCCGAGTCTATTTGTTCTATAGAAGCTTTCTCAAACAAGGAAAAGTCTAATCTGACAAGTATTGTTTCCAGTGTTGATAGGAACCCATCTGACCTTTCTGTTTGTTCGTTTTTTGCGATGCGATGTGCGGTATATAGGACAGATGCGTCATCACGTAAAATAATGTAGCCGGTTTCGTAATTATCTGTCTCTCCGAAGTATGCGAAGCCGTATTTTTTAAGAATTTTGACGTGGTTTGCTATTGTTTCGCGTGAGATTTGTCTACCTTCAACTGAAATTGCTTGCCTAATTTCTTCTGCGTTAACTATTAATTCTTCGTCTCGATACAGAGATTTAGATTCGGAAGAACGTCTCAAGCATTTAACGAGAAATTTTCTTGTAGAAGTAGGTACTTGCGCTAGGTCCTTTATGACTTTCTTTAGTGATTCGAAGGCGTTTTCAAATTCCTCATCAGAGCGCATGATACCCCATGCGCCGAGGCTCTCGGGCCATGTAATTGTGTATTCGTCCATGCAGTCTTTAAATTTTGCTTGCTCGAGGCCTTTCCTGTACGGCCCTTCATGCTCTTCTTTAATTTGAAAGAGCTTTTCGGCCGGGTATTGTTCAACATTGTCGTCAATTATCTTATGGCACTTACGGCATAGTAGTATTAGGTTTTTAGCCTCTCTGCGTTCCTCTTGAGATAGGCTTGTATTGGCGCGAGGCCCCCCATCGGAGGCTGCGTGAATGTGTGCAACCTCCCCGATCCATGTGCCATCTTCGTCAATTAGAACTTGTTTGCAATCCGGCATTGCGCACATGTTGCCAGAGAATATGTAGAGTTCTCGTAGCGTATCCGTGCGTGGTTTTAAGCGCTTATCGTTCATGAAATCGATCCTATGCTTCTGCCTGTGTGGAACAATGTGGCTATCGCCATTGTAACTGCATCAGTGCATCGCACTTGTCTGGATGGATCGCGTTGGTTCATCTTTGATGACTTGCCTAAAGCTGGTCCAAACGCAATAAGAATCCATCATCTTCGCGTACAGATGACGCCGAAACAGGACCGTGGGTCAGAATCGGTAGAAGGGTGTGGGTATGTCGATCTGCCTCATGCGAGAGTCGCACTGCTCGTAGTGCTGACGCAGGTGGGATTAGTGATGATGTTGGCTGCTCGACGGTCTCTCGCAGCTTACGAGTTCTCCGTTGGGTAATGACTAACTCTGCGCGACCTCTGCCCGGATAAGGGGGATCGGGTAGGCCGCCGCCGAGATGGGGGAGAGGAATGAGTCTGTGATGCCCGCCGTGAACGCGTCGATGCCGAGGACCTTGTACAGGGCGTTTCGGCCGAACTTCGTCGAATCCGCGACGAAGTAGGCGGTCGACGCGATCGAGCGGA
>ERZ772968.223-NODE-223-length-28328-cov-8.672939_pt1 | contig 28328 bp, 22 predicted proteins | sample MGYA00580674_ERZ772968 | MGnify/ENA primary metagenome ERZ772968 (study PRJEB29015, sample SAMEA2737940) | human oral metagenome | biome: human oral; feature: human-associated habitat; material: dental | place: China | collected 2138 ...
CGGCGAAGACCTCAGGCTGCCTCATGTAGTCCTCGCGCAGAACGCGCCCTTGGAGACCATGGATGCGCACGTAGCGTCCGTCGTCTGAAAGTGTGCACACGGAGTGGGAGACGAGCGCCCCCACCGCGTGGCGGGCGGTCGGCTCGCTGTTGCCGACCCGGTGAAGCCAGGGCCGGGGCACGCCCGACGGGGCCAGAAGCGCCAAGGCCGCCAACTGCACACACGCCGCAGATTGGCGCGCGGGGCCGTCTTGGTCGGTGTCGTCTTCGATCCGTTGTGTGTCGAGCTTGTCGAGAACCGATGTGTAGGCCATGCGCAGGGCCGCGTGCACAGCAGAAGGATAGGCCTCGCCGCTTGCACGGTCGACGACCTCCTCAAGCCGGTATTTGCGCAGGTCGGCCAAGTACTCGTCTATCGTCGCGTACCCGTTGAGCTTGATGGTCGCCGCGGCCTGGGCCAAGGCCACGGGCAGGTCCCCAAGGGCCTCGGCCAGACGGGCCGGGCCGTCGGCCACGTCTAACCTGGTCCGCTCCCTGATGAAATCGACCGACTGGGGTCGGGTGAACGTCCCCACCGCAATGAGGCGCCCGGCACTGTCGCCCGGGCTGGCAACCGTTGTCGTGACAAGGACGCGCAAGCCCTGGCCGTGGGGGACCAGTCCGGTCAGGTCGTCAAAGTCCTCGACGTTGTCGAACACGAGCAGACGGTCACCCTCACCGGAGTTGAGCCGGTTCACGCACCGGCAAGCGGCAGCGTCAGGGTCGCCCTTGCCGTCGTCGATTCCCATCTCGACGGCCAGTCCCGCCAGCCCCGCCACGAGCTCGTTGCGACTGGAGGCGTCCATCCACGCCACCAAAGGCCACCCGGCCTTCTCGCATTCGCGGGCATACGCGGCGGCCAACTGAGACTTGCCCACCCCACGCATCCCACACACAACAACCGGCCCACCCCCAGCCGAAGAACCCACACCATTGGTTGAAGATCCCGAACCGTCGGTTGGACGACCCCCGCTGTCGGACGAAGAACTCACGCCATCGCCGTCGGCCGGCGAGCCCCCACCGGCGCCGTCTGTTGAATGATCCGCGTTGTTGTCGGCATTCGAGCCGCGGGCTTGCGGATCATCGAGGGCCAGCTGGGACGTTTCCCTCTTCCCAACTGAGTCCGCCGGCTCGGGTTTGGTCAGTGCCTCATAGAGGTCGGCCTGCTCGCGCCTGTCAACGAAGCCGACGGCCTGCGCCGGGAGAGAGCCAAACCGAACCTTCCGTTCGCAATCGGCATTTCCCCCAGCAAGGTGATCATTGATGAGGCCGCTTATGTTGTCAAGCTTGCCTGTTGTCTCGATGTAGCGCTCGTCGGCAGCGGCGTTGCCTACGTTGACTGCCTCCAGTGTCTTTTCGGCGGTTGTCTCGATTGTCTTCAGTGTTCCGAGGAGTATTTGGGTGTCGTTGAGAAGGTCCGTCAGGGCTTGGGGGACAAGGCCTGAGTCGGTCTCGGCTAAGTCGTGGACCCCGTCGGCGACAATGACCAGCAATTCGTCGAACAGGCCCCGCACGTCTTCGTCAAGTGCTTCGCGCCGCTGCGTGCCGCCGTGCTCGTTGACGTAGGCGAGGAAGGCGTCGTGGCCGCGTCTGGCCTGGATGAGGGCTTCCGTGTCTTTACGGGCCTCGTCGAGAGTCTCGAGGGCCGCTTTCACGGCCTGTTGGGCAGCTTCTCTTTCCTCCGGAGAGCTTGACCGCGTGAGCTCTTTCTTCGAGGCTTTCTTCAACCTTGCCCCGATTTTCTTGGCTTGCACTGTCTGACTCTTCGACATTTTCCCGAGCCGCTCGGCCGTGGTGAAGGCCGTGTTGACGATTCCTAAACCATCGAAAAAAACAGACAAGCCACCGAAAATCACGCCAAAGTCCATAGGTCGATCTTAACGGCCACCCAACGCCACCCGCCACACATCCCATCCTCCGAACATCATGGCACAGGAGCCAGATTTCTTGCGTTGCCAATTGGTATCGTCTTTGCGTGGGATACCACTCAGGCAAGATTTACTTCGTCGTCTGAACTTGCCGGAATATTCATTCCTATGCGATTGCTGGAAAGAGGGTTCGCCTGCCATGTCTGCCTGCCAGGCTTGATGGAGCATCCAAGGATCCCTTCAGTAGGCCGCTCAAAGATCCGTTGTGAGTTTTCCATTGCGGCCTTGCAAAACACAATATTTGCTCTCTCCCGTCAAAGCAGAAACCCCAGTTGGGCTGTAAGTAAGGTTTCAATTATGGACGAGAAGCGGTGTTTTGGCGATTACGCGCTCGAGGGTGCGCCTCGAATTGCGCGAGTGTTCCTGCCCTTGGTGGATGAGGGATCCGACGATTGCCTTGCGTGGTCTGCTCTTGAAGGGTGGTCTCATGCGGCGCTGAGCGGGTCCGTCTCGTCTATGGAATACCTTGATTGGGGAAGCGGGGCAGGTGACTTCTCTGTTCGTTGGCGTCCGTCGAATGGGCATGCCGATGATGAGACAATCGCGCGCGTCGCCGACCTCCTTGCCACCGTGGCGGGAAGCGATCGGGGATGGACATTCACTCCCTTCCCCGAAATGATTGAAAGTTCCTTAGCGCGGTTGGCCTATGACGCTGGTGTCCGGTTTGCGGACGAAGCAGGAACCTGGTCGGCAGATGAAGCGGGAGTCCGGTTGACGGACAAAGCCGAAGTTCTGTCGGCAGACCAAGCGGACGAGGAGCTTCTGGAAGCGGCCGATTGCCTGTTTATTCCGAGGGTAAGCACGTTGATCGATCTTGCGCGTTTCGCGGACCTGTGGCGAGGCCGGGCGCTTCCCGGCGTCGTCCAGTTCGGCGAGGAAGTTCGCCTTGCAGCGCCGCCCTACGGCGATTCCGTCATCGTCTCCGGTCCGGAGTCCATCGTCCCTGTAGGGCAGGAGTTGGGACTGGACTTAAGGGTCGTTTTGGCGAACCAAGCCGTCCCTCCGATGGAATGGTGACGAAGGCTCGAAACAGTCGCATTCTTAAAAACGCTGTGCCGCGATTTATAGGAACGCCGCGCCGACCAGGCTCACGTCGTCGCCCAGTTCCGCGGGGACGACGATTCCCTTGCGGTTGGCGGGAACGAGGGCTTCGCGTGCCACGAGCTCGGATGCCCGTGCGATCCAGTCGGGGTGGGTGATGGCCACGCTTCCGCCCACCACGATGCGTTCGGGGTTGAAGACGTTGGCCATGTCGACGCACATGCCCGCAACCGCGGCGGCTGCGGCGTCGAGCGCCCGGATCGCGTGAGGGTCGCCCGCGGCGGCGCATTCGTCCACGTCCTTGCCGGTGAGTGGTCGGCCGCTTCGAAGGCGCTCGGCGAGGGGCGAGGACGTTTGCGAAGAGAACGATAATGCTTGCGACGACAACGATGATGTTTGCGAAGAGATCGGTGCGGCGACAGCTTCACCGGCTCGGGCGGCGACGCTGGCAGCAGCAGCGGAGCCTTCGACGGATTTCGTGACGGCGCGGGTTTGCGCGAAACCTTCAACAGCACGGAACTCGGCACCTTCAACGGCACGCAACTCGGCGTCCTCAGCCGCACGGAGCTCCGCCTCGGCTCGGCGGGCGATCGACGGGCCGGACGCGATGGCCTCGACGCAGCCGCGGCGGCCGCAGCCGCACCGAGGGCCGCCGCGCTCCACGCAGATGTGCCCGATCTCCCCGGCGACGCCGTCGACCCCGCGAATCAGGCGGCCGTCAAGCATCACGGCGCCGCCCACGCCGGTGGAAACCGTGATGAAGACGAAGTTCGCCGTGCCGCGCGCGCTGCCGCAGCGGTGCTCGCCGAGTGCTGCCGCGTTCGTGTCGCGGTCCACGCGCACCTCGAGGCAGGCGGCCCGCGAAAGCGCCTCGCCCAGCTCTAGCCCGGCGAGGACGGGCCCGGTGTTCGGCGGCGTGAAAAGCTTGCCCGTGCGCGGGTCGACCGGCCCGGTCACGCTCACCCCGATCCTTTCGAGGGTGTGGCATCCGGTTCTCATTCGCGCCTCGCCGAGGGCGTCAAGGCACGTGTCGACGACGGCCCGCCCGCCTTGCGACGTCGGCAAGGGCCGCCGGCTCCTGACGAGGATCTCCCCGGCGGGCGTGACGATGGCGGCGCGAATCCACGTCCCGCCGATGTCGAGAGTTCCGATGCAATGGGAGGCGTCGGCGTCCGTTGCGCTGACGTGCGGCGACGAGGGCGCAACGGCGGGTTGTTCAGCTGATTGCCCCGCGGATTTCGGGGCGTCGGACTTCTGAGCGTTGGCGGGGCGCCCGACGGATTGTCCAAACGTGTTGACAGGTTCTCCTTGCGCGACCATACTTAAGTATAACATTATAATGAATCGTGGAAAACCTGAGAGGTGACGCTATGGCGCAGGAGACGATCGACTCCCGCGTGCCTGACGCCGAAGCCGATGGGCATCCGGCCGAAGCCGATGCCCACGTGGGTGAAGCCGATGCGCGCGTCGGCACGAACGCGCCCTCGAACACGCCCGGCGCCGCCCTCGTCAGGGGCCCCGTTCCCCTTTACCACCAGGTATACAGCGCTCTGCGCCGGGAAATCGACGGCGGGCGGTGGAAATCGGGGGATCGCCTCCCGACGGAGCGCGAACTCGGAGAGTTTTACGGGTGCAGCCTCGTCACGGTGCGGCGCGCTCTGGACGAGCTCGTCCGCGAAGGCCAAATCTATCGCGTCCGCGGGCGCGGGACCTTCGTCAGTGAAAGCCCGGTGGAGCGCCAGCTCGCCGAGCTGACGAGCTTCACGGCGGAGATGGCCGTCCGCGGCCTGGAGCCGCGCACGATCGTTTTGACCCAGGAAGTCACCGAATCGACGCCGTCGACGGCGGACCGGCTCGGCATCGCCTCGGGGCTTCCGGTCTACTCGATCGAGCGCCTGCGCATCGCCGGCGACGAGCCGTTGCTCCTCGAACACGTCTTCCTTCCCGAATACCTCTTTCCCGGGCTCCTTTCCCTGGATCTCGGGTCCTCATCCCTCTACACGCACCTTTCTCAGCGCTTCGGCGTCGACCTCGTCAGCGGGCATCAAACGATCCAACCCGCCCTGCCGAGCGCCAGAGAGGCCGCGTTGCTCAAGCAGGAGCGCAGTGAGCCCGTGCTCCTGATCAGACTCATCTCACGCAACGCCGATGGGCGTCCGATCGAATACTGTCGCACAGTTGTGAAGGGCAGTCGGGCGAAGTACCACATCGACGTCGCCAGGCCGCGAAGCGTATGAAAAGGAAACTCCGCACCGTGCCCGCATCGCCGTCCGCGAACCGTCGATGCGGGGTTCGAGCGAGCCTCCCGCGCCCAGCGCCTGACCATGCCCTTCCTCCCAATCACCTCAACCAGCTGGAGCGAACATGAGGAGACACAGCAAACGGGCGATCGCAACGGCGATGATCGCCGCATGTGCAATGGCGGGCACGAGCCTCGCCGCCTGTTCGAGCGACGACGCCGACGCGAACACGATCGTCGTCTGGGACTACTACGGCTCGGCGACGCCGGTGAAACCCGCCATCGAGGCGTACAAGAAGAAGCACCCGGGAATCAAAGTCGATTACCAGGTCTATGACTACGACACCTTCCAGGAGAAGCTGTCGACCGCTTTCTCGTCGAACTCGGCGCCCGACCTGGCCACGATCGACATGACGTGGGTGCCGACCTACGCCTCCCAAGACCTTTTGTCCGACCTGTCCGAAATCTCGGGCGAAAAACTCAACGGCGCGTCCATCGACTCCCAGTACACCAAGGGCGCCGTCGACGCCATGACCTACAAGGGCCACAAGATCGCCCTGGCATACGACTTCGACGCCTACGCCCTCTACTACAGGAAGGACATCCTGGAAGCCAAGGGGCTCAAGGTTCCCACCACGTGGGACGAGCTCGTCGAGGTCTCCAAGGCCATGGCCGAAGACTCCAACGGCGACGGCAAAGCCGACAAGTACCAGATGCAGGTGCGCCCAGACACTTTCCAGTACTCCCAGTTCCTCTTCCAAAACGGCGGGTCGATCGTCGACAAGTCCGGAAAGAAGGCGGCGTTCACGTCTCCCGAAGGCGTCCAGGCGATGGAGTACATGAAGAAGCTGCTCGACAGCGGCGGCCTGCTGTGGGACGACTCGCAAGGCGACTCCACGGGTCTGCCTGGAATCTCGGACGAACGCATCGGGATGTTCCTCAACGGCCCCTACATGATGGGAGTGCTCAAGGACGGCGTCCCCGGCCAAGCCGGAAAGTGGGCCGTGGCGCCGGCGCCCTTCGCCAAGAAGCCCGGCTCGTACCTCGGCGGCACCGGCCTGGTGATTCCGGCCAGCGCGAAGAACCCGAAGAAGGCATGGAGCCTCATGCAATTCATGCTCACACCCGAGCAGCAAGAGCTCGTTTACACCAAGGCGGGGGCCGCTCCCGCCACGAAGGCCGCGCTCAAATCGCCCAAGCTATCCCAGCCCGATCCCTTCTTCGGCGGGCAAAAGCCCTTCGAGGTGTTCGAAAAGGCCATGGCCACGGCGACGCCGTTCCCGTACGTCGCCGGGTGGCCCGACATCGACCAGGAGATCACCAAAGCGGTCGCCTCTGCGATCAGAGGCCGGAAAACCCCCAAGGGGGCCCTAGAAGATGCAGCGAAGAAAACCGATGAAGCTCTTCGCCAATGACGCGGCAGGCGGCGCGGCGCAGCAATCACGCACGGCTACGATCGCGCCGCCGCCGGCGAAACGCGGGCGACGTCGCGCATCCGCGCACTTGGACTCCCTCAAGGCGGAACCCGAAGCGAAAGGGGTGACAAAATGGTTGACGCAGCAGACGCCGCGGTAGAGACCGAGGCCGCGAACGCGGAAAGCGGCGCGAGCGCCCGAAGCCGCAAGGCGGCCTCCAAACGCCGATCGTCCACGAAGAAATCGCCCATGGAAAGGCGGCAGCGCCGGGCGGGGTACGTCTTCGTGGCCCCGGCCATGATCCTCACCGCCGTTTTCTTCTTCCTCCCCATGGCTTTCTCGCTGTGGTGGAGCTTCACAAAGTACAACGGCGTGACCGACCCGAAATTCGTCGGCCTCGACAACTACTCCGACCTCTTCGCCGACGACCAGTTCCGAACCGCCGCAGGAAACACGGCGATCTTCGCCCTCGTGACGATGACCATCGGTCCGCTCCTCGGGCTGGTTTCGGCGCTCCTGCTCAATCGAGCGCGCGTCGGCCAGGCACTCTTCCGCGCCGCGTTCTTCCTCCCCGTGACGATGTCCCTGGTGGTCGTCTCGACGATGTGGAAGATGCTCCTGAACGACGACGGGCTGATCAACCGCGCCATCGAATTCTTCGGAGGAGAGGGGCGCCAGTGGCTCTCCGACCCGGACACGGCCTTGCTGGCCGTGTGCGCCGCGAGCATCTGGCAGGGGTTCGGCTTCGAGACGATCATCCTCCTCGCTGCGCTGCAGGGAATCCCTCGCGAGAGGTACGAGGCGGCCGCCGTCGACGGCGCCGGGCCGTGGCGAACCTTCCGGGCCGTCACCCTGCCCGCGTTGCGGCCCGCGCTCCTATTCGTCTACGTCGTCGGAATCATCGGCGCGTTCCAGGTGTACGACCAGGTTTATGTCATGACCAGAGGCGGGCCCGCCGACTCGACGATGACCGTGGTCTACTACCTCGTCGAGAAATTCCATCGGCTGGACTTGGGCCATGCGTCCGCGGCCGCGTATCTCCTGGTGATCTTCCTGGCCGCCGCGTCTGCGCTTCAGATGAGGCTTGAAAGGAGGCCCTCATGACGGGCAAAGCCGTAGCGAAGGGCGCTGACACGCCCGACGCGCGAGACTCCGCTGAGAAAGGCGCTGCGGCAAAAGGGGCCGCGGCAGAAGCCTCCGCAAAAGGGGCTTCAGCAAAGAACACGGCCGGCGTCTCCGCAAGGAAACCAGCGGAAAAGAAGCGCTCCGACAAGAATCCCGCGGAAAAGAAGCGTTCCGACAAGAATCCCGCGGAAAAGAAGCGCTCGACGTCGTGGGCCAAACGCCTTCGGCCGACGACGAAGCGGCGCGTCCTGACGTACGCCTGCCTCACGGTTTTCAGCGTGCTTATGACGATCCCCTGGCTGTGGACGCTTTCGACGTCGTTCAAACGGAGCCGGGACGTGTTCGCCCCGGGCACGGGACTCGTGCCCGACCCGGCGTCGACCAAGGCCTACGAGCGGATTTTCACGGACCAGCCGTTCTTCCGGTACTTCCTCAATTCGGTGATCGTCGCCGTCGTCGTGGTGATTCTCAACGTCGTCTTCGATTCGCTGGCGGCCTACGCCTTCGCGAAGCTTCCCTTCCCGGGGCGGTCGTTCCTGTTCGGCCTGCTCATGGTGACGATGATGATCCCGATGCAGGTCAACCTTATCCCTCTCTACAGGATGATGGTGTGGCTCCACGACTGGGTTCCCTTCCTGGGCCTCGACACGCTTTCTGGAATAATCGCGCCGGGTGCCGTCCAGGTCTTCGGTATCTTCCTCATGCGGCAGTTCTTCGCTTCCATACCCGACTCGATTCTGGAGGCGGCACGCTTGGACGGGGCGTCGGAGTTCCAGATCCTGCGGCGCATCGTGCTGCCGCTTGCGGCGCCGGGAATCGCAACCTTGACAGTCTTCACATTCCTCGGGGCATGGAACGACTTCCTGTGGCCGCTCCTCGTCTCGAACTCCGAATCGACGCGTACGCTGCCCGTCGGCCTGGCCCTTCTTGCCCGCAAGAACACAGTGGACTGGCCGGGAACAATGGCGGGCGCCGTCGTCACTGCCGTTCCAATGATCGTCATTTTCATCGTGGCGCAACGGAAATTCATCGACGGCCTGACGGCCGGCTCAACAAAAGGATAAATATGGCTACCACACACGATTCTTCCGGCGCGGCCGAGCGCGATTCCGCGGTCTTCGGAGCGCCCGCCGGAAGGGATCTCTTTCTCACGGAAATCTGCGAGAGCCCGAGCGCGCTGCTGGGCACGGCGCGCACCTTGGGCGAGCAGGCGGACAAGTTCGAGCGGGTGCGCACCCTGCTCGGCGGGCGCCGCTTGGTCCTCACGGGGATGGGCAGCTCGGCCGACGCCGTGACCGCGCTGGCCAGCGTCCTCGGGCGCCGCGGCGTGGAGGCCAACACTATCCACACGGCCGAGCTTCTGCATTACCGGATGAACGCCTTGGTCCCGGATTCGGCGGTTGTGGCCGTGAGCCAGTCGGGTGAAAGCATCGAGGCGGTGCGCATGGCGGCGGAGCTCCGCAAAAAAGAGGGCGTCCCGCTGGTCGCCGTCACGAACGGGCCGCAAAGCCCCCTCGCCGAGGAGGCCGCGGTGTCCATCGACCTCGGCGCGGGCGACGAGCGCGGGCCCTCCAGCAAAACGTACGTCTCGACGATGCTTGCCATGCACGTCCTCGCTGAAGTCCTGACCGGCGGCGAGTCCGTCGCCTCGATTCTCTCCTCCGCGCAGGCGCTCGCCGAAAAGGCCGCGGCGGGCCTTCGCGAGTGGGCCGACGGCGCCGAGGCGATCGGGCGGAAGCTCGCGGCCGCGATCGACGAATCTCCGCAGGCCCTCATGGTGCTCGGCCGCGGCGTCGCCATCGCAACCGCCGAGCTCAACGCGCTCGTCCTCAAGGAATCTGCGCACGTCCCCGCCCATTCGATGGACGCCGCAGAATTCCGGCACGGCCCCCTCGAGCTGGCCGCGCCAGGCCTCGGCGTCGTGCTCGTCAGCCTCGAACCGACGCAGGCGGCTTTGGACGCGCGCCTGCGCGGCGAACTCGAAGCGAAAGGCGCGTCGGTGACGGTTGTGGGAACCGATGTCGTCGCCGCTTCCGGCCTGACCGTCGACTATCTGTTTTCCAGCACGGCGCCGCTGCTCGACGCCGGCTGTGCAGCAATCCCCCTGTTGCTGGCGGCTTGGGCGAAGGCGTCGCAGAACTCCGCAACGCCGGGAGTGTTCAACGTCGGAGCGAAGGTGACGACATGCGAATGAGCCGAGGCGGGCATCGAGGCGAGGGGCCGCAGAGCGCTTCGCCGGGAGGACGCGGACCCCGACTCGAGCCGGATTCGGCCGCGCGGGTAGTCGAGCCGGATTCGGCCGCGCCGGGGGCGGGAAGGGAGCCGGAGGGAAAGGAACCTGGCTTGCCGCGAATCGAACGGGACGCGGCCGCGCCGGGAATCAAACCGGATTCAGTTGCGGCGGCATCTTCAGGGGCCTCGGCTTTCTCCATGGGCAGGCACTTCATGTACGCCTGCGGAAAGCCGCATATCCCGGTGGGCGCGCACGTCGTGCTGCCGTCGGGGCCGGACTGGCCGTGGCGCGAAGGCCCCGAGGCCTTTGACCGGGCCTTCGCCCAGATGGCCGAGCACGGTTTGACGAGCGCCCGCATTGATCTGCTGTGGGCGGCCGTCGAGCCCGAACGCGGCCGCCTCGACGAGGCGCACCTGGCCGTCCTCGACCGAGTCTTCGATGCGGCGAAGGCCCATGGAATCACGCTTCACCCGGCCCTTTTCGTGGGCGGCGAGGTCGGCGACGCCTACTGGGACCTTCCGTGGGCGAGCGGCGTCAACCCGCATGCCGACCCCGAACTCGTCAAACTCCAGGCCGCCCACGCCGCGCAGCTGGCCCGCAGGTGGGCGAGCCGCCCCGAGCTGATCGCGTGGGACCTCACCGACGAGCCGCCGTTCTGGATCCACGGCGAAACCACCGATGACGAACACGCCGTCGAATGGACCGCGGCCCTGACTCAGGCGATTCGCGCGAACCACCCTGGCTGCCTCGTGACCATCGGCACGGCCTCCCAGGAGGTCGACGGCGGACCGTTCCGGGCCGACGTCGTCGCCGACGCCCTCGACTTCGCGTGCGTGCATCCCTACCCGATCTACTCGCCGGAGCTGTACGCCGACCGTTTGGGCTCGCGGCGGATGAGCATGGCGGGGGCGTTCGAGACCGCCCTTGCCCGCGGCGCAGGAAAATCGGTTATGGTCCACGAATTCGGGGCCTCCAGCACCCAGTTCGCGCCCGAGGCGATCGCCGACTACGACAGGCTCGTGTGCTGGTCCTCCCTGGGGGCCGGGGCGATCGGCTTCTACGCGTGGTGCTGGATCGACGCCGAACCCGCCGCCTACCGCCGCGCACCGTACGTGCGCATGCCCCACGAGACGCAATTCGGGCTGCTCGACGCCGAAGGCAAGGCACGCCCCCGCGCCCGCGTTCAGAGCGAGCTCGCGCGAGTGACCGAGGCCCTTGACCTCGAGGGCCTGGCGGGTGACGGTCCCTGGACGCCCGCGTCGATTCCTGTGCCGCACGAGTACGTCAAGCCCTACGACCGCGCCTCCTACGGTTTGGACGACGCGCCCTCGGGGCCGTACGCCCCGGCCGAAAAGGCTTGGGAGCCCGCCCGCGACGTCAAGCCGCTGGTGCGCGGGTGGCTCAACTCCTACGTCTTCGCCTCCCGCGCCGGGCTGCCCTGTCAGTTTCCCCGCGAAAAGCTTGACGATTCGTGGCCCGCGACGCCCGTCGCCCTGCTTCCCGCGCCGCTTACCTCGACGACGTCGTCCCTCCTGCACATGCGCACGTCCTTCTGGCAGGGCGCGCTCGACTACGTAGAAGCCGGCGGCGTCCTCTATCTTTCGTGCTCCGCAGAGACGGCAATCCCCGAGCTCGCGGAATTCGCGGGCGTGCGCATAGCCGACCGGGCCGTCGCAACGGACTGCCTGGAGCTGACCGCCGTCGAGCCTTTCGCGGGCCTGGAAGCGGGCGACGTCGTCTCGGTCGAGCTGCCGGCCGCCGCCAGGGCGGGCGGAGCGGCCAATGATCTGCATCTGCGGGGCGTGGAGCTGGACGTGGTCGACGCGAGAACGGTGGCGACCGACGCCGCCGGCCTGCCCGCGCTGACCGTGGCCCGGCGCGGCCGGGGAGCCGTTGTCGTATGCGCCTATCCGATCGAGCTTCTCGCCGCCGAGATCGCCGACGCCCACGGCGACGCCGACGGCCTGTGGCGCGTCTACAGGCTCGTGCGCGACCTTGCCGGGATTGAGCCGCCGGTCGACCTCGATTCTCCGCAGCTCGCGCGGGGCGTCCTGCGCGGCCCGCGCGGCGGGATCCTTGTGGCCACCAATCACGGCCGCGAGGACGTGAGCGTGCCATTGAAGACGAGCGAATCTTCGCGGGCGGCCGAGGCGGTGAGAACGATCGAGGTCGTGCATACGGCCGCGACTGTGCCCGTCGAAATTCCCGACGGCAGGCCGATCGAATCGGGTGAAACCGTCCATGTTCCGAGCGGAGGAGCGGCGATAATCGCGTGGACGTGCTAGCGTGCTTGGCTTGAAGCAGATTGGAAAACTGAAGAGGCAAGCACTGAGATCTGGGCGGCGGACGGCTTGGCCGAAATCAGAAGTCTGAGCTGAAGCCGGACTTCGGCCAAGCTTGTCGCGCCGCCCATGGGCCGCATGTTCGACCTTGCCGAAGGCCTTTGATTTCCTCATGATCGCGGTCTGTTTCGGGGTGCGGGCTGGCTTTGTTCGCAGCGGATCGTGATTGAAAGCGAAGACAATGAAGTTCCGCAAGAGTGTGTTGTATATCACAATTATATAGCGGTATCATTCGACACCATTACGTAGCTTTGGAAGGCGGTTCTGCGATGCGGACCGCCAATTGGGTTTACCAAGTGATAGGGTGTTGTGCTGTAATGGTCGCAACTTCCAACAGTGACTCACGCCTAATAAAAAGCGCATGCGTGACGTCATTGTCGGCGCGTGAAAGGGTGAACAATGTCAAAAGTGAAAGTTTCTCCGCAGCTGCTGAAAAACATTGGTGAGCTAATAAAGGTCACTGCGGAGGCGCAGGAAGGTTTGGGCAATGTTTCAACCATGGTTATGGAAGCCGAGTCTCGCGCCAACCATTTCGGATTCAAGATCTCTGCCGACGGAACTATGGTGACCGATCTAAATCCGATCAAAAAGAGCTTCGGCGACTTGACCAGCCCATGGGACACCGACCATGAGGATGACAAAAAGGAACGTGAGGAGCACCTCGAGGAGTGCAAGGTCCATGTCCGCAATGCGCGCAAGAAAGCCGACGAGGTAGACAGGGCCTACGAGGCCGCTGTTGCTGGAAAGGCTCACTGACATGGGCGCGGTCGCACGGGCGGTTGCCGCGGCAGCTGCATGCTGGGCCTTATGCGCCTGCGGGCCCGTTGGGCCCAGCTCGAATTCACCGACGCCGTCGGGCAAGGGGGAGAGCTCGGTGGAGCAGACACCGTCTCCGTATTACGAGGGGCGTAAGCCTTTCGGCGAGCGGGTGGACGTGATAACCGCCCGCAGTCAGCTTATGGGGGCGTTGGCCAGGGTGCGCTCCAGGGTCGACGCCGAGTTCGGCGCCAGGCAGTGGACCTGGCTAGACGAGGACCCGAACAAGCTTTACGACCCGTGCGACGATATACACGAGGGCGGTTATCTTGATCGTGTTCGGCAGGGGATCGCCTCTGGTTTTTCGAATGATGCGTGGCCGCGCTTGCTTGCCATTGTCAAGGAGGAGGTCGCTCCTTTTGGTTTCACGGAGGTCATCGACGTCTCAGATGGTCGTGACCATGGGGCCTACATCCACAACACCCAGGATGGCGGGTATGTAGACGCGTCTTTGACACGGGAAAACTACTTTGGCATGCGCTATTCGACCGGCTGCCGCCCCGCGCCACCCGGGCGCAAGCCCAGGACCGCCGCGGATCCTTCGGAGTCCGGGTCGCCGACGCCGGCGGCCTCGCCATCGACTGGAATCGGGTGAATGCTTCATGCCCACGGTTAGTGCCGCCCTTCGAACACAGTCTTTGACTGGCACGCAATGAATGCTTACGGTGCGGTGTTTTGGCTCACGGTGCGGCGCTCCAGTTCTCAGGACGGTGTTCCAGTTCTCAGGATGGGGTTCAAGTGCTTAGGACGGAGCTCAAGTCCCTAGGGCGGGGCTCAAGTGCTCAGTGCACATCGTTGGGTGCGGCGGTGTGCTGCGCTGGGCTCGACGGTGCGCATCGCTGGGCTTGGCGGTGTGCCGCGCCGGAACTGGCAGCGTGCCGCGCCGAGCTTGACGATCTGGGGCTTCAGGCGGAGCCTTGTCGAGACCGCCGAATCATGCCTCGCGCATGGCCTTCGTCAGCGCCGGCCACGCCTCCCTGTGAGGCACGCCGAAGGGGCGGGCGCCGAGGAAAGCCCCGGCGCGCCCGACCGTCGGATCGACCCACAGGAACGACCCCGATTGGCCGAAGTGCCCGTAGGCCGACGGCGGAAACGAGGCGTCCGTCCAATGCGGCGCCTTCGAGTCGCGGATCTCCACGCCCAAGCCCCACGCGTTGTCCGCCTGCCGCCCGTACCCGGGCAGCACTCCCGAGATCCCGGGGAACTGCGGCGTGATCGCCTCGCGCCACAGCTCCGACGAGACGAGCGTGGGTGAGAGCATTTCCCGGCCGAACGCCAGAAGGTCGGCCACCGAGCCGCGGCCCGAGTGGGCCGGCGACCCCTCGCATTCGGTTGCGCTCATGCCCAGCGGAATGAGCACGGTTTCCTCCAGCCACTCGGAAAAGGGCGTGCCGGTCGCCTCCTCGACGACGTCGCCCAGCACGTCAAAGCCCCGATTCGAATACACGCGCCGCTTTCCCGGCGCGCCCAGAACCGCCCCCTCCTCGAACGGCAAACCGGAGGCATGCGCAAGAAGATGGCGCACAGTCGACCCCTCGGGCCCCGCGGGGGCATCCAAACGCAGCAGTTTCCGATCGACCGCCACGAGGGCGGCGTACCCGGCCAGCGGCTTCGTCACCGAGGCGAAAGGGAATGCCGCGTCGACGTCGCCCGAACACGCGATCGGCCCCGCAAGGTCCGTCACACCGAAAGCACACGGAAAGTCAAAATGCGCGGCAGCGGCCCGCGCGGCGGCGTCGAAGGAAGTCACCCGGCCAGTTTGCCACGGGCGGCCCTCGGTTGCCACGGGCGGATGATTGCCAGCCGTAGCCCCAGTTGCAGCGGCTGCAAAGGTGACCGAGACAATCCAAAGTTTATAGCTTGCTGTGTCCACGCGAAGGTATGCAGACGATTCCCTAAACCCGGGTTGCACGATAGATCCCTAGACCCGGGTTGCACGATAGATCCCTAGACCGGGGTTGCGCGATAAATCTAGTCCGGGGTAGACCATGTGAGTGAAAGGCAGCGCTGTGTTTAAGAAGCCCAAGCAAGAAGCAAAAGCTCGCGACCTTGACTTCTCGACCACGGAGCTGACGAATCATACTGCGGTCACCGTCGGAACAACTTCACGCACGCTTGGATGTCACGCTGAAATTGACGACCTGACCGCCCGCAAATTCTTCGACCAATTCTCCGACGAGTTGGGAAAGGGGTGGTGGCGATGAGCCGCCGATTCACTGTCACAGCCGAACGCGGGCGCACAGGGTGGTGGGTCACCGAATGCGCCGAGGTCGGCGCGGTCTCTCAGGTTCGCCGACTCGACCAAGCAAGCGACGACATCCGCGAGGCCGTCGCATACCTTGCGGGATTGCCGGAGGACGACGTCGTCATTGACGTCGTCCCCGTTCTTCCCCAGGCGTATCGGGAACATGCTGCGCGGGCGAAGGAGGAACGCGAAAAATGACGAGGGCTCAGCGGCTGGAGGCTGCGCCGTCGCCCAGCGCCCGGCAGCCGCAGCGCAATCTTCCGGCGCCCGCCGCCTTTAAGAACCCGCCTCATTCAGGATCGGTCGAATCCTGGACGTCCGGTGTGAACTGTGCCCGGTAAGGGCCACGGCTGGCCGCTCAGCGGCCTAGACTTGAAGCATGGCTGACATTGCGAATTGGTTGACTGACATGGACGGCGTGCTCATTCACGAAGAGCACGCTCTGCCGGGGGCGTCCGAGTTTCTCAGCGCTTTGCGCGAGCGCGAGATCCCCTTCCTCGTTTTGACGAACAACTCGATCTTCACCCGCCGCGACCTCTCCGCGCGGCTGGCCTCATCCGGCCTCGACGTTCCCGAGCAGAACATCTGGACTTCCGCCACCGCCACGGCCACCTTCCTCGCCACGCAGTCCGACTCGCGCCGCGCCTACGTGGTGGGCGAGGCGGGGCTCACCACCGCCCTGTACGAGCACGGCTTTGTCATGACCAACGACAATCCGGATTTCGTGGTTCTCGGCGAGACCCGCACATACAGCATCGAGGCCCTCACGCAGGCCATTCGCCTCATCGGCAAAGGCGCCCGCTTCATCGCCACCAACCCGGACGTCACCGGGCCGTCCGCGGACGGGCCCATCCCGGCCACAGGCGCCGTCGCCGCGATGATAACCGCGGCCACCGGCAAGACCCCGTATTACGTGGGCAAGCCGAACCCCGTCATGCTGCGCACGGGCCTCAACCGCATCGACGCCCACTCGGAGCAGACCGCGCTGGTCGGCGATCGCATGGACACCGACATCCTTGCCGGCATGGAAGCGGGACTCCAGACCCACCTCGTCTTGACCGGGTCCACAACCCGCGAGAACATCCCCGAATTCGCCTTCCGTCCGCAATTCATCCACACGAGCATCGCCAACGTCGTCGAGTACGTGGAGAAGAGCGCGCCGGCACGGCGTGGGTGAGCCTTCGATGGGAGAGCTTCTTCCAGCGCTGTCAAGCGTCGTGGACTCGGGGGCGGTCGACGCCGGAGTTGGCCGCCCGCGCGATCCCGGCATCGAGGAGCGCGCTCTGGTCGCCGCGCTCGAGGTCTACATGGAAGTGGGCTGGTCCGGTTTCACGCTCGGGAAGGTGGCCAAGCAGGCCCGCATGGGCAAATCGGCGCTCTACCTGCGCTGGCCCACCAAAGAGGCGATGCTGGCCGACGCTTTCACGGCGTCGGACGTCTTCTTCGAATACCGTGACTACGAAAGGCCCGACGTCCCGTTTCTCGAGTACGTCCAGATGCTCGTCGAGGACAGGCTCATGCGCTACTACACGCCCACGGGGCTCGCCGTCATCCGCCTGATCCTCGAAAATCACACGGACAACGAGGAGCTTGGCACGATATGGCAGAACTCGGTGGGAAAGTCCGTGATCCACACGAGGAACATCATCCGCGACGCCATGCGAACCGGCGATTTGCGGCCGGAAACGCAGCGTGTGCAGCTCGGCGACGCCCTCGAAGGGGGGATGGCCATGCACGTCATGGCGACGCCGCACCACCTGCTGTCCGTCGGGCGAAAGAAGGTCCGGCGGTTCGCCAACGAGCTGGTGGCGGGCGTCATGGGGCCGTGGGTCACCGAGCAGGCCCTCGTGGATCTGCGCGAAAACGGATCGGAGCGATCCCACGTCCTTTTGCCGCTCATCGCCCAGGTGAAGGGCGACGACGCGTGGGAGGACGACGCGCAGGGCGTCGACGATGCGCGGGACGAGGGCTGCCGGAACGACGCGCAGGGTGACGGTTTGCAGAATGATGCGCGGGGCAGCGCCAGGCAAAGGGGCGCGCGCGACGGCGGGCAAGATATCGACGACGCGGAAGAAGCCTCCCAAAGCGCCGACGGGGAGTCTCCGAGCGGCGAGGAGGCTCCGGGCGGGACGTGACCCGCGGCCGCGGGAGCGCCGGTTTGGCTTCAGGGCCTGTTGCGCCACGGCCTCTCGCCTCTGCGCATGCTAAAGCCCGCTCGCGGTGATCGCCCGTGTCGGCAGGCCGAGTCACCCCTGCGCGTACCAGCGCGGCCCCGGATCGTGACGGTGTGCGGCGATGCGAGCCAACGCGCTGCGATCCGGCTTGCCCGTCGAACCCAGGGGGATGCCGTCGAGCTCCGCCATCGTGCGCGGCACCTTGTATTTCGCCAGCCGGGTCGCGGCGAAGGCGCGCACTTCGTCGAGGTCCAGATCGGCGCCGTCTTCGGCTACGACGAAGGCCGCCGGCAGCTCGCCCCAGCGATTGTCCGGCATCCCCACCACAACGGCCTCGGCGACGGCGGGGTGGTTGCGCAGCACCGTCTCGATCTCGGCGGGATAGATGTTCTCCCCGCCGGAAATGATGAGATCCTTGGCCCGCCCCTCGACGGTGTAAAAGCCTTCGGCGTCGACGGAGACGAGGTCTCCCGTGTGGAACCATCCGTCGCCTGCGAAACCGCAGCCCTCGCCTTCCGGTTTTCCCCAGTATCCGGGGGAGACGGACGGTCCGGACACCCACAGTTCGCCGACCTCGCCGACCGAGGCCTCGGACCCGTCCTCGCGCGCCACCCGCATCTTCATCCCGGGGGCGGCCTTGCCCACCTGGGCGCAATGCTCGGCCATGTCCTTCGGCGGCGTGAGCGTGCCGCCGCCCGCGGTTTCGGTCATGCCCCACGAGTTCGCCAAGGGCACGCCTCGCGCGGTGAAAACGTCGCAGAGATCCTTGGGGCAGCAGGCGCCGCCGACGATCGCCGTTTTCAGGCTCGAAAGGTCGCGCGAGCCGAAGTCCGGGTGCCGGGCCATGGCGTCGTACATCGTCGGGACGCCAAAGGTGCGGGTCACCCGATAGCGTTCGATCTTGGCCAGAGCGTCGCCGACGTCCCATTTGCGTTGGACCACGACGAGGCCGCCGGCCAGAAGCGTGGCGAAGGTGAAGGTGTTGAGGCCCCCGACGTGCCCGAAGGACGCGATCGCAAGGGCGACGTCGTCTGGTCCCGTGCCGAGCACCTCGGAGAAAGCCGCCCATGAGGCGAAGACGTTGCCGTAGGTGAGCTTGACGCCCTTGGCCTTGCCCGTCGAGCCGGACGTGTAGAGCAGAAGCGCGAGGGCGTCGGCCCGGATCGGGACGGCGTCGGGGACCATGCCCTCGCCTGCGCGGTAGAGCTCCGAGAGCCTCTGCCAGATGAAGTGGAGAGAATCGTCCTCCGGGGGCTCGATCGAGGGGTCGATGTCGTCGACGATCCAGAGGATCTCGGGCGAAAGGTCGAGCTCTTCGTCGAACTGCCGGGCGAAACGCGGCCCGCACAGCACGGCGGCGCATCCGGCGTCGTCGATGATCGCCTGGCACTCGACTGAGGAGAGGCGGAAATTCAGCGGTAGCAGCACTGCGCCGATTCTGCTGGCCGCCAGCAAGGCGATCATGTGGATCGGGGCGTTTCGCCGGATGATGGCGATCCTGTCGCCCTGTCCGACGCCGTAGGCGGCGAGCCCGGCCGCCAGCGCGTCCGCCGCATCGAGGATCTGCGCCCGGGTGTAGCTGAAGGAGTCGACCACGATGCACGTCTTCGACGGCTCGGAGCGGGCGAGGGCGTCGAACTGCAGGATCGGCGAGACGAGCTCGCCTGGGCCCGACTCCCGCCCTGTGCCGTTCACTTGTGACTCGAAGGGGTAGGGGCCTGAGGGGCCGTCGAATTCGCAGCCGTGCGCTCTGCGGCCGCGTCGATGTGCGCCTTGAGCCCGCCCCACTTCTCACGGAAAATGCCGGGGTCCATGTCCTTCAGGTCGTCCGCGATCGCCGGCTCGAACTCCATTTGGTCGAGGATGTCGCGCTGCAAGTCCGCCCACGGCGCCTTCTCGATGAGCGTCAGGCGGCCCTCGCGCAGCTCGAAGACCGCGCGCTCGGTCACGTAAAGGACCGACTGGCCTGCGAGGGATGCCTGCTTGCCGGAGAAGGTGATCTGCTCGACGTCGCGGACGAACTTGCGCACCTTTCCCTCGGCCGCGATCCTGCAGCCGCCGTCTGTGAACTGGACGTCGAGGCCTCCCGCCGTGAAGGAGCCGGCGAACACCACGTGTTTGGCCGTGGCCGTGATGTTGATGAAGCCGCCGCAGCCCGCCACGCGGCCGTTGAATTTCGAGACGTTGACGTCCCCGCGGGCGTCCGTCTGCGCCGTGCCGAGGACCGTCAGGTCGAGGCCGCCGCCGTCGTAATAGTCGAACTGCTCGTGCATGCCGACCTGGGCGAGCACGTTGTAGGCGTGGCCGAAGTTCTTGTCGTCTGCGGGGGTTCCGCCGACGGCGCCGGCCTCGGTGGTCAGCAGCGCGTAGTCGGAGACGCCTTCTTCGGCGAGCACGATCCCGACGTCGGCCGGCACCCCCACCCCGAGGTTCATGGCCTGGCCCGGCCGGATCTCCATGGCGGCGCGGCGCGCCATGACCTTGCGAATGGTCAGCGGCAGAGGCTTGACATTCGATGCAGGGACCTTGATTTGCCCCGAGAAGGCGGGGTTGTACTGTGTGTACTCGGTCTGCATGTGGTTCTCCGGCTCGGAGACCACGATGTAGTCGATGAGGTTCCCGGGGACGCGCACGAGGTTCGGGTCGAGAGTGCCCGTCGCGACCACCGCCTTCGCCTGGGCGACGACGATCCCGCCGGAGTTGTGGACTGCCTGGGCGATGGGAAGGATCTCCATCTTCAGGCCCTCGTGCTCCATCGTCAGGTTGCCCATCTCGTCGGCGTACGTGCCGCGGATGAGCCCGACGTCGATCGGGAACCCGCGATAGTACAGGTACTCCTCGCCGTCCAGCTCGATGAGCGAGACGAGGTCCTCCGTGGTGACGTCGTTGACCTTGGCGCCCTCGATGCGAGGATCGACGAAGGTGCCCAGCCCCACCTTCGTGACGACGCCGGGCCGATGGGCTGCGATCTCGCGGTAGAGGGCCGTCATGACGCCCTGCGGCAGGTTGTAGCATTCGAGCTTGTTGTCGGCGGCGAGCTGGCCCAGGGCGGGGGAGGCGGACATGATTCCGCCGATCCACCGTTTGACCAGCCCCTCGTAGGAGAGCTTGCCCAAGCCTTCGCGCTTGCCGCGCGCGCCGACGGCGGAGGAGTTGACGATCGTCAGGCCGCGAGGGCCCTGTCCGGCCAGCCATCGCTCCTCGAGGGCGGCGATGACTTCCTGGTTGACGCAGGCCAGACCGAAGCCGGAAAACGCGACCGTGTCACCGTCCTTGATGAGCGCGGCAGCCTGCGCCGCGCTGATTGCCTTGGTCATCGTCGCTCCTTTGGTCGTTCGGCGTCGAGCGCGCAGCAGCCCGGATCCGCGTGGGATTGCGTGATCCGCGGTGCGGCGGGCATCGTCTGCCCGTGCGAGAGAACACTACCGAGCATACTCTCGCAAATCGGACTACTTTGGTCCTATATCCTCGGTCCGCGAGATTCTTAGGCTTGTCATGTGAAACGCGGCACGCGCTCGCGAGTTTTCCGACGTTGCCGAAACTTGGTGCGCCGCGAAGGCCGAACGAAAGCGTCGCCGCGGAGCTCCAAACAGAGAAAGGTTCAATGAAGAATGGACTTCAGCCTCAGCGAAGAACAGCAACTCCTGCTGGAAAGCCTCGACGAGATCCTCGACCAGTACGCGTCCCCGGCGTACGTGGCCGAGGCGGATCGCGAGCACCGCCAGCCCGTCGAGTTCAAGCGGGCCATGCAGGAGGCGGGCTTCCTCTCCCTCGGAATTCCCGAGGAATACGGCGGCACGCCGGTGGACATGGTGACAATGTGCCTCATCGGGGAGAAGGTGGCCTCGCGCGGCCTCAACCTCGGATACGCCACTGAGATCCTCCAGGTCCTCGACATCCTCGAGTTCGGCTCGCCCGAGCAGCGCGAATCGGTCCTGGGCATTTTGCAAGACGGCGGCGTCCCCTTCGCCCTCGCCTTCACCGAGCCGCAGGCGGGATCGGACTCCTCGGCGATGAAGACGACCGCCGAGCATCGGGACGGAAAGGTGCGCTTCAACGGAACGAAGACCCTCATCACGAACGCCGTCGACACGAAGTACCTCCTGACCATGGCCGTCAACCCCGACGCCGAGGATCCGCGCCGCGCCATCTCGATGTACCTCGTTCCCACCGACGCCCCCGGCATCGAGATCTCCCCGATCTCCAAGATGTGCTGGCACACCGCGGATTCGTCGGAGATCTACTACAACGACGTCGAGGTCGACGAATCCTGCCTCGTGGGCGTCAAAGGCGAGGGCTTCAAGCAGCTCATGAAAAACTTCGAGCTGGAGCGGATCATGACGGCCACCCAGTCCCTCGGCCTGGCCGAGGCGGCCTTCAAGGACGCCGCGGAGTACGCCGCGACCCGCGTGCAGTTCGGCAAGCCGATCGGCTCGTTCCAGCTGGTGCAGGAGAAGCTGACGGACATGGCCATCAAGATCGAGAACATGAAAAACTTCATCTACCACTCGGCCTCGATGGTGGACAACGGCACGCTCGACCGCAAGCAGGCCGCGATGTGCAAGCGTTACTGCTCGATGGCCGCCTTTGAGGTGTGCGACGACGCCCTTCAGATCCACGGCGGCATCGGCGTGACCGAGGGCGTACGGATCGAGCGGCTGTGGCGCGACGCCCGCGGGCACCGCTTCGGGGGCGGCACCGACGAGATCATGGTGCACGTCGTCGGCCGCCAGATCGTCAAAGAGCACATGAAGTAGAGCCATGTCCGCCGTCGTTTTTGCCGAGGAGGCCGCGCAGCCTGCCTCCGGCGCCGCCGGAGGGGCGGCCCTTGCGAACGAGGGCAAGGCAAAGAAATTTGTCAAGGACGTTGAGCGGGCGGGCCTTTCGGGGCGGACCGCCTCGAAATTCGGCCGGCGCGCTCTCTGCGCCGCCGAACGCGCAGTTTTCACGCTCGACGGCGAGCGCCTGACCTTGCGCGAGGTCGCGCCGGGCATCGGCCTGCAGCGCGACGTCCTCGACCAGATGGAATTCACGCCGGAGATCGACGACGATCTCAAAGAGACGGATCCGGGGGCTTTGCCGAAACCCGGGGCAGGCTCGCGAGCGTGATGGATGAGAAAGCCGCATGACGGCGGCTTCCACTTGAAAGGTTATTCAATGTCAGAAAAAGTTCGATACAACCGGTGGTTGATTCTGGCGGCGTCGTGCCTGCTGGTTTTCGCCACCGGGTGCACCTACATCTTCTCGGTGCTTAAAACGGCGCTGGAAAAGGAATTCGGCTCGGACGACGCCGTCATGGCCTATTCCGTACTCAACGCCATCTCGCCGATTCCGATGATCCTCGGAGGCTACTTCGTGGACCGCGGCAAGACCCAGCTCGTCGCGCTGGCCGGAGGCACCCTGTGGGGGCTGGGATGGCTGCTCGGCGGACTGTCCGGCTCGGGCTCGATGTTCATCCTCTGCTTCGGCGTGATCGGCGGCCTCGGCCAAGGATTCGCCTACACCGCCGCGCTCAACAACACGATGCGCTTCTTCCCGGATCGCCGGGGAATGGCCGCGGGCCTCATAACCGGCGCCAACGGCGGCGCCGCGATCGTCATGGCGCCCCTGGCCCGCTGGATTCTCGACGACCGGGGGATCGTCACCACGATGGGCGCCTTCGGCGTCGCCTTCCTCGCGGTCGCCGTCCTCGTCGCCCTCACGCTGCGCCAGGCTCCGGCGAACTACGCCCCCGAGGGCTGGACCCCTCCTGCCCCGGCGTCCGGAGGCCCGGCGGCCGAGGCGAAGAACTTCAACTGGCGGCAGATGTGCATGACCCCCATGTTCTGGCTCATCTTCGTCATCTTCGTCTGCGGCGCCTTCTCGGGCCTGCTCATCGTCGCCAACGCCTCCCCGCTCGCGCAGGGCATGTTCGGCTATTCGAAGTCTGAGGCGGCCTTCATCGTCTCCGTCTACGCCTTCGCCTCCCTGGCGGGCCGGATCTGCTTCGGAACCGTCTCCGACAAGATCGGCCGGGTGCGCACCGTGCAGATCATCTTCATCCTCGCGGCCCTCGGCCTGATTTCGCTGATCGCCGGCAAGGGCGACCACAATGTGCTGCCCCTCGTTCTCGGCATCTTCGCCGTCGGCATGGGGTACGGCGGGATCATGGGCACCATGCCGGCCCTCGTCATGAGCCAGTTCGGCCCGAAGAACCAGGGGATCAACTACGGAGTCGCCTTCAGCGCCTTCGCGGTCTCCGCAATCTTCGCACCCAATCTGGGGGCCAAGATCGGCAAGAGCAACGGCGGCGACTACTCGCAGGCGCTCGTCATCGCCATCGTCGCGGCGGCGGTCGGCCTGTGCGCGGCCATCGCCTACCAGATTGTGGCTGCAAGGCTCGAACGTCGAGCCGCGGCGCAGCAATAACCGCGGCGCCGTTTGGCCGCTCCCCCCCCGCCGGGGAGCGGCCAAACGGCGGCCTCTTTCTTGCGCTGAGGCGATCGGCGCAGACTGGCTCGGGGCACAACCTGGTCGCTTCACCCACAGTGGGTGAAGCGGCCCTCGTCGTCTATAAGTCACCGCATGCCCGAGCGCACGGAGGCGATTTCGCGTTCGGTTTGCCAGTCCGCGTTTCGCAGGGGCGTGTAACGGCCGCTTTCTCGGACGACGCCGTTGGCCGCGCCCCACTGCCAGATCTGCTCGCATTGGGCCGCGGCCTTCGCCTCGCGTCTGCCGAATCCGCCCCGCGCCAAACCGGTGCCGAGCAGGGGAACGGCCCTTCCTTTGCGGTCTGCCAGGAACGCCCTGTCGCCGAGTGTGAACAGGCTGGAACGCGAGTCGGGCCACGCGTGCGGCCTTCCGTCGATGTGGATGGCCTCGCGGCCCACGACGGTTCGGCGAGGGTGCCGGACTTCCGCGATCAACGGGCTGACGAGGACGGCGATCCCCAGGAGGAGCACTCCCGCGGACAAGGCGGCCTTGACCGCAGCGCTGCCCAGAGTCAGCCAAAGGCCGAGCGCCCCGACGCTGATCAGCGCTGCGGCGACCCACGTGACGGACGCGCCGTCGTCGCGGGCCGCCTCGATTGCCCGCCGGAAGTCCGGGCCGCCGAAAACCAACCGGTCCGCTCGGCCGCCCGCGCGATTGCGCGCTCTGCCCCGGCGCCCGCCCGCGCGGCCTTGGCTGTTTGCCGAGCGCTCATGGAAATTGTGCGCGCTGCCCTCGCCGTTCGCGCGGTGCGCGCTGTCACGATGCGCGCCTTGGCCCGCTCGCGCGCGTATGAGCGCGGGGTCGACTTTGGCGCTGTCCCTATTGGGAATCCACCCGTGCCTGGAGGCGACAGACCATATTCCCTCCAGGGCGAGCCTGGCCTGGATCTTCGGATTGTCGGTGTCCGCGAGCCTTTTCGCGGCGCCGCCGGTTCGCGTCTTTGCGCTGTCCGCCCGCGTCTGTGCGCTGTCGGCTTGCCGTGCCGCGCCGTCCCCTCGCGTCCTTGCGTTGCCTGCTGGTCGCTTCGCGCCGCCGGTCTGCCTTGTCGCCGCTTCGGCTCGCCCCGCCTTTTCGTGCGGCGAGCCTTTCTCGGTGTCGAATCTGCCGCCGGGCAGCCTGACGACGTCGTCGGACGTCCCTTTGACGAGGACAAGCTGGTACCCGTGGCTGTTCGCGCCCGACGTCCTTTTCGCAACGTGTTCGAGCATGCCGAAACCCGAACGCGTCGCGGGCCACGGGAGCCTCTCCTTGCGCGCGAGGGTCCGCACCTCGATTCCGCTTCGGCTCAGAACCGTCCGGTGGCGCAGGGCGTTCAGGCTCCACAGATATGCGACGGGGTTGAAGACGTACAGAGCCAAAAACAGGTACGGGAGGATGAGGAACGTCCTGTCGGCCGCCGCCGACGCCGCCGCTTTCACCGCGTCTGCGGCCGCCGGGAAGAAGAGCGCGAGGAGGAGGAAAGTGTCGACGGACACGGTGGCTGCGGCGTAGACTCTCACGCCGGGGGATCGGCGCAAAACGATCCGGCATTCGCCGGACTCCGCCCGCTTCACCCGCGCCTTGCGCGCCAGAAACCCTTCTGCCTCCCGCGCGTCGACGTCGGGCACGCCCCACGCATTTCCCGGTATGTCGCCCGGGCCCGTTCCCTCCCCGAGGGAGTAGACGCGTCGATTCGCGCGCTCTTCCGAATGCTCTGTGCTCCCTCGCGGACGGTCCATGCTCTTCTCCGAATCGCCTCGTGCGGGCGTCGTCGCGGCGGCCAGCCGCACCGGGCGTATGCGGTCCCGGACCCGCACACGCCGGGACCGCACGCTCAGCCACTTTAGACCGGAGCTCGCGGGATGTGCGCATTCTGAGGCGGGGACGGGAACCTCTAACCCGGATCCTCGCGTCCCGCGGGGCCGCGAGGACGTGTCTTCAGTCCGACGCAGCCGTAAGCTACGCATGGTGTCCCCCGCGGGGGACGCGGCGCCGTGCCCCGCCTCGCGGGCGGAGGGTTCGCCATAGACCAGTCCCCGCGGAGGCCCGGTTTCACGCCATCGGCGCGGACGCCGCGTCGAGGATCGCCGCCTGCTCGGCGGTCAGCGTCAGGTCGAGGGCGGCCAGGAGATCGGGCAGCTGGCCGACTGTCCGGGCAGAGGCCACCGGGGAATCCACCCCCTTGGCGTGCTGCCATGCCAAGGCGACGCTCGCCGGGCTCGCGCCGAGCTGGGCCGCGACGTCGTCCAGAGCCGCGAGCACTGCGATCCCTTCCTCCGTCAGATATCGGGCCGCCGCCCCTCCGCGCGCCGCATTCGCCTTGGCGTCGTCCTCGCTGCGGTACTTGCCCGTCAAGAACCCGGAGGCCAGGGCGAAGTAGCTTTGCGCAGCCATGCCGTGTTCACGCGCGAGCGGCAGGTAGGAGGCTTCGAAGCGCCTCCGCTTGACCAGGTTGTAGTGCTGCTGCAGGATTGTCGGCTTGTGCAGGCCGTTTTCCTCGGCGCAGCGCAGCCATTCCTCCATCCGCTCGGGCGTGAAATTCGACAGGCCGACGGCTCGTGCCTTTCCGGCGTCGACCAGCGCGGAGAACGCTTCGGCCATATCGGGAATCGCGACGGCGTCGTCGTCGAAGTGGGCGAAGTACACGTCGACGAAGTCGACGCCGAGCCGCTCGAGCGAAGCGTCGCAGGCCGCCGCGACGTTTTTAGGCGAGAGCCCCTCGAACTGCGGGTGTTTGGCCACCTTTGTGGCGACGACGACGCCCTCGCGCCCGCTGCCCTTCGCGTATCCGCGGGCCGCGAGCCATTGGCCGATCATCTCCTCCGACTCGCCGCCCCGGTTGCCCGGCGCCCAGGCGGAGTAGGCGTCTGCCGTGTCGATCGTCGTTCCGCCGCCCGCGAGGTACGCGTCGAGCACCTCGAAAGACTCCTCGCGCGTCGAGGTCCAGCCGAAGGTGTTGCCGCCGAGCGTGATCGGCGAGATCGAGACGCCCGTCGAGCCGAGGGGGATGTTCTTCATCTGTTTCTCCTTTGAGGTCGATGCCCTTTGTTCAAGCCTACCCGCCGGCCCGGGCTGCGCGGCCCGCTCTGGGTTCGCAGGCAAACATCCCGTTGCGACGAACGCGGCCCCGGCCTGTCCTTTGCGGCTGCCGGCCCATTGTGACGAACGTCGCCCGGTCTGCCCGTCCCGCCCTTCGCAACTAACGCGGCCCGGTCTGCCCGTCCCGCCCTTCGCAACTAACGCGGCCCGCGCAGCGGACGCTTTGCGGCGTCGATGCGCGGGCCGACGATGCCTCGGTTCAAGCAGCGCCTCGTCAGGCTCGGCCCTCCGCCTGCGCGCAGGCCAGACAATCCGGACGGCCCTTGGGCGGAGTCAAAACCTCGGCCCTCCGCCTACGCGTAGGCCAAGACGTCGTGGAAGGTCTCGAGCGCGGTCTGCGCCTGGTCGAAGCGGTCCATCTGGCGGTCCACCTCGATCGTCACTTCCTTGAGCCCGGCGTCCTTCACGGCCTTGCGCAGGCGCGGCAGGTCGAACTCCTCCGGGTCGCAGAACTTCGTCAGCACGATGAGCACGCCGTCGGCCCGCCGCTCCTTGGCCAGGTCTACGAGCGCGACCTCGCGGTGGCGCTCGGGGTCGAGCAGCATCGAGACGTCGCCGGTGTTCGTGAACTTCGCGACGAGCCTGTCGAGGTTGCTCGGCCCGGAGGCCGGTGCGTCGGTTCGATACTGGCCGGATTCGGCGACGACGTCGTCCCCGACGATCGTCATCGAGTTCTCTTCCAGGATCTGAAGGAGGTTGAGGTTGTCGACGAGGATGCCCGAAGTGACGATTCGCGTCTTCTTCGTCTCGACCTCCATCGCGGAGAGTTCCTGGACCATTTCCCGCACGAGCTTCGAGTGGTCTTCCTTGAGCATGAACCACGCGCTCTTGAAGACGTTGCGGCGGATGGTCGGGGTGACGCAGTCGTGCGACGCCGCAGCGACCGAGAACTGCCGCATGAGGTGCGAATGCTCGTTGTAGACCTCGATTGTCTTGCCGAGGGCCTCGTCGGAAAATTCGGCCCCGGTGCAACGCTCCAGATCGCGGATGACCCGCTCATACCCTTCTTTCGTGAACTGCTGGCCGTAGGCAGGCTTGCGGTTTTGCGGGTAGGTCATTGGAATGTACGGGACACCGTCCACCCCGTGCTGCCAGTTCTGCGTGAGCGCCTTGAGGGTGTCGCACAGGGTGGGGATGATGACGGCGGACATTCCCTCGTACTTCTTCATGAGCGCGAGGTCGA